>MWVW01000114.1_pt1 | contig 20714 bp, 19 predicted proteins | sample 1047191 | NCBI WGS metagenome assembly MWVW01 (sample SAMN06349985, study PRJNA376086) | soil metagenome | isolation source: MtG22-5 sample Antarctic (ecotone) | place: Antarctica
CAATTATAAGGAGAGTTTGTGGGGATGGGCGCTAATTAATATTCTCAATAATCCCTGCTATCCCCTGCCCACCACCAACACAGGCTGTAACTATTCCGAATTTTTTATTTAACCGCTTCATGTCATTGGTAATTTGAACAGTAAGCTTGGTGCCAGTACAACCGAGGGGATGGCCCAATGCAATAGCACCTCCATTTATGTTTACTATTGCTGGATTTAATTCTAACTTATTAATCACAGCCAAAGCCTGCGAGGCAAAAGCTTCATTTAATTCTACCAGATCAATTTGAGAAAGATTCATACCTGCCTGCTTCAAAGCTCTTGGCACAGCTTCAACAGGGCCAATACCCATCACTCGGGGATGAACTCCTGCACTTGCACAGGATACCAACCGTGCAATAGGTTTTAATCCTAACTCATTTACCATCTTTTCACCCATCACTATTACAAATGCTGCACCGTCACTTGTTTGTGAAGAGTTGCCGGCAGTAACAGTTCCGCCTGCGGCAAATGCAGGTTTCAATTTGCTCAGGGCTTCAATATTGGTATCTGCTCTTACACCTTCATCTGTATCCACAACAAAATTTCTTTTTTGTTTTTTTCCTTTTTCATCCAGGTAAATCTCATCCACATTCATCGGCAAAATACCATTCTTGAAATATCCATTATCTATCGCTGTCTTAGCTTTTCTGTGAGAATTATAACTGAATTCATCCTGTGCTTCCCTGCTTATTGAATACTCTTTGGCAACAGCTTCTGCTGTTAGCCCCATACCCAAATAATAATCGGGAGTATCCGAAGTCACTGAATATGCAGGAACAGTTTTCCATCCCGCAGTAGGTACCATACTCATACTTTCGGTTCCACCAGCCACAATACATTCTGCCTGGCCACTGCGGATCTTTGCAGTTGCAATTGCGATCGTTTCCAATCCGCTTGCGCAATATCTATTCACAGTCATTCCCGGCACTTCAATTCCCAAGGCTCTCACACTTATCATTCTTCCCACTTGTAAACCTTGCTCGGCTTCGGGCACAGCGTTGCCCACAATAAGGTCGTCTACTCTTTTGGCATCCAATTGTGGAACGGTTGCCATTAAACCTTTTATTACATCCACTGCAAGATCATCCGGTCGATAAAATCTAAACCCGCCCTTCTTTGATTTTGTAACTGCTGTTCTGTATCCTGCAATAATATATGCTTCCTGCATTTTTATAATGAATATTTAATGATAAATTTTAACTGAAGTATTCAAAATTAAAATTTATATCTGAGATTGAAATTATGAAAATGGTAAAGTCAATTATCTTCGCACCATTGCATGTATAAGCTTCTCCGTAATATTTTGTTTTTATTTGATGCAGAACAGGTTCATTATTTTTCAATGAATCTTTTAAAGTTTGTTTGCAAGGTTAGTGTATTAAAAAAAATAATTACCCATCAATATACTCCCCCTGATTCACCGGTAAATGTTTTCGGTTTAATATTTAAAAACCCGGTTGGCCTTGGAGCAGGCTTTGATAAAAATGCAAGATATCTTAGTGAACTAGAGGCCCTTGGTTTTGGTTTTGTTGAAATTGGTACTGTTACGCCATTGCCACAAAAGGGAAATGATAAACCAAGATTATTCCGACTTCCCAAACACAAAGCGCTTATTAACAGAATGGGTTTTAATAATGACGGCGCGAAAGTTATAGCTACGAGGTTGAAAGAGTGGAAAGAGAAGCAATTGGCAATAGGCAATAGGCAATCAGCGAATAACAACTACTCCATAACGAGTCCTTTGTACAAACTACCAACTACAAACTACAAACTAATCATCGGTGGCAATATTGGTAAAAACAAGCAAACTCCAAATGAAGATGCATGGAAAGATTATGAGATTTGTTTTATGGAATTATTTGATTGGGTTGATTATTTTGTAGTGAATGTAAGTTCTCCAAATACCCCAGGTTTAAGAGAACTTCAACAAAAAGATTCTTTGAGATTAATATTAACGCATTTGCAAAGCTTAAATAGAAGCAAAAAAAATCCTAAGCCAATTTTATTAAAAATTTCTCCTGATTTGATTGAAGAAGAAATTGATGACATAATTAAACTTTCAAATGAAATTAATTTAGATGGTTTAGTTATTGCAAATACTACCATTAACAGAAAACAACTAAAAACTTTAAATAACAAATTACATAGTATAGGTGCAGGAGGATTAAGTGGAGAACCTTTACAAGAAACATCCACCGAAATGGTGAAACATATCTGCAAAAAAACTAATAATAATATTCCAGTTATTGCAAGTGGCGGAATATTTTCAGGTGATGATGCTATTAAAAAAATAACGGCAGGGGCTTCTTTAGTACAGGTTTGGACAGGTTTTATTTATGAAGGCCCTGCTATTGTAAAAAATATTTGCAAAAGCCTTTCTTATATTTACAAATAATTTTAATTAATGGAACATTTATTTACGAGTGAAAGTATCATCAGCTTTTTAATCCTTGTTGTATTAGAAGTTGTTTTGGGTATTGATAATGTAATTTTTGTAAGCATTATAATGAACAGGCTTACTAATGCAAAAGATAAAGCGAAAGCTAGACTGATCTGGATGATAACAGGTATTCTTTCACGTAGTGTATTGTTATTAGGCTTAGGGTGGCTTCTTTCTCAAAAAGGTAAATCAATATTTACTTTGTTCGGAAAAGGTTTTGACCTTGCGAGTATCGTTATGATCTTAGGAGGTTTGTTTTTGATATATAAATCAGTAAAGGAAATACACGGCAAGCTTGAAGGAGAAGATCCTAACCTGGATGCAAGCAAACAAAAAGGAATTTCTTTAGCAAATGCAATAGGACAGATAATGCTGATCGACGCTGTATTTTCTTTTGATAGTATTATCACAGCAGGCGGTACCGCCAAATATGTGGAAATTATGATTGCAGCAGTTGTTATAGCAATGACAGTGATGTTTTTATTCAGTGCTAAAATATCATCTTTCATTCATAAGCATCCTACCTTAAAAATGTTAGCCCTTTCCTTTTTGGTGATGATTGGATTGAGCCTTGTTATGGAAGGTTGGAACTCTGAAGCAGCACACCAATTGGGTCTTAAAAATTACATTTACTTTGGTATGGCTTTTTCTTTCATTGTGGAAATGCTAAATATGTTTATGCTAAAAAGGAATAAGAAAAGGGCTCACCCTGTTGAATTACATGAGCCGTATTATAAAGATAGTGAACCACAAAATCCTGATTCAGCCCGTTAATTTACTATTGACTAAGTAAAACTGCGGCTACCACTGCGGCTGTTTCTGTTCTTAATCTGGTATTGCCTAACGTAACAGGTTTGTAATTATATTGCTTTGCAACTTCAATTTCATCAAAAGTAAAATCACCCTCAGGGCCAATCAAGATGATTGATGTTTCATCGGGTGATAACATCTGTAATTTCTCTTTATCTTCCTGGATGCAATGAGCAATAAATTTATTGTTATGCCCTGAGCTTTTTATAACCTCAAGAAATTTTGTTGGTTGATGTAAAATAGGTAACCATGCCTGTTGGCTTTGTATCATAGCACTAACTAAAAGGTTCTGCATCCTATCCTGTCTGAAATTTTGTTTTTCTGTTCTCTGGCAATAGAGGGGAATTATTGCTGAAACGCCGATCTCGGTTGCTTTTTCGAGAAACCATTCAAAACGATTATTATTTTTTATAAGAGATATTGCAATGGTAATATTGGATGTGCGATGTGGGATGTATGATGTTGCGATTACTTTAACTTCAGTAGCTTTTTTATTTTCAGCAACTACCTCTACTGTAACAAGCTTTCCCTCGCCATTTGTAAGTTGAAGCTGCTCACCATGCTTCATTCTTAAAACCTGAATAATGTGCTTTGATGTTTCTTCATTTAATGTGAAGAAATCTTGGAGTAGTACCTCTTTCTGATAAAATATGGGTAAAGGCATTAAATTTAGATTTCAACATTCTGTTTTCCCTGACAAGAGATAAAAATGCTTTTAAAATGGTGTTTCATCATCAAATTCACCATCATTCATTTTACTACCTTTTTGAATGTAAAGTTTTGCACCATCACCATTTATATCACTAACCGGTTTCCAGTTTCCACCGGCCGGAAGATGACTGCTGGCTTCAGTTGCGTCTTCTTCTATAAATTTTTGAATATGTAATAATGCTCTTAATTTGATGGTATCCAATTGGCCGTTCCTATGTTTTGCGATACGTAATATTGTTTCCCCTTTATTGCTTTCACCCATTTCATTAGATGTAATGTCATAATATTCTGGCCTGTATAAAAACATTACCATATCAGCATCCTGTTCAATTGCTCCCGATTCTCTCAAATCACTTAGTTGCGGCATTTTTTGACCATCTTTTGCACCCCGTTTTTCAACCTCCCTGCTTAACTGACTTAATGCAACTATTGGGATATTTAATTCCTTTGCCAATCCTTTCAGGTCTCTGGATATTCTGCTGATCTCCTGTTCACGATTGCTGTTTCTATTTTCACCTGTACCACTCATTAATTGTAAATAATCGATAATTATCAATCCAACATTATGTTTATTTTTTAATCGACGGCATTTTGCCCTAAGCTCAAAAATATTAAGTGCTGCTGTATCATCTATGTGTATTGGTGCGGATGCTAACGGCTCAATACCTTTTTTGTATAGCTGTTTCATTTCATGTTCTTCCAAACGTCCCCTTGAAATTTTTTCAAGCCAAATTTCACTCTCAGCGCTTAAAATTCTTTGTACTAGTTGCCCTGCACTCATTTCTAAAGAGAAAAAACCAACAGCTGTAGGTTTTGTTGGGTGCAATGCAGCATTGCGTGCAAGGTTAAGTGCAAATGCGGTTTTACCAACTGATGGACGAGCAGCAAGAATAATTAAATCAGCGGGTTGCCAACCATATGTTAGCCTGTCTAATATCGAAAATCCTGTAGGTACCCCGCTTATTTCATCCTGGCGGTTACGAAGATCCTCAATGCGTTCAATAGTTTTTACAAGAACAGATTCTATGCTTGCGTAATCTCTTCGTAGATGGTTATTGGTAATTTCAAATAATTTAGCCTCCGATTCATCTAATAGATCAAATACATCTGTGCTATCTTCATAAGCATCACCAATTATTTCCCCACTAATCCTGATAAGCTCTCTTTGAATAAATTTTTGAAGGATAATTCTGGAATGCGCCTCAATATTTGCAGATGAAACAACCGCATTGGTAAGTTTGGATACATAATAAGGGCCACCTACTAAATCCAGTTCCTCACGTACTTTTAATTCCTCAACTACAGTTAATAAATCGATTGGAAGATTTTTAAGTTGCAAACCTTGCATACTGCTGTAAATACGTTGATTGGCTTCTACATAAAAACATTCAGGTTTTAAAATTTCTGTAACAGTATCAAAAGCGCTTTTTTCGAGCATAATTGCTCCAAGTACTGCCTCTTCAAGATCTTTTGCTTGTGGCGGCACTTTGCCATACATCATAGTTCCGAGATCCAAAGAACCGCTTTTGCGACGGGTTTTTCTATCTTTATTAAGATTGGTAAGATCCATATTGTATATAGCAGTTGTTAGGGTTTATAAACAGTTTCACTTCATAAAAAATGATACAGGGCGGCTAAGATAGATGAGAATATTTTAAAATTTAAAGACTTTATCCTTATGTTATTCCATTTACGTTCAGTGCCGTATCCACATTATTTTTGTTTTATCAACACTAAAAAGATGCTTCTTCACAATTTAATATTTTTTTCCGTGCTTTACTCAAGGATATTCACAAAATTCAGTGGGGAAAGAAATTGAAAGATTTTAATTTTCATTTTAAGAAATTTCTTATAAGTAGTAACCAAAAACAGCATTTCATTTCCTTTAAATTCATCTTTCTTACTTTTGAAAAAAGTGTTTCAATTAATATAGAATGAAAATCAGTTACAATTGGCTAAGGGAGTACCTAGAGGAGATACCCGAACCCGAAAAATTAAGCAGCATTTTAACCTCTGTGGGACTTGAGGTAGAAGGGGTAGAAAAATTTGAAGAGTTTAAAGGTAATTTGGAAGGGTTGGTAATAGGTGAAGTTATTGAATGTAAAAAGCACCCCGATGCGGACAAATTAAAACTTACAAAAGTAAATATTGGTGATGGTGAACCACTTCAAATTGTTTGTGGGGCACCAAATGTTGCTGTCGGTCAAAAGGTAGTAGTGGCTCCTGTTGGCACTACATTGTATCCTTTGAATGGCGAACCAATGACGATGAAAAAAGCAAAGATCCGTAATTATGAAAGCCAAGGAATGATATGTGCCGAAGATGAAATTGGTATAGGAGAAAGCCATGAAGGAATTATTGTCTTACCTGATTCGGTCGAAGTTGGAGGTAAAGCCTCCACGCATTTCAACCCGTATTCGGATTGGATTTATGAATTGGGTATTACGCCCAACCGCATGGATGCTATGAGCCATTTGGGCGTTGCAAAAGATATAATTGCTTATTTATCGCATCACAATAAAAGCACTACAATTAAATCTCCTTTTAAAAATAATTTTAAAGTTGACAATAATAAATTATCCATTCAGGTTATCGTAAAAAACAATGAGGCGTGTCAGCGTTATTCCGGCGTAACCATCACGAATATAAAAGTTGCCGAAAGCCCTAATTGGATTCAACAAAAATTAAAAAGCATAGGTGTTCGCCCGATAAATAATATAGTTGACATCACAAATTATATATTACATGAAACCGGGCAACCTTTACATGCTTTTGATGCTGATGAAATAAAAGGTGATAAAATAATAGTTACAAATCTTACTGAGGGAACCACTTTTATAACATTGGATGAAAAAGAACGAAAACTGAGTAATGAAGATATAATGATATGCAACGGAGCAGAAGAACCCATGTGTTTTGGTGGGGTTTTCGGAGGCATTAAAAGCGGTGTAAAAAAATCAACAAAAAATATATTTTTGGAGAGCGCATGGTTTCAAACAAAATCAATAAGAAGAACTTCTTTGCGGCATAATTTAAGAACTGATGCATCTATCCGGTTTGAAAAAGGTGTTGATATAAGCAATACACTTAACGTTCTTAAGAGAGCAGCCTTGCTTATAAAAGAGATAGCGGGAGGAGAAATAGCTTGTGATGTTGTGGATATATATCCCAATCCAAAACTGAAAACAGAAATTATTTTAAAAAATCATTATCTGAAAAAAATAAGCGGAAAAAATTATCACCCGGAAACTGTAAAAAATATTTTAAAAAGCCTGGATTTTGAGATCTTAAAAGATTCATTAGATGATCTGAGAATTGCTGTGCCCTTCCGAAAGCCTGATATAAGCTTGCCAAATGATATTATTGAGGAAATAATGAGGATAGATGGATATGATAATGTTGAAATTCCTACTGCTATTACCATTTCTCCGGCTGTGGAAACCGCAGGATTTGAGGCAGCTTTCAAAGAGAAAATTGCCACCTATTTAACAGGGTTGGGCTTTTCAGAAATACTAACCAACTCAATAACGAATAGTGCCTACTACGAAAAAGATGTTTTAGACTCAGCAGTAAAATTGCTTAATAATTTAAGCGTAGAATTGGATGTTATGCGGCCCTCTCTTTTAGAAACGGGGATGGAGTGTATTGCTCATAATATTAATCATAAAAACAATGATATTCTGTTTTTTGAATTTGGAAAAGCTTATTCAACTACAGGCGAGGAAAAATATCATGAAGAAGAACATTTAATGCTATACGCAGCAGGTAATAAAAATCAGTCAGGCTGGCGAATAAAAGAAGCAAAGGCTGATTTCTATTTTATAAAAGGTGTATGTGAAAAAATATTTCAACTATCGGGGATTAATAATGTAAGTTTTAAAGATGATGAATCTTCCCTGGGTTTTTATATTGAAAACGAATTAACTGCACAAATAAACACTGTTGCTAAAATCAAACTTGACCAATTCTCGATTAAACAACCTGTTTTTTTTGCTGATGTAAAATGGGGCAAATTATCAGCAGCGGCAAAGAAGTTAAAAATTGAATTTTCAGAAATATCTAAATATCCTGAAGTACAAAGAGATATATCTATGATTGTAAATAAAAATATTTCTTATGAAAAAGTGGAAGGGTTAACTAAATCTTTACACATTTCTAAACTGCTCAATATAAAACTGTTTGATATTTTTGAAAGTGAAAAACTCGGCGGTGGCAAACGATCTTTAGCAATTAATTTTACATTTTCTGATAAAGAAAAAACCCTTACCGACAAAGAAATTGATGCTATAATGAATAAAATAACTGCATCGTATGAAAAAGAATTGGGTGCAGAAATTAGAAAGGCTTCTTAATGAATAACCTTGAAACACATATTAAGTTAGTTAATGACAAGCTGCAGCTGTTATTAAAAACCTATGTTTCCTTAAAAAAAGAAAATGATCTTTTAAAAAGCCAGATTAAAAGTTATCAGCAAAAGGAGGAGGATTATAAATCATCTTTGCACGACCTTGATCAAAAAGTAAACATTTTAAAAGCTGCTTCGGGTGAAATGTCAGAGACTGATCAAAAGGAATTTGAAAAACGCATTAACCTGTATATAAAAGAGATTGATAAATGTATTGGATTGTTAAGTGATTAATATGTCAGACCAACTCATACCTATAAATATCTTAATCGGCGACAGAACGTATCGCATAAAAAGTCTGCCGAAAGATGAAGAAATAATCCGCAAAACTTTAAAGATAATCAACGATAAAATAATTGAATTTAAAACCCAGTTTGCAGGAAAAGATATGCAGGATTATATCGCTATGGTATTAATTTGGTATGCAACTCAGGCGGCCTCTAGCGGAAATAATCAGCAATTGGAAAGTGATTTCTTAAGTGTTTTATCAAAATTAGAACAGCAGATTACTAAAGCTTTGTAAGCTAATGTAGTTGTCCATTAATTTCCCCAGTTTTTATTTACCTTCGTTTTATCACGATTTTCATTTGAGTATAAGATGAATAAGTAGAAATGATTATGAACCGTATTAAAAAAATAATTATCAATGACAGATATACTTCCAATAATAATTGGGGCCGTCGCCCTCATAATAGGCATCTTACTGGGTAAATTCATTTTCGCAAAAAACACAAAGAAACAGGTAGAAGAGGCTGAACATCAATCGCAAAAAATTATTTCGGACGCCAAAATACAGGCAGAAACCCTTAAAAAGGAAAGGATTCTGGAAGCTAAAGAACAATTTGTTCAATTAAAAGCTGACAATGAAAAAGAGGTATTTCAGCGTAATCAAAAGTTAAGTGACGCGGAGAACCGGCTGAAGCAAAAAGAGCAATCCGTAACTCAAAAAGATCAGAATATTGCGAAAATTATTAAAGATAATGAGGTTTTAAAAGAAAATCTTACCCGCCAAACAGATGTGGTTAATAATAAACGCATTGAACTTGAAAAGCATCAGGAAGAACACATTCGCAAACTTGAGAAAGTGGCCGGCCTATCCGCTGAAGAAGCAAAAGGTCAATTAATAGAGAGTCTTAAGCAGGAAGCACATTCCCAGGCGCTTATCATACAACAGGAAATTGTTGATGATGCAAAACTTAGGGCCAATAAAGAAGCAAGAAAATTAATTATTCAAACCATACAACGCACAGCGGCTGAACAGGCAATTGAAAATGCCATAACAGTTTTTAATCTGGAAAGCGATGAAATAAAGGGTTCTATTATTGGCAGAGAAGGACGAAACATCCGTGCTATAGAAGCTGCTACCGGTGTTGATCTTATTGTGGACGACACGCCTGAAGCTATAATTCTTTCCTCATTTGATCCTTTGCGCCGGGAGATTGCAAGGCTTTCATTACAACGTTTAGTTACTGATGGCCGTATTCACCCTGCCCGTATTGAAGAAGTGGTGGAAAAAACCCGCAAACAGTTAGAAGATCAGATCATAGAGATTGGTGAACGCACAGTAATTGAATTGGGTATACATGGTTTGCATAAAGAATTGGTGCGAATAGTTGGAAAAATGCGGTTCCGCTCTTCTTACGGGCAAAATTTATTAATGCATAGCCGCGAGGTGGCTAATCTTTCAGGAATAATGGCGGCGGAATTAGGCATGAATGCAAAACTTGCAAAACGTGCAGGCCTTTTACATGATATAGGCAAAGTTCCTGATGAAGAAACGGAGTTAAGCCATGCTTTATTAGGAATGAAGCTGGCTGAAAAGTATGGGGAAAATCCAGCTGTTTGCAACGCAATTGGTGCTCACCACGATGAAGTAGAAATGCAATATGTGATAAGCCCTATCATTCAGGCATGCGACTCTATGAGTGGTGCAAGGCCCGGTGCCAGAAGGGAAATAATGCAGCAATACCTTCAAAGGATTAAAGACCTTGAAAATCTGGCACTTGCTTATCCGGGAGTGGAAAAAGCTTATGCAATACAGGCTGGCAGGGAATTAAGGGTAATTGTTGAAGCAGATAAGGTTTCAGATGGCGATAGCGATAAACTGAGCTTTGAAATTGCTCAAAAAATTCAAACCGAAATGACCTATCCCGGGCAGATCAAGGTTACAGTAATAAGAGAAAAGAGAGCGGTAAATATGGCGAGGTAAAATCTGGCAAATTCTTAATATGAACCTTTTAAACTTTGAAACCTTTTAAACTTTGCTTACTTTTGCACCCTTAAATAAAAGAAATGGATGCTATAGCCTTTGTTCACGAACAATTAACTACTAAAAAAGAACTTCCTAAATTCAAAGCCGGAGACAATATCACTGTCAATTATAAAATTCAGGAAGGTACTAAAGAACGTATACAAAGCTTTAAAGGCGATGTTATTAAACGCCAGGGCCAAGGTGGAACAGCAACGTTTACAGTTCGCAAAATAAGTGATGGTATTGGAGTAGAACGTCTATTCCCGGTATTCTCACCAAATATTGACAGCATCAAGTTGCACAAGGTTGGTAAAGTGCGTAGGGCTAAATTATATTTCCTGCGTGAAAGAAGTGGCAAGAGTGCCCGTATTAAGGAAAAAAGAATGAAATAAACCTGCCCTCGCTTGATAGAGGCGGAATCCTAACATAATTATAATCTTTAACCGAAAGCTTTATTGCTTTCGGTTTTTTATTTAATATTGAATTTTCTATCGAAAAGTTACCTATGCCACGAATTAAAAGTATAGTTGTTATTGTCCTTTTTTCTACAGTAATTTTGATTGGTTGCGCCCGTGGACTAACACCGTTTGAAGCTGCCAATGGTAAACAAAAATGTACCAGGTCATACGTTAAATAGTATTTGCCACATCTGGTATTTATATAACTTCGTATGTCAATAACAAGGTTTTAATAAAACCACCATTATCAATAATTATGTATCTTTAACCTCTTAATTTATAAATTATGATATTAACTTATTTAAATTCTTTTTTCCTTCTTTCTATGCCAGGAGGATCCGAATGGATATTAATACTTTTGGTAGTTCTATTATTTTTTGGAGGTAGAAAAATTCCTGATCTTATGAGAGGTATTGGCCGTGGCGTTCGTGAATTTAATGATGCAAAAACGAATGTTAAGAATGAGATAGAAGCAGGCATGAGCGATAAGGATAAGAAAGAACAGGAACTTAAAGTACAACAAGCACAGGCTTCTCAGATGCAGCAAGCACAGGCGGCTACGCATTTGCAAACAGAATTGCCTAAATAATTTATTTTTATATAATTCAAGGCTGAAGCGTGGAATTTCTTAAGATTTCCTATGCTTCAGCCTTTATATTTATATCTATTACACCCCCTAATTCATCAGCATAATTAAACACTTTAATAACACCCTTTTTATACTACTAATTATGCCAGACCCATTCAAAGAAGTATCTTTACAATACTAGTTTTAGAGGTATTTAAAAGTATGAAACGTATTTTATTAATATCAATGTTTTTGATTGCATTGCAATACAATTCTTCTGCGAAAGTGTTGAATACAATTAAAAATTTGCAAGAGGTAATATTGGATACTATTGTAAAATCCCCTGAAAAGGAAGATGAGACAATTGATGAAATTTTAAAATCAAGAGCACTGCCACGTAAAGAAAAGATCGAATACCTAAGCCAGGAAACAAAATATGGCTTTAAGAATCTTTTTAAAAATTACTCTTATAATTCTACAAAGCCATACTCATCGCAGGTTAATCCTTATGCAGAAAATTATATGCAGGATTACTTAAAGTCTCACACCAGTTTTCTTCAAAAGATGAAGGCTACCTCCACCTTAAAATTTAATTTCATTGACAATATTTTGGCGCAATATGGATTACCTAAGGAGTTAAAATACCTTGCTGTTATTGAAAGCAACCTAATTTCCACCGCAACATCCTGGGTGGGGGCCCGTGGGCCATGGCAGTTTATGAGCTATACAGCTGTAGGATATGGTTTAAGGGTAAACAGTTTTATTGATGAAAGAACTGATTATTATAAAAGCACACATGCAGCTGCTAAATATTTACTTTATTTATATAAAGATCTAAAAGACTGGCTACTGGTAATTGCCGCTTATAATGGAGGGCCGGGTAGGGTTTATACGGCAATGAGAAAAAGTGGTTCCAGGAATTTTTGGGCTTTGCAATATTACCTTCCAACAGAATCCCGTAACCATGTAAAAAAGTTTATTGCAACGCATTTTATTATGGAAGCAGGAAGCAATAGTACGTCAGGTAATATGGATTATTCTTCATTAAATTCAGGTGCAAAAGAATTTAAGCAGCCGGTTTCCAAAAAAGATAGTATTAATACTGAAGTATTAAATATCTCGGGTAAATATAATTCAGTAATTATTGCTAAAAATCTTTCCATGAACCTCATGGAGTTTAACCGTTTAAATCCTGAATTTGATCAGGTAATAGCTGCGGGAAAGGGATTTGACCTAAGATTACCTCCTGCTAAAATGGATATGTTCATATCAAAAAAATATCTGATACTTAATGAGTCTATCCACCTTTTATTAAATACAGTAAATAGCGATACTAACAAAGTATTTTCAGGAAAGCAAACGTCCAAGAAGAAATAGTTAAGACAAAACTTTTTTCATTGCTTCAATTTTAACCTGGCATTCTTCATATTCATTTTCGGGTTCACTATAAAAAGTAATTGCAGAGCCAGCCTGCATGCTTAAATATTTATTGGTTGAATTATAGACTATACTTCTAATCACCACATTAAAATCAAAATCTCCCCCAGGAGTAATATATCCCAAACCTCCTGAAAAAATGCCCCGCTTTGTTCTTTCATATTTCTCAATTAACTGCATCACCTTTTTTTTAGGAACACCAGTCATTGAACCCATAGGAAAAGTAGCTTTCAATATCTCAGTGAAGCTGAATTGATTATCAATGGTACCGGTAATTGTAGAGATCATTTGATGAACCTGGGGAAATGTATAAACCCCGAAAAGTTCTTCAACGGAAATGGAGCCTTCTAAACAAACTTTACTAAGATCATTACGAACTAAATCTACCACCATAACATTTTCAGATATCTCTTTTTTACTCAGGGATAATTTTTTCTTATTACTTTCATCTTCTTCCTTGTTGAGTAAATTTCTCCGGGCTGTTCCTTTAATTGGCTGAGAATATATTTTAGAACCTACCTTCTTTAAATACCTTTCCGGACTGGAGCATAATAAGAATTTATCATTTAATCTATAAAATCCCCCAAAGGGATTTGGTGAAAGCTGACTCAGTTTTACATAAGTATCTAAGGGGTCTATTTCAAAATTTTCTGCGTAAAATTCCTGACAAAAATTTATCTCGTAACAATCACCCCGAAGAATATTGTGCTGAATATTTTTAATTGTATCCAGGTATTCCTCTTTTGAAAACCGGCTTTTTAAGTGGGGGGTTATTCTTTTTATCGGTGAAAGATCTTTTTCTTCAGAAAAAATATTGTTATAAATAATATCAGCATCACCTTCAATAATCCCGATACCTAAACTTTCTTTTTTTAAGATTACAATAATTTGAGGAACAAAAAAGAAAAGATCAGGGAAGTGAATACCATCATGGTTTTGAGAAGATAAAGCTTCGATCTCATTTTTAAGATCATAAGCAAGATGGCCAAATATCCAATCCTTTTGCTCTTCTACAAATTCCTGCAAAGCCTCAAATGCACCTCCAGCATTCGGTGGTTGAAGCGTTTTAATAGATCCTGCTGCCAATAAACATTCAAACTGAGAATGATCCGGATAGATATCAGGATTATATTGGTGGTTATCAAGTAAACAAAAAATGTTGAATTGTTTTGTCCAATTCAACATTTTAGATTTAACCTCAACAAAATTATTTACCGGGTAAGATGTAAAACTTCTATTCACAATTTTTATCGCATATGATCCCCGATAGAATTAAAAATCCTCTTCTTCATCCTCATCACCACCTGTGCCTTCATTAAAAAGATCAAGGTCTTTAAAATCATCATCGAGGCCAAGATCGTCATCATCTCCTTTCCCTTTTATAGAAGGGCTTGTTTTAATTTTCGACGTTGGGATATCGAATTCTTCAAAATCAGGATCGAAATCATCATCCTTAGATTTTTCCCAATCATCCTCAACATCCTCTACATCGTCGTCATCATCACCTTTTCCTTTTTTGGCGGAGCTACTTCCCTTTTTTAGAGGCTTCTCATCCATATCCAAATCTTCATCATCTTCACCCTCATCTGTTACCGAAGATTTTTTAGAAGTGATTTCATCTTCACCAGAAGAAGATTTTTTTACTGGGGTGCTTTTTTCTTTACCCAATTTTGATTTCATATTTCCGTGGAATTAATAATGTAAAATTTCGATGTCTTTTTCAATTAGCCAAAAAAATTTAAAGATTTTTTTAAGATTTATTCAACTCGGTATCAAACCGCAATCATAATGCCACAATAAGTTGATCACTTCCCGGGCCATTTGAAATAAATTTTATCGGAATGTTTAAAGATCCATTGAGGTAATTTATGTACACCTTCATATTAGAGGGCAAATCCTCAAAATTTTTTATTGCTGTTATATCTGTTTTCCATCCTGCAAAACGCTGATATACCGGATCAATATTCATTCGCGACATCTGGAAGGGGATTTCTGTTATATCCTCATTATCTATTTTATATGAATTACAAACCTGCAATGTATCCAACGCATCTAATACGTCGGCTTTAGTCATAATTAATTGCGTTACGCCATTTATCATGCAGGCAAACTTTAATGCAACCAGATCTATCCAACCGCATCGGCGTGGGCGGCCAGTTGTGCTTCCAAATTCATTACCCGTTTTTCTTAGTTGTTCCCCTGTTTCATCATTTAATTCTGTAGGAAATGGGCCACTCCCTACCCTGGTACAATAAGCTTTGGTAACACCCAGTACTTCTTTAATTTTTTGTGGAGCAATGCCCAGCCCCGAGCAAACCCCCGCAGATATAGTATTTGAAGATGTAACATAAGGAAAGGTGCCAAAATCTACATCCAGCATACTCCCCTGTGCACCTTCTGCTAACACCTTTTTACCTTGTTGAATTTTATCGTTAATGAAATATTCTCCATTTACAATTTGTAACTCTTTCAAAAATTCAAGGGCATCAAAAAATTCTTCTTCCCATGCAGAAATGTCTTCATTAAAAGAAAAATTTTCTAAAAGCTTTTGATGCTTCAGCCTTAAACGGATGTATTGTGTTATAAAACTCTTATCCAGCAAGTCTCCAACCCGCAAACCATTGCGGCCAGTTTTATCCATATAAGCAGGACTTATTCCTTTTAAAGTAGAGCCAATTTTATCATTGCCTTTTGATGCTTCACTGGCTTTATCAATTGCCCTATGAGTTGGCAGAATCAAGTGGGTTCGCTGACTGATAAAAAGATTTTTTCGATAATCGATTCCCATTGCTGCAACTGAATCGCATTCTCTTTTTAAAATAACAGGATCTAAAACTACACCGTTACCGATAAGGTTAATTTTATTTTCATGAAAAATTCCTGAAGGTATCTGATGGAGAACAATTTTTTTTCCATCTATATACAAGGTATGGCCGGCATTTGGTCCGCCTTGAAAGCGGGCAACAACATCGTAGTTCTTAGCGAAATAGTCTACAATTTTTCCTTTGCCTTCATCACCAAATTGTAAGCCCAGAATAACATCTACCATGTGAGTTGTGAATTACGATTTATGAGTTGGATTGCGTGTTAAGTTGAGGTAAAAATAAAATGAAAAAAAGTAATTGCAGATTATATTTCTGCATTGTTTGAAAATGGTGGAAAAAGAAAAAGATTACAGTGTTAAGGGAAATGATCACTATCAATAGATCAGAATATGAAAACAAATATTGAGCAAGTACTAGGCTACTTTAAGAATACTTAGTTTACTAACATTAAATTTGCGTTGAGCATATTCCATGGTAAGATGGAAAGTTTTTACCTTTTGAGAAGGCAGTTCATACATAGCATCGGTAAGAACACTTTCGCAAATACTGCGAAGCCCGCGGGCACCTAATTTATATTCCATAGCCTTTTCTACCATAAAATCGTACACCTCATTATCTATAACAAGCTCAATACCCTCTATCTCAAATAATTTTACATATTGCTTAATAATAGCATTTTTAGGTTGAGTTAATATGCTGCGTAGCGTTTCTGCATCAAGGGGATTTAAATATGTTACAACAGGCAATCTGCCTAGTAATTCAGGAATTAAACCAAAAGCTTTCAGATCTTGAGCATTTACAAATTGCAATAAATTTTTACGCTGAAACTCTTGCTGATCTTTGTTTACATTAAAACCTATTGCATTTGTATTTATCCTGCGTGCTATTAGCCTGTCAACCCCGTCGAACGCTCCGCCGCAAATAAATAAAATATTACTTGTGTTTAACTTTATTAATTTTTGTTCTGGATGTTTTCTTCCTCCCTGTGGCGGCACTAATACATCTGTACCTTCCAACAATTTAAGCAACCCTTGCTGAACACCTTCTCCGCTTACATCTCTTGTGATGCTTGGGTTATCACTTTTACGGGCAATTTTATCAATCTCATCAATATATACAATACCTTTTTCTGCAGCCGTAACATCATAGTTACAAACCTGCAATAAACGGCTAAGAATACTTTCCACATCTTCACCTACATAACCGGCTTCTGTAAAAACTGTGGCATCCACAATGGCAAATGGAACATTGAGAACCCTTGCAATTGTTTTTGCCAACAACGTTTTGCCTGTACCGGTTTCGCCAACCATTACAATATTGCTCTTTTCAATCTCCACCTCGTTATCAACCTTTTGATTCATCCGCTTGTAATGATTATATACGGCAACAGAGAGAACTTTCTTCGCATCATCCTGGCCAATCACATATTCATCAAGGAATTTTTTTAATTCCATTGGTTTTTTAACAGAGAGCTTATAATTAGTTGCAGCTGTAGATTTGCTCGGCTGGTTAATCATTTCCTGTCCGATTATTTCCTGGGCGTGTTCAACACAATTTTCACAAATATGTCCTTCCTGCCCGGCAATGAGTATTTTAACTTCATCACGATTTCTGCCACAAAATGAACAATGTAAAGTTTGTTGTTTAGCCATTATTTTAAGGAGAGTAAGTTAGCAAGAATTTAATTTACTATATGCAAAGATAAAACACCGTTGCGAACAACGGTATTAAATGGACAATATTATTCTTATGAAAGTTGCTTAGAGCTTTTTCATTACTTTATCTACTATACCATAAGTAAGGCTCTCCTTTGCATCCATCCAATAATCCCGGTCAAAATCTTCCATCACCTTTTCGTAGGTCTGACCACAATTTTCTGCTAATATTCTTGCACCTAGTTGCTTTGCTTTTAAAATTTGAATAGCCATAATTTCAAGGTCGGCGCTGGTTCCTTGTCCGCCTCCACTCGGCTGGTGTATCATCACTTCTCCATGAGGATAAATAAATCTTTTACCCTTTTCCCCGGCGCTTAATAAAATACTTCCCATACTTGCAGCCATACCCATACAGACAGTATTAACAGGCGAAGAGATCATTTTCATGGTATCATAAATTACCATACCACTGGTTATAACACCCCCGGGCGAATTTATATAAAATGTGATCTCTTTTCCCGGGTCAACGGCGTCTAAATATAAAAGGCGATTCGTAATATCTTTTGCACTTTTGTCATCAACAACTCCCCATAAAAAAACTTTTCGCTGTTCAATGAATTTTTTGTCGAACATCATTCCACCCATCATTTTTTCCATAGGGTTTTCCGGAGTTTCTTTAGGCTCATCTTCTTCTTCCATCCTTATAAATTGCTTATTATAAACATTCATAATTAAGGCTTTAATTTTTTATCTTTCTTAGAATTAATCAATAAAACTTCATCTACCAAACCGTATTCTTTTGCTTCCGGGGCTGTCATCCAGTAATCACGGTTGCTATCCTTAGCGATTTTTTCTTCGGTTTGCCCTGTATGATAAGAAAGCACTTCATATAATTCCCGCTTCACTTTTCTTACTTCATTCACAGTTATTTCCACATCACTTGCCTGCCCCATTGCACCGGCACTTGGTTGATGCATCATGATTCTGGAATGCTTCAATGCGGTACGTTTTCCGGGGGCGCCGGCAGCCATTAATACTGCTGCCATGCTTGCTGCCATACCTGTACAAATTGTAGCAATATCAGGGCTTACAAATTGCATTGTGTCATACAATCCCAGGCCTGCATATACGCTACCACCAGGAGAATTTATATAAAGCTGTATATCTCTTGTGCGATCTGTGCTTTCTAAAAATAATAACTGGGCAGTAATGATATTGGCAACTTCATCGCTTACAGGATAACCTAAAAAAATAATTCTGTCCATCATCAATCGGCTGTAAACATCCATTACGGCAATGTTCATCGGCCTTTCTTCAATAATGTTAGGAGTAAGGTTGGTTACGTTGTGCTTAACGTAATCGTGTAAGGTATGGCTGCTGATGCCCTGGTGTTTTATAGCAAATTTTTCAAATTCTTTTCCGTGGTTCATAGTAATCATTTAGAAGAAGAAATTTATTGGAATGAAAGTTCCCAAATATTATACCCCTCTCCCCGAAAAGGGTAAACGAAACTACAATAAATGCTTTAATGACTTAATGACTTAATAAACCTGACAACCGGCAACTACTACTGACAACTAATTAATGCTGATGATTATGTTGCATCCCTGTTAGCTCTTCTGCAGAAACCTCTTTTTCCTCAGGCTTTACCTGGCCTTCTGACCATGTAAATAATTTATCAGTAATGAGTCTTCTATAACTGGCATCAACCTGCTTTTCCTCTTTCATCATCCTGTCAACATAGCTTTCTATCCAGCTGGTATCACCATCCATTTTCATTTGACCGAAGTATTGCAGAATTTCTTTCTTCATATTTTCTCTCAACTCTTCTTCAGAAACTTCTAAATTATTTTCTTTAATTAATTTATCGCTTATAAGTGTCCACTTTAATTGATTGGTAAAGGATGGGAATTCGTGCTCCACTTCTTCAGTAGTTTTTTCTTTTTCACCACCTCTTTGCAGCCATCTTTTAAGAAACTCATCCGGAAATTGAATAGGTGTATCTAAAAGTGAATGATAGATTTGGTCATGCAGCTGTACCCGGCTTTGTGAATCCCAGTGTTTTTGAATTTCTACCTTTAATTCATTTCTGAACTCATCTTCGTTTTTTAATTCTTTACCCGGTAAAGCTTCATTAAAAAATTCTTCATTCAATTCTCTTTTTTCTACCAGTCCTATTTTGGTGATCTTCAATTTAAAATATTTATCATCTGCCGCTGCATCCTCTTTGCTTAAACCTAAATCGCTAACAATCCATTCTCTTTCTTTCTCTTCAAATGCATTATTTATTTGCAGATCAATTTCATCATCTTTCTTTTTACCCATTAATTGTTCACGAAAAGCAGGAGTAAAATACTTAACCAATAAGGAATTGTCCTTTGAAATACCATCCTGCACCGTATTACCTTCTTTATCAACTTCCACAAAATTTACATTGAGTACATTTTCTTCAGAGGTAACTGTTTCAGGATCCTGCATTTTACCATGGCGATTTTGCAAACGCTCAATTTCTTCATTCACCATTTCATCAGATACCTTCACTTTATGAAGAGTAGGTTTGATTTTTGAAAAGTCAATATCAATTTGGGGTTTTAACCCAATTTCAAAAGGAAACTCATAAGCTTCCGGATTATTCATATCCAGGTTACGCAGATCAGTGCTCATTGGTAAGGGCTGCGCAAAAAATTCAGGTTTTTCTGTAGTAAGATAATTCTGGATTTCTTTTTCAACTTCTTTTATAACTACATCATAAAAAACGGATGCCCCATACATTTTTTTAACCATCCCTGCCGGTACCATCCCTTTTCTAAAACCAGGTATGTTGGCTTTTTTACTATAATCCTTTATAGATTTTTCAAATGACGGATAATAATCTTCCTTATTTAATTTAACAGTTAACTTATCATGCAACAAACCGATGTTCTCTCTTGTAACTTCTGCCATACTTTTATTCAGTTTTTTGTTTCTATTATAAAGTCAATAAGTGATAAGTCAATATTTAATAATTTTTTATAAATGACTATTAACTTATTGACCAATGACTTTTAAGTGTGTGCCCATGGAGGGACTCGAACCCCCACACCTCGCGGCATCAGATCCTAAGTCTGACGTG
>MWVW01000115.1_pt1 | contig 20628 bp, 18 predicted proteins | sample 1047191 | NCBI WGS metagenome assembly MWVW01 (sample SAMN06349985, study PRJNA376086) | soil metagenome | isolation source: MtG22-5 sample Antarctic (ecotone) | place: Antarctica
TACCCGTACTTCATTACTATACTTTGGGTAAGCATGTGATGGTAGCTAATGTGGTGAAAGAGATTGTGTAAAAAGGTGAGTGGTGAATGGGCAATTGTGAATGGTGATTTGATTTTTTGTATCGGGGGCAAGATATAACGGAGATTTTTCAATGGCACTTGAGGAGGCCCAGGAAGCAAAGCATAAATTTATGGCTGACGAACTCAATATCCAGGAGGGTAGCAGGGTGCTGGATATGGGTTGCGGATGGGGGCCGTTTTTAAAGTATATTAAAGAAAAAAGAGGCGCTAAAGGTATCGGGCTTACTTTATCTGATGGACAATTCGAAGCATGTAAGAAAAACGGATTTGAAGTCTACATAAAGGATGTAAGAACTGTTACCCCAAAAGATTTTGGAATATTTGATGCCATTGTATCGGTTGGTGCTTTTGAACATTTTTGCTCACCCGAAGAATATAAAGAGGGGAAGCAGGAAAAAATTTATAATGAGTTTTTTAAAACAGTATCTGATCTTTTGCCCACTGGTGGCAGGCTTTATTTGCAAACCATGGTTTGGGGAAAAAACATGATTGATTGCGATGCAAGAGATATTAATGCAGATGAAAACTCCGATGCCTACCTCGTGGCATTAATGACAAAACATTTTCCAGGCTCGTGGTTGCCGTATGGATCAGAAATGTTAATCCGGAATGCAGAACCATTTTTTAAATTGATCAACATCAGCAGCGGGCGATTAGATTATATTGAAACCACTAACCAATGGAGAAGAAAAATTAGAAAATTCATGCTAAAAAAATATGCGTTGTTCCTGGGTTTGATTCCTGACTTTATAAAAAATAAGGAGTTCAGGCATAAATTTTCCGTGTTTAGGACTGCTGCTAATAAAAAATGTTTTGAACGGGAAATAATGGATCATTTCAGAATTGTATTTGAAAAAAAATAGAGGTCCATCCCCTAAGAGGGAGCATAGGTTTTGACTTAAATCAGTCCCTTTGTTTTCGCGAAGAGGGAAGCACTGGTTTCACTTCTGACGTTTCACGTCTCAGGGCTTATTTTTGCCGCAATAAGAAGTTTATGCATTCCCATTTATCAGAGCAGGAAATTATCCGCAGAGAAAAATTAGAAGAACTGCAAAAATTAGGTATTGATCCTTACCCGGCGCCTTTGTATCCTGTAAACAGTTTTTCATCTATTATTAAAACTTCATTTACAGACGATACAAAAAATGATTTTGAAAATGTATGCCTGGCAGGACGCATCATGGGTGTACGTGATATGGGTAAGGCAAGCTTTGCAGAACTGCAGGACTCGCACGGACGTATTCAAATTTATGTACGTAAAGACGACCTGGCAAAAGATGGTGATAGCAGTTTGTATGATATTGTATGGAAAAAATTGTTGGATATTGGCGATTTTATAGGTATTAAAGGATTTGTTTTTCGCACAAAAATGGGAGAAATATCTGTGCACGTAAAGGAGCTGACTTTTCTTGCGAAATCATTACGGCCTTTACCCATTGTGAAAGAAACCGAGAGACAAACCTTCGATGCAGTTACCGACCCTGAATTTAAATACCGGCAGCGTTATGCAGATCTCGTAATCAATCCGGCCATAAAAGAAACCTTTATTAAACGTACTAAACTGATCAACGCCATTCGTAATTTTTTAAATGAGCATGGTGCGTTAGAAGTAGATACTCCCGTGTTACAAAGTATCCCAGGCGGTGCAGCCGCCCGTCCGTTTATGACACATCATAATGCCCTGGATGTTCCTTTTTACCTGCGTATTGCTAATGAATTGTATTTAAAAAGATTAATTGTAGGTGGGTTCGACTGGGTGTATGAATTCAGTAGAAATTTCCGCAATGAAGGGATGGATCGTACGCATAATCCTGAGTTTACCATTCTTGAATTTTACACCGCGTACAAGGATTACTTATGGATGATGAATGTAACGGAACGTTTAATTGAAACGACGGCCACAGCAGTTTGCGGTAATGCCGAAGAAGTGCAGGTTGGTAAAAACATTATTTCGTTCAAGGCACCATATGAACGCATTTCGATTTATGATGCCATTAAGGAACATACCGGCTTTGATGTAAGTGAAATGGATGAAACAGGATTACGTGATGTATGTAATAAAATAAAAATTGATGTTGATCCTAATATTGGTAAAGGAAAACTGATTGATGAAATTTTTGGTAACCGCTGCGAAGCACATTATATACAGCCCACTTTTATTATTGATTACCCGGTGGAAATGAGCCCACTGACAAAAAAACACCGAAGCAAACCCGGGTTGGTGGAACGTTTTGAATTGATCATTAATGGAAAAGAAATAGCCAATGCGTACACCGAATTAAATGACCCTATTGACCAGCGTGAACGGTTTGAAGAACAAGTAAAATTAATGGAGCGTGGAGATGTTGAAGCCATGTTTATTGATTATGATTTTTTGCGGGCATTGGAATACGGGATGCCGCCAACGTCGGGCATTGGTTTTGGCATTGATCGCTTGTGTATGTTATTAACTAACCAGCCATCAATACAGGATGTATTGCTGTTTCCGCAAATGCGGCCAGAACATTGGAATGAAAAAGAAACCTCTCAAATTGACGCAAATGGACCAGCATGAAAGTAACCGGATTTTCTTTTATAAAGAATGCAGTAAAATTTCAATATCCCATTGTTGAAGCTATTCAATCAATCTTACCGCTTTGCGATGAAATGATAGTAGTAGTGGGTGATTCAAACGATGGCACCCGCGAATTAGTGACTGCTATTCAACAAAAAAAAATACAAATTATCGATTCAATTTGGGACAATAGCCTGAAAGATGGCCGTGTACTGGCTGTTGAAACAGATAAGGCTTTTAAAAAAATTTCGGCTGATACTGATTGGTGTTTTTATATACAAGGCGATGAAGTAGTGCATGAAGATGGATATGCAGAAATTATAAGCGCCATGGCTAAATGGAAAGACACTAAAGAAGTGGATGGATTACTTTTCAAATACAGGCATTTTTATGGCTCTTATGATTATACCGGCGTATCCTCACGATGGTATAAAAACGAAATAAGGGTTATTAAAAATGATAAAAATATTTTTTCTTACCGTGACGCACAAGGCTTTAGAAAGGGAGAAAATGAAAAACTAAAGGTGAAGCCATTAAATGCTTACATCCATCACTATGGTTGGGTGAGGCAGCCTAAAACAATGCTGGCTAAACAAACGAATTTTGAAAATTATTTCGACGCCAGTTCAAAAAAAGAAATCAAACAAACCCTTGACGGAGAATTTGATTATAACGAAATAGATGCCCTCGAAAAGTTTACAGGAACACATCCCGCAGTAATGAAGCAATACATTGAAAACCACAACTGGCAGTTTGATTTCGATCCTTCTTCTAACAAAATAAGTTTGAAAGAACTTTTTAAAAACGGTATTGAAAAACTAACAGGCAAACGCCCGTTTGATTATAATAATTATAGGATCATTAAAGAAAACTAAGTGCAGAAACACGAATTATATTGCATTACACAAATGGGAACATATTCTCAACCTTAATTCGTGTAATTCATAAAAAATTCGTGTTATTAACTTACAAACTATCCGGCAGTGAATCCGGATTGAATTCTTGTAAAAGATAATCTTTTCGCTTTAGTTCAAAGTTCCGGCCGAGATATAATTTTTTTACCTGGTCATCATCTGCTAATTCTTCTGCAGTGCCGTGTTTAAATATTTTTCCTTCTATTAAAAGATAGGCTCTGTCGCAGATAGAAAGTGTTTCAGTTACATTGTGATCAGTAATGAGGATCCCAATATTTTTGAATTTCAGTTTCGCTACTATCGCCTGTATATCTTCTACCGCAATCGGGTCAATGCCTGCAAAAGGCTCATCTAATAAAATAAATTTAGGATCTACTGCCAGCGCCCGTGCAATTTCTGTGCGTCTTCGTTCGCCACCACTCAATATATCTCCGTTATTCTTACGTACATGCTGCAACCGAAATTCATTTAACAAGGTTTCAAGCTTTTCTTTCTGGCTGTTTTTGGAAAGCCTGGTCATTTCAAGCACTGCCAATATATTATCTTCCACACTTAGCTTTCTAAAAACAGAAGCCTCCTGCGGCAAATAGCCAATTCCTAATTGTGCACGCTTATACATGGGAAGCTTGGTAATGTTGGTCTCATTCAAAAAAACCTCGCCTTCATCCGGCTTTATTAAACCAACAACCATATAGAAAGTGGTGGTTTTTCCGGCTCCATTAGGTCCAAGCAGGCCAACAATCTCACCTTGATTTACTTCAACCGATACGTGATTAACAACCACACGGTTCCGATATTGCTTTAATAAATTATTGGTATGTATTCTTATATTCAAGCTAAGCTTTCGGTAAAAATAAGATGAAAGCTGGTTAGCCTACTTTATAACGCTACTCTTTTGTATTTAGTTAACGCTGCATTATGTTTGCACCTCGTTATGAAAGTCACCGATCATATTAATAATGGGCAAAGCACCGGCATTTCTTTTGAAATTTTACCTCCATTAAAAGGTAAAGGCATTAACGCATTATGGGAACACCTTGATCCTTTAATACAATTTAAACCTGCATTTATAAATGTTACTTACCACCGCAGTGAAAGTATGTTTAAGAGAAAGGCGGATGGAACATTTGAAAAAGTAGAAGTACGTAAACGTCCCGGCACCGTAGGTATTTGTGCCGCTATCATGAACAGGTATAAAGTAGATGCGGTGGCGCATCTTATCTGTGGAGGTTTTAGTAAACAGGAAACAGAAGATGCTTTGATTGACCTGAATTTTTTAGGCATTGATAATGTGTTGGTTTTGCGAGGTGATGCACCCAAGAATGAAACTTTTTTTGAACCAGAACCTGATGGTCATAAATATGCAATTGATTTGATGCAGCAGGTTATCAATATGAATAATGGTATTTACATTGAAGAAGATTTAAAAAATGCTGTAAAAACATCTTTTTGTATTGGCGTGGCTGGTTATCCCGAGAAACATTTTGAATCGCCTAACCTGCAAACTGATTTAAGTTTTTTAAAAGCAAAAGTTGATGCAGGCGCTGAGTATATTACCACGCAAATGTTTTTTGACAATAAAAAATATTTTGAGTTTGTAAAAAATTGTAATGCAGCAGGCATTCATGTGCCCATCATTCCGGGGCTAAAACCACTGAGCACTAAAAAGCAATTGACAGTGATCCCAAGAATGTTTCATGTCGATATACCTGAAGAACTTTCCAACGAAATATTAAAATGCAAAACAGATGGTGATGTAGAAATAGTGGGTACGGAATGGTTATTAAAGCAATCAAAAGAATTAAAAGAAGCAGGTGTACCCGTACTTCATTACTATACTTTGGGTAAGCATGTGATGGTAGCTAATGTGGTGAAAGAGATTGTGTAAAAAGGTGAGTGGTGAATGGGCAATTGTGAATGGTGATTTGATTTTTTGTATCGTTCACATTAGATGATTAGGAATAATTCAGCTAAAATTTGTTATTAATTTCACTTTAGACTTCGCAATAAATCATTCCAAACTTTTTGATCAACGGTAACCGGGTATTTTTTTTTTAATTCCTTTAACCATTTTTTTTCTAATTCCTGCTGATAATCAGTAATTACTAATCCTTTTGCTTCGGAAAAGTTTCGCTTGACCGTTTGAGGATAATAATTAATAATATACGCAAATGAAGCAGTATTGTCTGAAGTGTTAACAAGCGGAGCAGTTATGGCGCCGGTTTTTAAAACTGTTTTATTACCATTGGGAATTTGGGTTATTTCAAACCGGGCTGAGTCAACAGCTATTTTTTCACCAAATTCATCTGACAGGGCTTTCCATCCGGGTGACGCACTCATTCTTTTTCTTAGCTCATTGGCGGTAGCTACATCACTCGTGTAAAAAATAATGGCGTCAGCACTTTTATTCCAAACATATTTTGATTCATGTTGTTTGAAATAATTTTCCAATGCAACAGTATCAGATTGGGCAGGTCCCCACACCTCCTGTTGCATTATATCAAAAAATAAATTGCCTTCGCTGAATTCTTCGATCTGTGATTTGAAATCAGGATTAAAATTTTCGAGGTTTTTCTTGTAGTAATCCATTATGAAAGCCGCTAAAAATTCATCCCACAACACATCATAAGTTTTTACGCCACTTCCATCATTTTTATAACGATTCATTCGAGCATAAGTGATCCAGTCTTTGAATGTGATTTGCTTTTCCTTTAATTGAAATAAGGGTGTTTGATTGGTTATGGTTCCCGAATCGACGTTGGCGTTATTAGTAAGTATGTTGTCTGAAGTTTTTAAAAAGACAGTATCATTATAATTCAATTTTTTATAGCCGGCCTGCGTCATTACTTTTTTGACTAAGGCGGCTTTAGCTGTATTCATACGATCACTTGCTTCCACTTTTTCACGCAAAGCCTTCAGCGTTTTATCGTCCATCTTAACGTTAACGGGCGTACGGTCTATACGTTTTAAGATATGCCATCCATGGGCAGTAAGAAAAGGCTTGCCAATGGCGCCATTAATTGGTAAAGCAAAAGCAGCAGCTTCAAAAACAGGATTGTACTGGCCGACTTCCAGGTCGGGCATCTGACCATTAGTTGAAGAGGAATAAGCATCGTTACTAAAGGCGGTAGCCAGTTTTCCAAAATCGTCGCCTTTTTGTAACCGGGTATATATAGAATCAGCCAGCGCTTTTGCTTCTGCCTTAAATGAATTGCCAGCATCGGGAGGGACAGCAATAAGTATCTGTGCAGCCTTAATTTTACCCAAAGCTTTACGTTCATTTATATTTTTAAAAATATGATACCCGCTTTTTGATTTGTAAGGGGCGGATAGTTTGCCAACCATCGTTTTATAAACCAGATTTTCTAATTCATAAGGCAATGTAAAGACGGTTATGTAACCAATATCACCTCCATTATCTTTTACAGATGGATCATCAGAATATTTTTTTGCAACTGCTGCAAAATTCTCTCCTTGTTGTAATTTTTTGTAAGCGTCTGATGCTTTTTGCCTGGCAGCCGTGGTGTCTGCCTTGTCATTGATTGCAATAAATATATGATGTAAGTGAATGTCTTTTTGAGAACGGCTAAATGCTTCTTCTGTTAACTTTTTAATGCTTTGTTCATCATTTAAATATGCAGGTATTATTTGCGCCCGAAGGTTTTGCAGATCATCAACCAATCGCGGCAACGTATCATAACCCTTTGCTTTCGCTTCCTTTATTTTTAATCTTGATGCTATATATAAATCCAGGTATTCGAGTATTTCTTTCTTATTCTTTTTACTACCGGCCTCTTGATTATTTTTATTATATGCTTTTAAAAACGCTGTTACGCTGACTTTTTCACTACCATAAGTAAATAAGGTTTGGCCGGAAGTCATGAGCATACAAAAGAGGGAGCAAATGGCAACAGCAAGATTTTTACTCATAAAATAGGTTTGGATTATTTAGCGTTTTTCTGCCGGTAACTCAAAATTTCTTCAATTTGATTTTCAGTGATTTTTTTAGCGATAATGCGTTTATCCTTGTCTAACAAATATAGAGTAGGAAAACTTTGAACATCAAATAACTGGGAATAGCCCGGGATGCCTGCGGTGGTTCTTTTTTTATCATCTTCTTTTGAATAATATACGTGCACCCAATTATTTAATTTATGTTGATGTATGAAATTGAGCCAGTCTTTTTTATTGCCATCTGTTTCTTTGGCCAGGCCAAAAGGCTTAAGGCCCAGGGCTTTCCATTTAGAAAGGTACAAGCTATCAATCTTTGGTAAAACCTCTTTACAATGACCACAGGATGGATCCCAAATTACCAGTAAAGTATAGGGCGCTTCTATATGGTAAAGATTAAAAATTTTACCGCTTGTATCCGGAAGTTGAACATCAGATGCCGGTGAGCCAAAAATATTGGCCATTAAACTATATGCCCTGTCGGTAATAACTTTTCTTCCATTTTGGTTAAGCCATGAATAGTTTTTTTGTGCAAAGTATTTTTCAAAAAGATGAACAAATACTGCATCTTCCCACATATATTTTTGATTAAGATAACGGTTCACAAATTTCAGCAGTAAGAACCTTTGCATCTCCTCGCTTACACTGGCAAAGCTTAGCATCCAATCAATTTCTTTAATTACTGAATCAGCAGCAGGATAAACCAGTTGTTCAAAATATTTATCAATGCGGGCTTCAAAAAAAGGAGTACGTGTTAACCGGTCGTCTGCAAAACTTACATCATCCCAATAATGTTTTTTAAAATAATGATAAGTAAACAGCGAATCCTTTTTTGCGTCGGGATGATTAACGGGCACCTCCGGTTCCTTCATTCCTTTTAATAAAATAGCTAATAAAGCATTTGGCTCTTTTGCTATAATTTCATTTCTATAATCCCTGATATTGGTATTTAATGTGCTTACCTCTGCAACTAATATTAAAGAATCTTTGGGATTTGTGGCCGCTGTCCTTTGCTTATTTAAATCTTCCAGCTTTCTTCCATTTGTCGACATAAACTTTTGATAAGCCTGGAAGGCAATATTTTCAGGAGAATTGGTAAAGATAATTTTAGTAATGTCACTTGTGTCAGCTTCAATGCTAAACTTTTGGTTTTTATCAATAAGTATATCAAAATTTCTTGCCTTGTCCGGGTAACCAATGAGATAAATGCCGCCGTTTAATCTTTTATTTCCTTTGAAAATGCCTTCACTTTTCCCATTCAGTTTTACTGAATCAATAATCGGTAATTGCTTGCCGTAATAATGGCCGAGATAAACATATTGGTTTTTAAAAGGCTTTAAACAAATCTTTATTACGTAACCCTCCTGGGCAAAAAGGGCACTTGCAAAAAGCAGCCAATAGATAGTGGGAATAAACTTCATACCGGAAAATGATAAACGGGTAAAAGTAATAGAAAAGAGGGCAGGAATGGTTAAAGAGTTGCAAAACAAAGGGAGTCGTTGGTTTCTTGTTTTGCCGTATTGATAGATTTAGTGGCGAAGCTTTGAACTTTACTAAAGGCGAATAAATATTTCATGTTCGAACAATACTAAAAAAGAATAGAAAAGAAAACCAAAAACGAAAGGCTGTACTTTTACCGCCTTGAAAAAAAATAAAAATATTGTACTGGAAAATGTAATGGTAGATGATTATGCAGCTCAAGGCAAATCGATAGCAAGGTTGGATGGCAAAGTAGTTTTTATAGAAAACGTGGTACCTGGCGATGTAGTGGATGTTCGTTTAGTGAAGAATAAGAAAGATTGGGCGGAGGGATATCCCATCAATTTTCATTCTTTTTCCCAGGAAAGAATTCAACCTTTTTGTCAGCATTTTGGCACATGCGGGGGCTGTCAATGGCAAATGCTCCCTTACAAAAAACAATTACAGTATAAACACAAACAGGTTTTTGATAACCTGACAAGAATTGGTAAAATTCCTTTGCCGGAAATATTGCCGATCGTAGGTGCGGAAGAAGATAAGTTTTACAGAAATAAACTGGAGTATACTTTTAGTACCAAGGCATTTTACCCCACTGTCGTTTTTGACAGGGAAGACAAACCAAGCAGATTTCAAAATGTTGTAGGGTTTCATGCTAAAGGTTTTTTTGATAAAATAGTTGATATTCAAAAATGCTGGCTGCAAAATGATCTGACTAATGAGATAAGAAATGGTATTCGCGAATTTGCCTTAAAACACCGGCTTTCCTTTTATGATATAAGAAATCATAAAGGACAACTTCGAACCATGCAGGTAAGGATTTGCGAAACTGGAGAAGTAATGATAAATATTGTTTTTGGAGAAAAGAATGAACTACAGCAAAATCTTTTATTAAACTTCATACAGGCAAATTTCCCACAGGTCACTACATTACTATACACCCTTAATTTAAAAATGAATGATTCCATGCATGACCTGGAACCAGACATTTTTTTTGGAAAAGGTTATGTAGTTGAAAAACTCTCCACAGGAACCGTTGGTGAAGATTTTTTATTTAAGATTGGCCCTAAATCTTTTTTTCAAACTAATACACGGCAAGCTGAAAATCTTTACAGGATCACAAGAGAGTTTGCTGAATTAAATGGCACTCAAACCGTATATGACCTTTACTGCGGTACCGGAAGCATAGGTATCTTTTGCAGTCGTAGTGCCAAAAAAATTATTGGTGTAGATATTATAGATGGGGCTATCCAGGATGCCAGGGAGAATGCCGCTTTAAATGGCATAGATCATTCATTTTTTATTAGCGGCGATGTTATTGATATTTGTAATGAAGATTTTTTTAAACAGCAAGGTAGGCCTGATGTGATTATCACCGATCCACCACGGGCGGGTATGCATGAAAAGCTGGTAAAAAAAATTTTGGAAATTGAAGCGCCAATCCTTGTGTATGTAAGTTGTAACCCAGCTACCCAGGCAAGGGATTTAGCGTTGCTGGATGAAAAGTATGAAGTAACAAAAGTGCAACCTGTAGATATGTTCCCCCATACACATCATATTGAAAATATTATACAGGCTAAATTAAAACCAAAGACGAATGAGTGATTTCAAATTTACAAGACCGGAAAGTTTTCCTCCCATTGTTAAAAACCTTATTATAATTAACGCGTTAGTTTTTGTAGCACAAATATCACTTACCAAGTTTGGTATTACAGAAAAATTAATGATGTACCCGGTTCAGCATCCTGAGTTCAGACCTTACCAAATTGCTACACATATGTTTGCGCATGCACCTAATATGATCTTTCATATACTTTTTAATATGTTTGGTTTATGGATGTTTGGAAAAATATTGGAAAATGTGTGGGGAGCCAAACGATTTTTATTTTTTTACCTGGCTTGTGGTGTGGGAGCAGCTTTTCTACATTTAGCTATACAATACATTACCTGGCAGCAAATGGAAGCAGCCTTTAATGCAGGCAATATTGCCAAAGCACAAAGTTATGGCGCTTCTCTTGGGCCTGCTTTAGGAGCATCCGGCGCCATTATGGGAATTTTTGCGGCATTTGCTTACCTGTTTCCCAATACAGAACTCTTCATCATGTTTATTCCTTTTCCCATAAAAGCAAAATGGGCGGTGCTGGGGCTGGCTGCTATTGATCTTTTTGGAGGAGTAGCCAATGTTAGCGGAGATAATATCGCACACTTTGCTCACCTTGGCGGCGCCATTACAGGATTTATTTTAGTGTTAATTTGGAATAAAACCGGACGAAAACGTTTTTATTAGCGTCAATATCTAAGTAATTTTATTGTAATGAACTATTACGGACAAAGAAGAAAAAACCGGTTGGGAATTGGGCAGGATGGCAATGCCCTGATAACGCTGATTGCTATTCACTTAATAGTGTTTGTCCTTCTTTCGTTCACGAAAGTGATTTATTATTTTAGCGATGGGCAGGAAGGATTAAATCTTTACCATCAAAATATCTTGTCTTGGGTAACCTTACCTGCTTATCTTCCTGATCTGCTTACCCGTCCCTGGACGCTTATCACTCACTTTTTTACGCATGATAACGTTTGGCACCTGATTGCCAATATGCTTTGGTTGTGGGCTTTTGGTCATATTTTGCAGGATCTTTCTGGCAATCGGAAAATCATCCCAATTTTTTTATATGGCGCTTTTGCAGGTGCCTTAGCCTTTATCATTTCATTTAATATTATTCCAGCTTTAAAAGTTGAATTGATAAGTGCAAAAGCCCTCGGTGCATCTGCAGGAGTGATGGCCGTAGCTATTGCCACTACTGTATTAGCTCCGGGCTACCGGATTTTTCCAATGATCAATGGTGGTATTCCGCTATGGGTAGTTACTATGATATTCGTCATTATCGATCTTGCAACTATCCCTTATAATAATCCCGGAGGGCACATAGCACATCTTGCAGGGGCAGGTATGGGTTTTTTGTTTATGGTTATGCTGCGTAATGGTAAAGACGGAAGCATTTGGATGAATAATTTTTTTGATTGGGTAAATAACCTTTTTAACCCGGAAAAACCAAAAAAAGGCAAAGCGATAAAAACTCAATTGTTTTATAAAAGCACTGTTTCTCCTTATAAAAAGACTACTATTATAACTCAACAGCGCATCGACGAAATATTAGATAAGATAGGGCAGAAAGGCTATGAATCTTTAACGCCTGATGAAAAAGAAATATTAAAACAAGCGAGTAAGGAAGAATTTTAAAACTGATTTACACGAATTATTTCAACACGGATTACACGAATTTTTTCTAAATATATTATCGATTTCAGAATTAATGTAGTGCTCTCTTTCTTCATCTGCTCATTTACTCTTGTAAGCGTGTTGTAACTAAAAAGAAATTCTAATACATTGATGTTAGTTAGCATTGGTGTATTTCGTATTAATTCGTGTAATTCGTGTTGTAAATTGCATTAATGCCCCGTAAGTATAAATTGTATGCCAGCCGGTTTTTTATTTTTATCAATATTGTTACGGTTGTCTTTTTTTTACTTGCCTGTGCAGCTCCTTATCTTAATCCGGAAAGGTGGTGGTTTGTTTCTTTAATTGGGTTGGGGTTCGCCTTTTTATTTATTCTTCTCGTATTGTTTACACTTTTCTGGATAATTTTTAAACCCAGGTATGTTTTTATATCCTTAATTCCTTTGTTTATTGGGTGGAAAAGCATTTCTGTTTTATTTGCTTTCAGTTCCCCCGCTAAGTTTAATTATAATAAACCAAAAGATGTGTTGCGTGTTTGCAGTTGGAACGTTGCCCGGTTTGTAGAATGGCGAAAAAATAATAATAAAGGAAGCCAGACCAGGTTGCGAATGATGGACCTTATAAAGGAACAAAATGCAGATGTGTTATGCCTGCAGGAATTTTTTCATTCCACCGATTCTATCTATTACGACAATTTAAATTATGTAATGAAAAACCTCGGCTACAAATATTTTTATTATTCCTGGGACGAAGATGGTTGGAATCAGTGGGTAGGCCAGGCCATTTTTTCCCGGCATCCAATTATAGATAGTGGGTTAGTAAGATATCCGCGGCCTGGCATGCCTGAAGCTTTAATAGAAGCTGATATTGTTTTTAACCAGGATACTATTCGTCTATACACTACCCATTTGCAATCTGTACAATTTAAAAAACATGACTATAAAAGTATGGAAGAAATAAAAATGACGGATAGCTTGCTGGAAAATTCAAGAAATATTTTTTCAAAATTAAAAAGAGCTATTGTTTTTCGTTCCAGGCAGGCGGCTATTGTTAACGAAATATCAGCCAATACGCCCTATCCCTATATTCTTACCGGCGATTTAAATGATGTTCCAAACTCTTACACTTATTTTATTATAAGACAAAAACTGCAGGATACTTTTCTAGAGAAAGGATTCGGCATTGGAAGAACATATTCAGGGCTATCACCTACGCTCAGAATTGATTACATACTCGCTACCAAAACTTTCTCAGTGCAGCAATTTAACCGTGTAATTAAAAATTACTCCGATCACTATATGTTGGTAGCCGATCTGAAATTAATTGCTCAATAGCAGAATTACTCAATGGCTCAATTGATTAGAGTTTCTCAATGAGCAATTGCGCCATTTTCATATTTACACATTTCCTTCCCTCACACTATTCATAATATATTTGCAGTTATCTCAATTGGGTCATTGAGCTATTTTCAAATTTTCACAATATTTAGATGAGCATTTTAAAAGTTTATAATTCCTATACACGGGAGAAAGAAGAATTTAAACCATTGGTGGAAGGGCACGTAGGCATGTATGTGTGCGGACCAACAGTGAGCGGCGAAAGCCACCTGGGACATGCCCGCCCGTATATAACCTTTGATGTAGTGTATCGTTACCTTATACACCTCGGTTACAAAGTGCGCTATGTACGTAATATTACCGATGCCGGTCATTTTGAAGAAGAAGGAAGGGAAGCAGAAGATAAAATATCTAAAAAAGCCCAAATAGAAAAGCTTGAACCAATGGAACTGGTACAGAAATATACCAACATGTTTCACTGGGCCATGCAGCAATTTAATAACCTGCCGCCTTCCATTGAGCCTACTGCAACAGGGCATATAGTGGAGCAAATAAATATGATAGAAGAAATCATTGCAGCAGGCTTTGCCTATGAAAAAAATGGCAGTGTTTATTTTGACGTAAAAAAATATGCTGTGGGTTATGATTATGGAAAATTAAGCGGCAGGGTGATTGAGGAAATGCTGGCCGTAGGCTCCCGGGGAGAAACGACAAGAAACCTGGAAGGGCAGGAAGAAAAAACAAACAAAGCAGACTTCGCATTATGGAAAGCAGCGCCGCCGGAACATATTATGCGGTGGAAAAGCCCGTGGGGTGAAGGCTTTCCCGGATGGCATATTGAATGCTCTGCCATGGCGACAAAATATTTAGGGAACCAATTCGATATTCATGGCGGTGGCATGGACCTCAAATTTCCGCACCATGAAAGTGAAATTGCACAAAGCACCATCTGCAATCATACGGCTCCTGTTAATTATTGGATCCATAATAATATGATAACAATAGGCGGCCGGAAAATGGGAAAAAGTTATAACAACCAGATAAAGCTTACAGAAATGTTCAGCGGTGACCATCCGCTGCTTGAAAAAGGCTATTCTCCAATGACCATCCGGTTTTTTATTTTACAAACACATTACCGCAGTACCTTGGATTTTAGCAATGAAGCTTTGCAAGCGGCAGAAAAAGGTTTACGTCGCTTAATGGATGCTTATGAATGGCTACAAGAGTTGGAAAATATCAGTCAGAGGTCAGAAGTCGGGAGTCGGGAGTCGATTGAATTAAATCAAAAAGTATTAAAACTATTAGATGAACTTGATGAATTTATAAATGACGATTTCAATACTGCCAAAGTGCTGGCTAATATGTTCGAAATCGTCCCTGTTATTAATTCTTTAAAGGATAAAAATATCAGTGTTGATGATATTTCGGCCGATACTTTAAAATTAATGCAGCAAAAAATGAAGTTGTATTTAGAAGATATACTCGGATTGAAAAATGAATCAGCAGCCGAAGTAAATAAATTAAAAGGAGTGGTAGAGGTATTGATTGATCTACGCAAAGAAGCCCGTCAAAAAAAAGACTGGATGACTTCCGATAAGATCCGCAATCAACTGGCCGGGGTTGGTGTTGTATTGAAAGATGAAAAGGATGGCGGGATGAGTTGGAGTGTGTTAGAGAGATGACGGTTGATAGAAGATAGTTGACAGTTGACAGTAAGTCGTTGTCTTGATCCTTAACAGTAAGGGTTCTCAACTTAAACCTTAAAAACTTAAAATGGATTACATCAGTCACCTTTCAAAAGATAGAAAGCTCCGGGAAGTTTTAGCAGAGCAAGATCCCTTTAAATTAAAAACACGCAAAAATATTTGTCTCCGGCTTTGTGCTTCCATTATGAGCCAGCAATTATCCACAAAAGTGGCAGAGGTTATTTTTAAACGTTTTTTGCAGTTGTTTGATGGAGCCGAACCAACCCCACAGCAAATTGTAAAAACGCCTTTTGATAAACTGAGGGCTATTGGTTTATCAAACGCAAAAACACAGTACGTATTGAACGTAGCACAATTTGCTATTGATAACAGCCTCGATGACAAGCGTTTGAAAATAATGAGAGATGAAGAAGTAATTGAATTGCTTACACAAATAAAAGGCGTTGGTAAATGGACAGTAGAAATGTTACTGATGTTTACCCTCGGCAGGGAAGATATCTTTTCTATTGATGATTACGGCATACAAACGGCCGTAAAAAAACTCTATGTACTGGACGATAGTAATAAAAAAGAGTTCCGCGAAAAGTTGCTTAAAATTTCTGCCAAATGGAAGCCCTATAGAACCTATGCCTGCATGCACCTTTGGCATTGGAAAGATAGCCCCTTGTCCCCCTGTTGAAAGGCCCCCTGTCCCCCGGTGGAAGAACTTAGGTCGCACATGTTTTTTTTATTTGCTCACTTTCTCGTATTCAATCTTTTAAGCTGTATTGAAATACTGATACTCTGGTGATATAGCAAAATCCCCCAGATATTAAACCGTATTAGTGGAAACAGAAAAAATAGTGTAGTATATATTTAATCAAAATAGTAAACCTGATAATTAAAGCCTGCATGTGGTAAATAAGTTTCTACAACCTAAGTTCCCCCACCGGGGGGCAGGGGGCTTTACCCTTTGTGGGACAGTGGGCCTTCATTCATAAATTCTTCCAAATTTTTCATGGCGACCTTTCTTACTTTATTTTTCACGTACTGTGTCCAGCCTAACAAGAGTCCGGATACGCCCAGGGCCTGTTTAGACCAATCATAAAAATTGAAGTGATCAGTATGCTTTACAATCTTATCTTGTTCGATTATGAAATTTGCTTTTATACGATTAACAACTTTTCTTCCTGTGGCGGAAAAAGTATAAAAAGCCATCCATTCTGCACTTCCATTTTTTTCATTGGCTGATACATTTTTAAATTCCACTTCCAAATCTTTACCTTTTACACAAAACATTTCCCACATCGCTTTTACCTGGTTGGCATTAAGATATGGAAATACAGGATCACTAAAATGGGCATCATGGGCATAGCAATCTTGCATGCCCCTGAAATCTTTTTTTTGAAAGCAACTATAAAATTTATTAATAAGCATTTCATTGGGATTCATTTGTAATAATCTTTAGTGATTAAAATAATTAATGGATTTGTTTGCTATTTACTATTCCTGTTTTTGTTGATTGATCCTATTAAATTACAGCTTAGTTTTTCATTCGCTTTATTTCTATTCTCTTTTAGAAATAAAGAATTTGTTTTTGCTCTTCCTCATTGATAGAAAACCTATTTGGTTTTAAATTTTGTTTCATAAAATTTTAAAAAACTAATTTAGCTAACCCTCATAAGATGCTATGCGCAAATCAAAAATCTAATTAAAACAACATGAAAAATATTCTTTTAGTAGAGGATGATCCTGAGATTACAAGATTATTAAATCTTCATTTTGATTCAGGCCTGTATAACCTCACGTGTTGCTCAACGGGAAAGGATGCAATAGAAAAAATTGCCGCGGATAATTTTAACCTTATCATATTAGATATAACACTTCCTGATTCTAATGGCATGGAAATATGTAAAAAATTAAGAAAAGATGACATACACACACCCATCATGATGTTAACTTCTCATTCAGAAGAAACAGATAAAGTTTTGGCATTGGAGATTGGAGCAGATGACTATGTAACTAAACCATTTGGTATTCTTGAATTGCTTGCACGGGTAAAAGCATTATTGCGCCGTGCACAACATAACGGTACAACCGAATTAGATGAAAAGAAAGAAGTGATAATTAAAGATATTGTTATCAATGCTGATAAAAGAAAAGCAACGATCAGGGGCGAACGTTTAGATCTGACACCAAAAGAATTTGATCTTTTATTACTCCTGGCCAGTAATCCGGGTAAAACATTTAGCAGGCATGAGTTATTGGAAAAGGTATGGGGTTATGCTTTTGCAGGATATGAACATACCATTACCTCGCATATTAACCGCCTTCGCATAAAAATTGAAGCTGATTTAAATTATCCGAAATATATATTGACATCCTGGGGCACCGGGTATCGTTTTTCAGAATGAAGGAAAAAGAAGTTTAACATGTTCAGACGTATCACCATCCTGGTTTTTTCTTTAATAACGGTGTTGGGATTGTTATTTATAATGATAACTTATCTGGCAACCACCCAGTACCACCAGGCCAGCACTCAATTATTAAACAGGGAAGTGGCAGCCCATATAGCAGAATTTACATCACCTTTTGAAAATGATGGGATCAATAAACGAAAAGCAGATTCTGTTTTTCATGATGCCATGGTGATCAGTCCAAGCGCTGAAGTTTATTTTTTAGATACCACCGGTAAAGTGATAGCTTATCATGCAAATGAAAAGGAAATAAAACTTAAAAACATTGAGCTCGACAATATAAAAAAATATATTGCCGGCGATGGGCAGGAATATATTAAAGCTCCCGATCCGAGAGACCCCTCCGACCCAAAAATCTTCTCAGCAGCTGAAGTTATTGGCAAGAAAAGAAAGCTGGGTTATATATACGTCATACTTGGAAGTAACCAATATCAAGGTATTAAGGATTTGCTTTTAAGCAGCCATATCAGCAATCTCGTCATCAGGTCTTTTATCGTCATTATTTTATTGTCTCTCATTATCAGCCTGGTATATCTTAATCGCATGAAGAAAGGTTTTAACCAAATGATCAATGTGTTGGAAAAATTTGAGGAAGGGGATTATAATACCCGGTATAAAATAAAGGAACAAGATGAATTAACACCCATAAAACACGCCTTTAATAAAATGGCTGACCTTTTATCCTCAACTATAAACAGGCTTACCAGATCAGAACAGGAAAGAAAAGTTTTTATTGCTAATATTTCACACGACCTCAGAACACCATTATCAATTGCCAGAGGTTATGCAGAAACGCTGCTGTTGAAAAAAGAATCTCAGGAAATAAGTGGTCAGCAACGACAGGAGTTTGTAAACCTGATACTAAATAAAATTCAGCAAGTAGAAAAAATGGTTAAGCAGTTATTTGAGATTTCCAAAATGGAAGCAGCGGAATTTAAGCCGCAAAAAGAACCCTTTGTAATTTCTGAAATTGTGCAGGAAATAGTCAATACATTTCAATTGATTGCAGAAGAAAAAAAATTAAACATAAAATGTACAGAATGCCAATATCATGTGTGGGTTAATGCTGATATTGGGCTAATGGAAAGGGCAATTCAAAACCTGATTGACAATGCCATGAAGAGCAGTCCTGAAGGCGGATACATACAAGTCTCCAATATAGTAGATAACAAAGACCTGGTTTTTCAAATTGAAAACTCCGGCACTCCTTTGACCGAAGATATGCTTCAGTGGATCAATCATTATAGCGATGAGGATAATCCATTTAATAACCGTCCTGCAAAATCGGGACTTGGATTACTGATCGTTCAAAAAATACTTCACATGCATGGGAGTTCCTTGAAAGCATACACTAAAAATAACTTGATCAATGTTTTTAGTTTTCGCATGGCTATTATTGATCCTGTTAGCAAGGAACTCATCTAAAAATATTTTTGCTTTTGACCATTGGCTTAATCCTTTTTAAGGAACACCGTAGCAACTCTGTATTATAAGTATTAATACAACCTCTGTTTTGTTTGATTCAGTTTATTCATAGTATACTTAAATAGGTTAATGATTCTGAAATCATCTCCCCATATCTGTACACAAACGTTATACTTCCGTGATAACATTTTTGGGGCATGGATTGGTCTTTGTAGCTATCAAACCGAACCAGCCGCAAAACTGAACAACATTCAGTTCATCGGTTTTAAAAACTTTGTTAGCTAATCTTCTCCACTAAAGATGCTATTCAAATTACTTGTTGCTTGTGTCTATTTAACTATACCCTGAATAATTTAATTCCAATTTGGCTGGGACACTCTGCAAAACCGGGTAAGAGGCCCCTCAGTTGTAAATCGGTTTGACTAAATTTTATCCTTAACAATTAAAAATAGAATATGAAATCAACAATTAAAATACTATCGTTTGCATTGGTAGTAGCGGCAACCAGCTTCCTCCCTAACCAAACAGCCGCCCAGGAAATGGCTATGAAAAAAGATAACATGAAGAAGGGGGATATGAAAATGAAGAGTGCTTCTAAAGAGATGGCAATGAAAACCAAAGGTGTTCTTAAACCCAGTGGCAAATACAATAACGATAAACAGGTTTTTATTAAAAGCGTTATTGCCATGGATTATTCTGATAAGACAGCTAAATCAGCAACCTTTCCATTGTTGCAGGGCTGGACTGCCAAGGGAGAGAAAACCTGGTATATAATCACCGAATCTTCTGATTATGAAGACGCCAAAAAGTTAGGAGTAAACTTTTCACCTGTAATGAAGTATGCCATTGGCACACAGGCTGTACAGAATGTAACGATGGGCAATGATGGTAAAATTAAATTTAAAGGAACAGTTGATTTTAGTCCTGTGAGGGTTTTAATACAAGGTTCGCCCAAAGCATTTCCTCCCACAACATTTATACCCGGCGCCGTTGGTGATGCTGATTATTCTCCACTTATTGTAATGCCTAATAAAGTTGTTTATAATGCACCGCAACTTGTAAACAAATCAGGTGTGCAAGACAGGGTTATCAGTATAGACTATGATGCTATGACAATAAAAATTCTGGTTTCCGATGGTTACTACGACGGGAAAGCTAAATTCTATCACCTTGTTACGGATGCATCTGATCCTTTGCCTGCAGCCATCGAAAATGCTATTTATGCACCAAGATTAAAATTTCTTCCGCAATTTGGTAAAAACACTTTAGCAGATAAATCTGTAAATCGCGGTTTTGCTTTGGTAGCCAATGGAGAAACAGGCATAGATAATCCGGGGCGGCAGGGTCTGGTATCTACTATTATTGATGGAGGCCTGGAACCTATAAATGTTTTTCAACAAGATCCGCAAAACGATAATAAAGAAACCAACAACTACAGCGCTATGTGGGATGCACATGTTTTTTAAAGTTTACGAGTTCACAGTTTACAAG
>MWVW01000116.1_pt1 | contig 20280 bp, 22 predicted proteins | sample 1047191 | NCBI WGS metagenome assembly MWVW01 (sample SAMN06349985, study PRJNA376086) | soil metagenome | isolation source: MtG22-5 sample Antarctic (ecotone) | place: Antarctica
AAAGATGACACCAAAAGAAGTTGTAAAAAAATGGGTAGAAGCATTTAATAAAAAAGATATGGAGTGTCTTGCGGATCTATATACAGAAACTGCTATTAATCACCAGGTAAATACTGAGCCATTACATGGTAAAGAAGCTATTAAGCAAATGTTTTCTGATGAGTTTGCAAAAGCTGAAATGGTTTGTATAGTTGAAAACATTTTTGAGGATGGCGATTGGGCAATACTTGAATGGAAAGACCCCGTTAGGATTGAGAGGCTGTGGTTTCTTTAATATAGAAAGAGAAAAAATAAAATTTCAAAGAGGTTTACTGGGACAAGTTATCGTTTTTAAGAATGCATGGTTTACCAATACCTCAAAACTAATACGATAATATTTCACAGAAATAATAAAAAAGGCCGCCATCTCTTTTCGCAAAAAAACCTTGATAAAAATTCTTTTAATTAAATTTTGGATATAATGAATATAATTTAGATATTTGTCTAAATATACAACTATCTAATCAAATACTATGAATGTTTTATTTAAGGCACTAAATGATTCTACCCGAAGAAAAATTTTAGAACTGTTACGCCCAAAAGATATGACAGCAGGTGACATTGCTGATGAATTCAATATTTCAAAGCCTAGTATTTCACATCATCTTGATCTGTTAAAACAAGCGGGCCTGGTGGAATCGGTGAAGAAAGGACAGTTTATTTTTTATTCTTTAAATACTACCGTTGTAGATGAAATAATTAAATGGTTTTTACAATTTAAATCAAAAAAGAAATAAAATTATATGAAATCAAAATCTTTTTTTTGGAGTTGCCTCGTGATTATCATGGCCATCGCTCCGCTAATTTACCTTGCCATTGTATGGAAAAGCCTTCCCGGGATTGTACCCGTACATTATGATTTTAATTTTAAGCCGGATAAAATGGGCAATAAGAGTATGCTTTGGCTATTGAATGGATCATTAGCAGCTGTTTCAATTGCTGTATATTTTTTATTGATAAATCTTCGCAGGTTTGACCCCAAACAACGAAATCTTCCTCCATCTGATACCTTCAGGCTGGCCATTGTAATTGTAGCGTTTATTACAGTGCTGAATTTTATGTTCATTCTAACCATTTCGAAAAATACAAATCTTTTGCATACATGGATGTTTCCATTACTGGGATTACTGTTTGCCTTTATTGGAAATTATATGAACAATCTTAAGCCCAATTATTTTGCAGGTTTGCGATTACCCTGGACGTTAAACAGCGATTATAACTGGAAAAAAACTCATCACCTTGCAGGTAAATTATGGTTTTGGGGAGGATTACTGGCTGCAATTCTTTCTTTGTTTCTGCCGTCGCCATTATCGATAATTATTTTTTTTATTATACTTTTTGCCATCATCGTAATACCTATTATCTATTCTTATAAAATTTTTAAACTGGAAAAACAAAATAATAACAGCGTATAAAAATATTTTCTGAAAAAATTGTCAACGTATTTTCTGAATTTTTTGTGGCTGATTAAAAAAGATAATATTTAAATCTTACCAACCTTTTGTATGCTTTTTTGAAATATTAAATACCCGTGAGATATTGAAGCCAAAGAGAATATCGCCATCTCCCCACGAGCCTTTATTACCGGTAATAAAATTACTTTCCGTCATTGATGATGAATTGGTAATGTGAAGCTGAAAAACATGACCACCAGTTTCAATATCTACGCCAAGTGAAAGAACATTTGTAGAACCGGCTACCCGATATTTTGGAATCTGATAATAGTATTCAGCATTAAAACTTGTTCTCCTGGTTATCTTTTGTCTGCCGCCCATACCAATAGCAAATACATCATTAGGGCCTTTATCAACAGGGCGATTGCGGTGAATAACTGTTGGCATAATTTGTAAAGAAAGCCCTTCACTAAACTTTCTGCCGATAAGAAGCTGGTGGGTAAAATTTAATCTGTTTCTAAAGGATTTATAAATAGCAGTATCTCTGAAACTAATAAGGCCAATGGTGGGCAAATAACTGAGGGTTACAGGCATGTTTTGTTTACCGGTAGATTGCCTTAAAATTTTCCATTTAAAAAAAGCATCGTAAGTTTTAAGACTGGTGCTTCTCCCAATACCAATCATTAATGTTGGGGTTAATCCATAATCAAATCCCATACGCGTTGTAGCATTATCCAATCCAAAAAAATTGTAAGCGCCGCCATTGGCACCCCCAATTGTTCCAAACCTGTGCGATATTCTAAAATCCAAAACCCCTGGTGTAGTATTCTCAACCGAATGACCATCTATCAGTCTTGTGGTTTTAAAGGTTGCGGTTGTATAATTTGTTTTATTTATATCCTTCGCCTTTAACTCATCTTCCAGCATTTTTGATACCTCAGTAGTATCCTGTGCAAATGCACAGGTAGTTCCACATAAAATAAATGAAATTAGTAATAATTTTTTTTCCATATTATTATTCTTTTTTTAAAAGCTCATATTTACAATTAACAGTTATACTAATGGTTTCTGCAATATTATTTACAACTGCCCTGGGTATTTTAATATTAAAATCTTTTACCTGAACATTAAATTTTGAATTAGCATTTATTTTTCCCTGAGATACAATGATGGTTGCAGGCACCTGAATATTTTCAGTTACACCATGAATGGTAAGATCTCCTTTTACTGTTACCGTATAAGTACCATCCTTAATAAAATTTATTTTATTTAAATCGGCTATAGTGCCTTTAAAATTTGCTTTAGGAAAGGTATTGCTTTGCATATAATTCTCATTAAAGTGTTCTTCCATTAAAGCCTTTTTAAATTTAAAACTTTTAATAAGAGCCACAAAAGCAAGTTCACCTTTTTTGGTATCTAGAAAACCGGTTACTTCATTACTATGGGCTTCAATATTTTCAACAGGTGCTTTTGAAAAGAATGTTATTCTTCCGTTACGGGTAAAATAGGTTTGTGCAGACGTACTACATATAAACATGTAATTAATAAGTATTACAGCAATTAATTTTTTATAAAATGTTTTTAAGAAAATTTTCATGTACTAACTATTTTTGGTGAATTTAATTATTAGGCGAACCTGTTACAATCCATTTTCTTATTTTAGCTATATTGCAATCGCTTAATTTATTCCCTGGAGGCATAGGTATAAAGCCCGGACTATGGGTTATACTGCCTAATAATTTTCCATTTAAAACCTGTGATCTTACATCAGTATAATTATCCAGCCTAACCCTCAATGGTGCATTAGGTCCTGAATGACATCCCAGGCAATATGCTGTTAATACAGGCTTTACTGAACCACTGTAAGTAACAATTGCTGTATCGCATATTGCATTTTGATCTAACAGGCTTTTATCATAATAACACCCCGTATAACCAACAGCAATTAATAATACACACATGATAGTTAGAATCTTCATATTTCACTTTTATACTTTAACAGGTTTGCAACGATTAACAATTACATCAAGATTATATCCATCACAAAATCCTCTTACAGTAATTTTATCGCCAACATTTGCATTTTCTATTTCTTTTCCTTTATCCATTATACATTTAACACCAAACATTTCGTGAGACGTTTTTAAATTATAAAATGTTTCTCCGTCCTGATTCTTTCCAATTTCTTTAATTTCTCCTGATACTTCAACAGTTTTTTCTCCCGTTTTTTCAGGCACATATTTTTTTAGTGCAGCACTTTCATTATTATTAAAATCATCAAATAATTGTATTGCCGTTATTTTAATGGCATTTCCCTCTAAAGGATCTTTGAAAGGTTTGTTCCAAATTTTATAACCTACTACACCACAAACTCCGAGAATAATCACGACAGAAATAAGTAGTATGGTTCTCCTGCTCATTTAAATAAATACGATTATGAATGCCGCACGATTAAGCATATTGCACAACATTTTACCCCACAATGAAATACGGTTAAACGAAACAAAGGTTGCTTACCAGGGCTGCTATTTATTCATTACATAACTTTCTACGGGCATCCGATTGGAGATACTTCTGGCCAGCGTCATTTCATCTGCATATTCAAGTTCGCCTCCAAATGCAATACCACGGGCTATGGTTGTAATTTTAACCGGAAAATTTTTTAATTTTTTCCCAATATAATAGATAGTAGTATCGCCTTGTATGTTAGGGCTTAACGCAAAAATTATTTCTTCAAAATTTTCCTCTTTTACTCTTTCAGTTAATGTGTCTATCTGTAACTGATCGGGGCCGATCCCATCAAGAGGAGATATTATCCCACCCAGCACATGGTATAGTCCGTTATATTGTTGGGTACTTTCAATTGCTATCACATCACGAATATTTTCTACTACACATACCATTTCCTGTTTTCGGGTACGGTTTGCGCAAATATTACACAACTCTTTATCAGCAATGTTATGGCACCGGGAACAAAATTTAATTTCCTCTCTCATTAGTTGAATGGCTTCACTAAAATTATTTACTTCTGAAACATCTTTCTTTAATAAATACAATACCAGTCTCAACGCGGTTTTTTTACCAATACCCGGAAGTTTTGCAAATTCATTTACGGCATTTTCTAAAAGAGAAGATGAGAAGATCATAGGGCAAATATAAGAAATGACACCCTCTAATCCCGATAGCTATCGGGGCCCTATAGGGAGACTTTGAAAGTTCATTATTCTCACTAAGATTATTAATAATTTAAAAAAGGGGTCTTTAATTAAGGTAAAATAATTTTGAATCTTACCATCTTTAGGCAGTCTACTCGTTTGTGAAGAATTTTTAGCGGGGGAGAGGCAGTTCTATATCAACATCTTTTTCAAAGTTTTCTCTTACCGATAATTTTTGAGAGATACTATAAACTTTTTCAGGTTGCCTTTTTCGATCAAAATTACCGGTATCCCATACTCCGTTTTTATTCTCATCATACAAAATCCTCATCTCATATTCACCCGGGTTAAAAAGTGCCGCACTCCATGCTTCAGATGTAAGCGGATACGAACTTACTATCGCTTCATTTTGCACAAACTGAAGGACAGGATTTTTGTTTTTATCAAAGTTTTTAAACTTAAGTCTTACTGTACCATAATCAGTTTCACCCTTTGTTTTAAATCGTATCGTATCTGATTTAGCCAAAGAAAGACCTGTAGTGTCAGTTGCAAAATCTTTTGCGATCACAAGTTTATAATCTGAATTCTGAGCCCATTTTGTTTTTATTAAAATATTTTTATTTGTGCTGTCAGCAGTTATCACAACATCTTTAATAATATTATTTAAAGTATCGGTAAGAAGTATTTTTTGTTTATCAATATTTTTTAGAGGCTTATTAAACTCAATAACAAGGTCAGTTAATACATCCTGCTTTTGAGTGAAAGCTTTTGAGGTATACCTTAAAGTCTTTTCCACTGTTGCTGTAGTTTTTGGTACTTCTTTCTCTTCTGCATATGCATATAATGAAAACAAAGAAGTATTACCGGTTACTTTTACTGTACTATCGGCAAAAGCAAACAGCTCTGTTTTGCTATTATAAGTTCTGCTGCCATCAATATCCTTTAAGGCATATACTTTATACTCACCGGCAGAAAGATTTTGAAAAGTAAAATTTCCTGTACCGTCAAGCCGGGCAATATATTTGGGCTTTTGTGTAAGCACAGCTGAATCATCTAAATTTTTATAAAGCAAAACTATTAATGTACTGTCAACCTTGCCGGATTCAGCAACCTGAACATTACCTGAAAAGGACAAAGAATCAATTGTAGAGCCTGTTGAAAAAACATAACTGAAATTTTTTATTGCATTGCTTTCATTTATATCCCGGATTGCATTTCCAAGGTTGATGGTATATGTTGTGTTAGGCTCTAATGTATCACGGAGCCTGATGGTAACGCTTTTTAATTTAGAATCGATGTAAGGGTTGAATTTAGGCGCAGGTGAAACTAATAAATTTTGCTGTATATCTCTTATCTCAACATACTCGTCGAAGTATAAATTAATTCGATTACCAGTGAAATTGGTTGCGGGCTGTTTAGGATTTGTACTTACCAGAACAGGTGGAAGTGTATCTCTGGGTCCGCCTGTCGGAGCCATTATTTGCGCACAGCCACTCGTTAGAACAATGATTTTTGGGATTAATAAAATTGACAGGAGAAAAAATAAAAGTCTTTTCATAGTTGGTAAAACATAAGTCCTTAATGATTTTCAATTGGCTTAATCTTCTTTCTTAGGATAATCAAAAAATAGAAATTCTTTTTTTGCTTTAACAAAATCTTTCCAGTTGTCAATATCAGCTTTTACGGCAAATATGCTACAGGTAGGCATATTAGCTATGTCAGCGCCACTAACTACTTCATTAGCGAATTGAGTTATACCAGGATTATGAGAAAAAAGTGCAACGCTTTTATACTTATCATCAATAGTTTTTATAGCTGCATTAAAATCACTTACAGAAGCCTCATATAAAGATGAAATCAAAATTATTTCATCTTTATCTCTGTCAAATTCCTTTATAAAATACTCGGCAGTTTTTTTTGCCCGTTTTGCCGGGCTTGAAATAAATGCATCTATTTTAATGTCTTTCTTCCTTAAACGTTTTGCCATTTTAGGTGCATCATTTTTACCCCGTTCATTTAATGGCCGGTCAAAATCACTTAGCGTAATATTATCCCAACTGCTTTTTGCATGACGAACAAGAAGAAGAGTTTTCATTGTACTAAATTAATAATTATCAATATCCCCTCACATTTTTTCCCTCCATATAATTTATAAAAGCTTTATTAACTACACGATTTCCGCCTGGTGTAGGATAATTTCCTGTAAAATACCAATCTCCTAAATTGGTAGGGCAACTATCATGCAGGTCTTCTATTGTTTGATAGATAACATCTACAGGGATAGAAATTTCCTTAGGTGTAATTAATTCTGCGATCTTTTTGGATATCTGGTCCAGGGTAAAAGGCTTATAAATTTGCCGGATAAGATTTTCTGTATGTAACCTGTTATTACGTTGCAACTCCTTGCATTTATTCAGTATTTCGCATAATAACTTTTCCTTACCTGTTTCTTTTATTAATTCAATTGCTGCACGAAAAGCTACAAATTCACTTAACTTACTCATATCTATACCATAGCAATCAGGATACCGTATTTGCGGCGCCGAAGAAACTACAATAATTCTTTTCGGATGCAACCGGCTCAACATCCTGATAATACTTTCCTTTAACGTAGTTCCCCTTACTATAGAATCATCTATCACTATTAAAGTGTCTTCATCTTTCCTTACTGTACCATAAGTAATATCGTAAACGTGTTGCACCATTTCGTTACGGCTGCTGTCTTCTGTAATAAAGGTTCTGAGCTTAACATCCTTTATAGCGATTTTTTCAATCCTGATCTTCCTGTTGATCATGGCTGTTAACTTCTCTTCATCATAGTCTTTATCCCAGCTTAATATTCGTTCTACCTTAATTTTGTTTAAATAATCTTCTGCCCCCTTTATCAACCCATAAAATGCAGTTTCTGCAGTGTTAGGGATAAATGAGAAGATGGTATTTTTAAGGTCGTAGTCAATTGCCTTCAATACTGCTTCACTTAAATGATATCCGAGTGCAGTTCTTTCTTTATAAATCTTTTCATCACTTCCCCGGGAAAAATAAATTCGTTCAAAGCTGCAGGCTTTTCTTTCTTTAGGTTCAAGAATTTGTTCTATTGAAAAATTACCTTGTGTATCTACCATTACTGCACAGCCCGGCATTAGCTCCTGCACTTCATTTTCATCCACATTAAAAGCCGTACGAATAGCTGCTCTTTCACTTGCAGCAACTACTACGTCATCATTTACGTAGTAATAACAAGGTCTTATGCCATGGGCATCCCTAACCACAAATCCTACTCCATTACCAGTGATTCCCCCAAAGGTGAATCCACCGTCGAAATATGAAACCGCTTTTCGTAATACCTTAATCATATCAAGATTGCCTGGAAACTGTTCATCAGCTTTTACAAGGAAGTGATGTATTACTTCCATCATAGCACCGAGGTCGCTTTGCTTTTCGAACTCATCCGGATGGCAATTGATTAAAGAGAATAATTCATCTTTATTTACAAGATTAAAATTTCCCGCCAATGCAAGATTTCTTGCAGGGATGGTATTTCGTTTTACAAATGGGTGGCAAAAATCTACATTGTTTTTCCCCTGCGTTCCATATCTTAAATGTCCCAGTAGTAATTCCCCCAAAAAATTTACATGCCCCTTCATTAAACCAGGATGAAGTTGTATCTCAGGATGACTTTTTTCTATCTCATTTATTTCTTTACCTATCTGTGAAAATATATCAGCGATAGATTGATTAGCAATACTTCTAATCCTGTGCATAAAAGGGTATCCAGGCTCAGTATTAAGTTTAACTGTGGCAATGCCGGCCCCGTCCTGACCGCGATTGTGCTGTTTTTCCATCAGAAGGTACAGCTTGTTAAGCCCATACATTACTGATCCGTATTGTTGTTGGTAATAAGAAAAGGGCTTACGTAAGCGAATGAAGGCAAGGCCGCATTCGTGTTTTATTTCGTCGCTCATTTATTGAAAAGAAAGGCAAAGGTAAGTATACAAATCGTGAAACGTGAAAGGTGAGACGTGAGAGATAAAAATTTTCACAATTGTCGTTTCACGTCTGACGTTTCACGATATATTTTATTTTGTTGCCGTAGCAGGGATCGTCCACTTTTGCATTTCAGCGCAATCTTTATATTCGCTGTCAACATTTATGTAAAATGTAGGGATATTTTTATAAAACCACGTCTCCAGTGTTTCGCTTTTCTTTTCTTCCAGGGCCCTTTGCGCTATCTTATTATAATCGTCTTTCAGATTTTCCCTGTGAGGTTCAGTCCTCGTAGTTAACTGTACAATCCGAACACCTTTTTTGCCTCTTTCATCAGTATATTCAAATGGTTGTGAATACTCACCTACCGTAAGATCTTTTAATCTCACTACAAGATCTTTATCCAGCTGATCAATAGTTAAAAATGTGCTCCCATCTCTGCCAGAGAGTCTTCCCCCTGTAAATTTACTTGCTTCATCATCACTGTATTTGGCAACGGCTTCTCCAAATTTGATAGTTCCTGCAATAAGCTTAGATCTTACAGAATCCAGCTTATGTTTTGCATCATTAATTTCAATAGAAGATACCTGGGGAATTTTTAAGATATGCCTGATAGAAGCGTCATCACCGGAACGGCTTATCATCTGGATAATGTGATAGCCAAATTTTGTTTTAAAAACAGATGATACCTGTCCATCTTTTAAACTAAAGGCTTTGGACAGAAATATAGGATCCCACGATTTTTCATTCCTGTTGATATCATACTTACCGCCTGTTTCTTTGCTTCCCGGATCATCGGTGTATAAAGAAGCAAGTGTTTCAAACTTTTTTGCACCGCTATCAACCTGTTGTTTAAATTCTTTTAATTGATCTATTGCATACGTCTCAAGTTCCCGGCTTGCTTTGGGATACACTACTATTTGCCCCACTTCTACTTCTGATTCGTAAAAAGGCAAGCTGTCTTTAGGAATAGTTTCATAATATGCCTTTACTTCGGAAGGTGTGATCTTTACATCATCAACAATTTTATTACGCATGCTCTGGGCTAATTTTTGCTCCCGGGTTGTTTGTTTAAAATCCTCTTTTAACTGGTAGAGGGTTTTACCTGCAATTTGCTCCAGAATATCTTTTGAGCCATATTGGCTAATATAATATCTTATCTTATTATCTATTTCTGCATTAATTTCCTCATCAGAAACCGGGATAGAATCCCTTTCTGCCTGCAGCACTAAAGCTTTAATACCCAGCGCCTGTTCTAACAGGAGACAGTTAGCATTTGGAGGTAGGTCAATATTTTGACGCTGCATATCTGCAATGCTGTTTTCAATCTCGCTTTTAAGCACCACCTTATCACCAACGGTTGCGACAATTTTATCAGCAAGTACTTTTTTTTGTGCGAATAGAGAAACTAAAAGAAGGGAAAACAGCGCAGTTAAATAGAATTTCTTCATAAAAAATAATGAGTACCAAAAATACGCTGTATTATTTTATAAGAATTAGCTAATAGTTAGATATACGTTAATTATTAAAATTTTTAATGATACAATTTAAAAATTAAAAAACTGAAGCAGCAATTGAATACGAAATACTTAAAGAGAATTATAATAAGCAACCAGTTTAATTGCTTCCTGTTCTTTTTTTAGGTTTAACTTTTGTATAGATATATAATTTGCAGGAGTGGTTAACAGCTTGGGTAGGTTCCCTTTATTCTTTTCCAGCTTGAATATTTGCAAATGCTCTCTTTCTTTCCAATCCAATAACTTTACATCATGTCCTCTCTCACCATAACTATTATACAACCTAATCTCGTTTGGGAAGATAAAAAAGCAAATCTTGATATGCTTGCTAAAAAAATTGATAGCATACAGGAAAAAACAGAAGTGGTTATCCTTCCGGAAATGTTCAGTACAGGGTTTAGTATGCAGGCAAATCTTTTGGCAGAAACCATGCAGGGCGAAACCATTGAATGGATGAAAAAAATTGCTTTTTCTAAAAAAATAATTCTTACAGGAAGTGTTATAATTGAAGAAGAAGGGAGATTTTACAATCGCCTCATCTGGATGCTCCCTAACGGCGAATATGGCGTATATAATAAACGACATTTATTTGCATATGCCAATGAGCACAATCATTATTCCGGCGGCAATAAGCGATTAATTGCTTCGGTAAAGGGGTGGAAAATAAACCTGCAGGTTTGCTATGATCTTAGATTCCCAATCTGGTCACGGCAACAGTCGGCTGGTGAGTACGATGTTTTAATTTACGTAGCTAACTGGCCCGAAAAGAGGAGCACTGCATGGAAAACTTTACTGCAGGCAAGAGCGATAGAAAACCAATGCTATGTTGTTGGCGTTAACAGGGTTGGCGAAGATGGCAACCAAGTTTATCACAGCGGCGACAGTATGATCGTTGATCCGGCAGGGGAAATTTTATATCATAAAGCAAATGAAGAAGATATTTTTACCTATACCTTACAAAAAGAAAAACTGAACGGGATTAGAGAAAGATTTCCTTTCTGGAGAGATGCTGATACTTTTAATTTACCCGGATAATTATGCGAAGCATATATACTGCTGAAAAAATTTTTACAGGAACAGACTGGTTACCGGATCACGCAATTGTTACAGAGAATGAAATAATAATTGATATACTTCCACTGGTTTCTTTGCCTGATGACAGCCGGATAATTCAACATTATCCCATTATTGCTGCTGCATTTATTGATGTGCAGATATATGGTGCCGCCGGGAAATTATTTGCAACCTATCCATCTACAGATAGTCTTACTAGGCTATACGAGCACTGTGTTGCAAGTGGAACTAATTATTTTTTACCAACAGCAGCAACAAACACTATTGAGGTCTTTTACAAATGTATTGATGCTATAAATAAATATTGGGAAGAAGGAGGAAAAGGAGTTTTGGGCTTACACATTGAGGGCCCATGGATAAATAAATTAAAACGAGGTGCACATATTGAAGCTTTAATTCATTCGCCAACATTTGATGAAGTAAAAGAATTGTTGGATTATGGCAAAGGTGTAATAAAAATGATAACTCTTGCGCCTGAAGTGTGCAGCCAGGAAATAATTGATCTTATTATTGCAAACGATATAATTATTTCTGCGGGGCATAGTAATGCAACTTTTACTGAAGGATCAAATGCTTTTAATAATGGCATTGCTTCAGCTACGCACTTATATAATGCAATGAGCCAGCTTCATCATCGGGAGCCAGGATTGCCGGGGGCTATATTGCAACATCATTCTGTTATGGCAAGTATAATTCCTGACGGTTATCATGTGGATTTTGAAATGATAAATATTGCCAAACAAATAATGAATGAACGGCTTTTTATTATTACTGATGCCGTTACAGAAACAAATGAAGGCTTGTATCCGCATCAGTTAGCCGGGGATAATACCGATAGCTATCGGTACGAATCGAATGGAATACTCAGCGGTTCTGCCTTAACTATGGTAAAAGGAGTACAAAACCTTGTTAATAAAACAGAAATTGGATTATCAGAAGCACTTCGAATGGCTTCCTTATATCCTGCAAGATTATTAGGAATGAGCAATAATTTAGGAATGATAAAAAAGGGCTCCAAAGCCAACTTCATTTTTTTGGATGATGCCTTGAATATTATTTAGAAATTGATCCTGCAGCTTTTTCTTTAATGAGTTGCATTACAAATTGCATTTTCTGGTCAATATCTTTTCTTAAACTTTCAACAGTTGGCCCCACATAAATTTCTGGAATAACGCCGGTGCCCGTTTTTGGTACATGTTGGTATTGTACCAGTTTGAACATTGGTAATCTTACCCTGAGTTTTGTATTTGGCAGCGTGATATCAGGAATTATAATTCCAGCATTACCATGCCAGCCCCCGCCTGTATTTTCTCCAACAAGTGTAACATTTTTTTGCCCTTTTACAGCATTACAAAATAAGGACGAGGCAGAAAAGGTTAATCCATTGGTAAGCACATAAACATCTCCTGAATAATGGTTTTTATTTTTTGGCTTTACAGTATGTTTTTCCCAATACCCAAAATGATACCGATTATCAGAGCCCTTTTTTGTAAGAAAAAATAATCCTATGTTATTAAAAAATCCTGATTTAATATATTTTGTATATGGCCTAAAAGTCTTGCTAACTGCAACAGCAGTATCAGCGACCCTAAAAGGCGAATTGCGAAGAAATTTTGTAAGCGCTATATAATTAGAGATATCACCCCCGCCATTGGTACGTATATCTATTATAAGATTTTTGATATTATTTTTTGTTATCGACCGGAATGACCGCCTGAAAAAGCTTTTAAGATGATGACCCCCTGCAAAAGTATTTATAGTCATTACCGATATACCATTGTTGGTTTTCAATGAACGGACATTTTCTAATCTTTCTTTTCGTGAAATGCGTGTTCGTTTTACAGGAGGAAAATCTTTTATTTTTTTTAAAGTGTCTTCAGTAACACCAAACAATGGCACAACTGTTTTCTTTTCTTTCCCGAGACTGTCAACATATTGTACCGAATAATTTTTATATATCCCAAAAACATTGCGGTGGAAAAATGGAAAGCCGGTGCTTAAACGAATGTAATTCACATTATCCTCGTAACCGTCCTGCACCATATAACCGAACATTTTTTTTATCATGTCCTTGTTTTTCATTCCATTAATTGAGGTGACAAGCATCCCCTTTTTTATAACCGAATCTTTCCTGTTCACGTTTGCGGTTACCACCATTGTATCTTTCCAAACTTTTAAATACAAAGGAAAAGAGGGTATCTTTTTATTCCTGACAAACTTATTCCATCCTTTGCTCATACTGAAGCTGGTATGCCCGCAATGAATTTTATGAGTAAGCGGAGCTAATATTTTCCAGCCAAACTGCAGTTCAGTCATCGAATCTGAAATATTTTTGAATCCGTCATCAAAGAAATAATCCATACTGTCTTTGGAAGTATACCAATAAAGGGAAGGGTGTTTTTGTTCAAGAATATTTCTAAGTAAAGTATAATCTTCCTGTAATTTTTCTTTTGAATATTTTTTATCAGCATTATAATTTTTAGATACAGAGCAGCCTGCTATAAGACTCCATAGCATAATATTAAAAAAGAACCTTCCACGCATTATAAGGGTATTGAATTTATTTAATTTTTATCCTACTTATAAATTCTTTCGGACTTAAAACAGGAAGTTGTTGTACGCTATATTTTATAAAACCCTTTTTATTTCGTGTAATGAAATAATCAATCTTTTTAGCTAGCGCTCCATAGTATAAAATACCATTTTCTTTATCTTTAAAATTACTTTTAATTGCATTTTTAATAATGTCAGTTTCAATACATACAACACTTATAATATTTAACAGCCGAAGAATGCGTTCTTCAAACCCGGTAATATACATGGCATGGGTAATTACAGTTTCACTAACAAATCCTGTAATATCATTCTCCTCCACTAACTTAAATAAAAGGTTAGTAGTATCTAAATCAAACGGTCTTTGATCCAGAAAATCTATTATAATATTCGTATCAATAAAAATTTTAGGAGACATACTTTTTTACAAGCTTCTTTTTTAGAAATTTTTTCTCTGTGCCATATGGGGTTTTTATAACCGGAGCATTTCTTATCATATAAGAAACAACCGATTCTTCCTCTTCATTTGAAATCTTTTTTAAATACTCTTCAACCAGCCTTGATATACTGGTCCTTTTTTTTCTGGCTGTTTTTTTTGCCTTCTCAATAACTGGTTTGGATATATTTAAGGTGAGTTTTGTAAGCATGCACGTAACTTTTTATAAATGTACGTAAATAAGTTATTTATTAAAAGCATTCCATCCCTGGGCAGTTAGCTGATATTTATTGCCACCTTTCGTAATAAGATTTGTTCCTTCTTCCCTATCTGTGATATAGCCGATAACACTTAGCTGTTCGTTCAAAACCATTTTAGTATAATCACTTTGTGCAATTGTAAATACCAATTCATAATCTTCACCACCGCTTAATGCGCAGGCTGTTGGGTCAAGCTCAAGCTTATAAGCAAACTGTCTTGTAAGATCATTTACCGGGATCTTTTCTTCATATAAGATACAACCCACCTTGCTTTGCTTACATATATGCAGCACTTCACTACTTAACCCATCACTCACATCAATCATAGAAGTTGGCATTAGTTCATTGGCTGCAAAAAATTCTATAATATCTTTTCTTGCTTCAGGCTTTAAAATCCTTCCAATAATATAATCCTGGTTTTCAAGATCCGGCTGTACACCTTTTGTTTCTAAAAAGATCTTCTTCTCTCTTTCCAGTAACGTTAAGCCTAAAAATGCGCCACCCAGGTCGCCACTTACACAAAGCAGATCACCTTTTTTTGCTCTACTTCTTGTAACATATTTGTCGGGGGTAACTTCACCGATTGCTGTAACCGAAATAATAAATCCTTTTTGTGATGTAGTTGTATCGCCGCCAATAAGATCAACATTATACTTTTCGCAGGCCGAATATACTCCTTCATAAAACTCATCCAATGCCTCAACACTAAAACGATTGCTGAATGCAATTGCGATGGTAATTTGTACTGGTGTTGCATTCATAGCATAGATATCGCTTACATTAACAACAACACTTTTATATCCTAAATGCTTTAAAGGGGTATACATCAGATCAAAATGTATTCCCTCAATAAGCATATCGGTTGTAATTACTGTTTGCTTACCAAAATGATCAATTATAGCAGCATCATCTCCTATGCTGTATATGGTAGACGCATGTTTTATTTCGTTGTTTTTGGTTAGATGTTCTATCAACCCAAATTCACCAAGGGTAGATATTTCTGTTCGTTGTTCCATTTTTACAAAATTTACTTTAGGGTGTATCAATCCATTTCCCTATAATTCTCCATTAACATATTTTAATAATTCGTCATGAATTTTTCCATTGGTTGCCACAAGATGCGGCTGGTATGGGGAATAATAATTGCCTTTAAAGTCTGTTACTTTTCCTCCCGCCTCTTCTACTATTAGAAATCCGGCAGCACTATCCCATGCCGATAGTTTATGTTCATAAAATCCATCAAATCTTCCTGCAGCAACCCAGCAAAGATCAATAGCGGCACTGCCTAACCTTCTTACAGGAATGCCTTGCCGTATCAGTTTTTCAAAAACCTGTAAAGGCCCATTGGGTTCATCTAAGTATGTGTAAGGGAAACCAGTAACCAGACAGCTTTTAATAACCTCTGTTTTATCACTAACATTAATTTTCTTTTCATTAAGTGTAGCGCCACCCCCTTTCTGTGCAAAATAATATTCATTCATATTAGGATTGTATACCGCTCCTAATATCATCTGCCCATTATATTCAACAGCGATGCTAACACAACAAAGGGGAATACCATTAGCGAAATTCACAGTGCCATCAATGGGATCAATTATCCATTTGTAATCGTTGGCATCCCCTTTTGCGCCGCACTCTTCGCTTAAAATAAGATGGTCCGGAAATTCTTGTCTAATTACTCCGATAATTGCTTTTTCTGCTGCATGATCAGCTTCTGTAACTAAATTATTAATGCCTTCTTTATTTGAAATTTTAAAAGAACCGTTGAAAAATCTTATTAGTTCATTCGCACCCGCTTCCGTGGCTTTTAGTAACGTGGATTTTAACATGGCGCAAAGATAATTGATGCTGCATGGTTTAATTGTGTAATGGGTAAATTGTTTTAAGCCAAGTACGCCAAAAACAATTGAACTATAAAATTATACATTCAATAAAACTTTGGGCCCTTGGGTTAAGTAATAAAAAAGCCATCCACAAAAGTGAATGGCTATACTAACCCATTTATATTTTATCACGAATTATGCAGAAACTTCGGCGATCTTAGCCCGAATCTTTCCTTCCAGCTCGGCTGCCAGTTCTGGGTTATCAACCAATAATTGTTTTACAGAATCCCGTCCCTGTCCTAATTTAGTTGTATCATAACTAAACCAGCTTCCACTTTTTTGTATTACATTCAGCTCTACTCCCATATCAATTATTTCACCTGTTTTAGAGATACCCTGCCCAAACATAATGTCAAATTCTGCTACGCGGAAAGGCGGTGCCACTTTATTTTTTACTACCTTAACCTTAACCCTGTTTCCTACAGATTCATCACCATCTTTTATCTGTGCCATTCTGCGTATATCCAATCTAACAGAAGCATAAAATTTTAATGCATTACCTCCCGTTGTTGTTTCCGGATTGCCGAACATCACACCTATTTTATCACGAAGCTGGTTGATGAATATGCAGCAACTGTTTGTTTTACTTATGGTGGCAGTAAGTTTACGCAAAGCCTGGCTCATTAGCCTTGCCTGTAAACCCATTTTGCTGTCACCCATTTCCCCTTCCAGTTCACCTTTTGGTACAAGTGCAGCAACAGAGTCTATCACCACAACATCCAATGCGCCGGAAAGAATAAGCCGGTCAGCAATTTCCAAACCCTGCTCTCCATAATCCGGCTGAGATATTAAAAGATTATCTACATCTACTCCTAATTTTTTTGCATAAGTGGCATCAAAAGCATGTTCCGCATCAATGAATGCACACATGCCTCCCTTTTTTTGTGCTTCTGCAATTATATGTATGGCCAGCGTTGTTTTACCCGAGGATTCAGGGCCATAAATTTCAACTACTCTACCTTTTGGAACACCGCCGATCCCGAGGGCCACATCAAGACCAATAGAACCTGTAGAAATAACTTCCTGTGGTTCCTGGGATCTTTCATTCATCATCATTACACTGCCTTTTCCAAAATCTTTATCTATTTTATCAATAGTTAATTTTAATGCTTTTAATTTTTCTGTGTTGCTCATGTTTTCTGTTTTAATTGATGTATCTAAGTTATTATTTAACTCAAAGATAAACAGAAATATTTATAAACACTAATTTTTTTAGTAATTTAATAGTAAAATATTTAGTTAACCAGAAAATCTGATTTGTAGATAAGGTTGGTAGGGTTTAAAGAAACAGCCCTCCCTATTCTTTATCATTATAAGGAAACTTTCTGGAGGCATTCCTCATTAAACCATTCACTAAATTTTCAGGTGAACTTCCAACGCTTCCCTGCGCAACATAGTCGTATTTCCATATGAGATCACCCTGTTTTGCTTCGTGAATATTAATAGTAGTAGTAACATTATTAGTAGAGCCCCACGCTCCCACAAGAACACCAATAGCAACAGCAACACCTTCGCTCATAGGCTTGTCCATCCTCGTGATATTTGAAATAACGGCATCCACCCCCAATAATTTTGCAAGACTTTCTTTTGATTTATCCCGGAGATCGGCATAAGAAATGCCGGCATCTTTTAAAAGTGAATTTGTTTTGCTTACATCCTGAAATTTTACTGTGTATTTAAATTTATCACTGCGGTTGAGGAACCAGCTATACATCTTATCCTGGATAGCATACCCTGTAGATTGTCTGTTTTTTTCTATTTCCTCAACTGGCATTTTCTTAGCTTCATTAGGCCTTAGATTAATAGTTACATCAGATGGTAAAATGGCAACAAGCCTGTGCTTAACGGTAACATCATCAAATTCATTTGATTTATAAATTTTGGGGCCGCAGGAACTTACTAAAAGCAATAATGTTGCACCAGGAACTAAGAGTTTTTTCATTGATTGTTCTTAAAATTAGCAAAAGGTAATAGTATTTTTATTATTTAATCTCTCCGACCACTTTCCATTTTTATTTTCTATTTACATCCAACAGCATTACCCCCATCTTTTAAATCTAATCAATAACGCTTTATGCAATAATACCATTCATCAATCTTATAAAGCAGTATTTTTATATAAATTTCTTATAAACATGAAATCTATTTGTCTTATTGCAGCGGCCATCTTTATTTTTTCATGCAATCAAAGGCCTGTAAAAGAAAAAACGGTTTTTGTAACTGATACTACCCGGGTACAGGATACAGTTATATTTATAAGGGATTCTGCAATGGCCGCTGCTTTTATGGATAGTCTGCCTCAGGGTGCATACCAGGGAATGTACCCATGTAAAGGATGTGAAGGAATACAACAAACCATCTTATTTACCCCGGATAAAAAATACAGGCTGGAAGAGCTTACCTGGGGGAAGTCACCCATTCCAAAAAAAACCGAAGGTATTTGGGAAAGAAAAAATGGAATGATATGGATGTACCAAAATGGCAGGGCACCGCTGAAATTTTTTTTAAGAAAAGACAGCCTGTTTACTGATTCGCTGCAATATGCACTCGTAAAAAGGGAGCTTGCAGCGCTTAATCCATCATGGAAGCAGAAACAAATTGAAGGAATAGATTTTATCGGTATAGGTAACGAACCTTTCTGGAGCCTTGATATAGATAATGAGAAAATGATATTGTTTAAATTGGCGGATGCGAAAAAACCTGTGATTGTTCCAATAGAAAAGCCACTAATAAATAAAGACAGTACACGGTATAATCTTTCAACCGAAGGAAGGCCGTTATACATAACCATTTTTCCTCAATTTTGCAGCGATGGCATGAGTGATTTTTTATATCAATATAAGGTGTCGGTACGTTTTAAAGAAAATACTTACAAGGGCTGTGGGGTAATGCTTGGTAATTTTGTAGAAATAAAATAATGGCATCATTTTTATATCATTAATAAAAAATTAAACTATGCAATGGTTAGGCAGAAGAGAAAGTAGTAATGTAGATGACCGGCGGGGCATTAGCGGCGGACCGCTTGCCGTAGGTGGTGGAATTATTGGTGTGATATTTTTGCTGGCAAAATTTTTATTGGGAGATGGAGACGTATCTGATTTGCAACAGGCTTTTCCTCCGGGTCAGCAGCAAGAAATGACTACCGAGCAAAAAGCTGCTGATGATGAACGAGCCCGTTTTGTAAAAGTGGTGTTGGCAGATACTGAAGATGTTTGGGATAAGATATTTAGTGATATGGGCAGCCAATATCAACCGCCAACACTTGTATTATTCAGGGGAAGTACACAATCAGGCTGTGGAGGCGCAAGCTCACAATCAGGTCCTTTTTATTGCCCTGCTGATAATGATGTTTATATCGATCTTTCTTTTGCTGAAGAATTAGAAACACGGTTTGGTGCTACCGGTGATTTCCCTTTAGCCTATGTTATAGCACATGAAGTGGGTCATCATGTACAATCTCTATTAGGAGTATCAGATAAAGTGCAAAGGTTACGAGGGCAGGTAAGCGAAACAGAATACAATAAATATTCGGTTAAGTTGGAGTTACAGGCTGATTTTTATGCAGGTTTATGGACTCATTATAATAAAAAAATGAAAAATGTAATTGACCAAAAAGATATTGAGGAAGCTTTAAATGCAGCCAGCGCAATTGGCGACGACAATATAACAAAAGGCAGGGTTTCTCCTGATGCCTTTACCCATGGCACCTCGGCACAACGAATGTATTGGTTTAAGAAGGGTTTTGAAACAGGAGATATTAAACAGGGGGATACATTTGAAGGTGATGAATTATAAGTGAACTTACCCTGCAGTTAATTAATTATCATTTTCCGGAGTCATTTCCACCGCCGGTATCATCCTGAGCGGCACGACTATTTTCCTTCGGTTGATCTTGTTTTTTTGGGGGTGCCGGATTTTGCTTAGGTTGTTTTACAGTTTTTTCATTTTGTTCATCATACCCTGCATTGGTTGCAGAGCCTTTTTT
>MWVW01000117.1_pt1 | contig 20226 bp, 17 predicted proteins | sample 1047191 | NCBI WGS metagenome assembly MWVW01 (sample SAMN06349985, study PRJNA376086) | soil metagenome | isolation source: MtG22-5 sample Antarctic (ecotone) | place: Antarctica
AAACAAGAATTGATTTTTATTGTACCCAGGATTATTTAGGCCTCCCCATTATTTCTCTCACCGACATATTACAGGAGGAGAAAAAATTATATTATATAAAAGAAGGAAAGAAAATACAGGTAAAAAGGATTTATAATCGTGTGATCTTTGATGAATTAATGCAACAAAAAGAAGCGCTGGTAAATTTTGTAGACCTGACACAAGAGCTGGACGTTGAATGGGTTCCGCATCCCAATTGGTTTTACCGTATAAGCAAATACACTTTACCTTTTATTAAACATCCCTATGTTCCGGAAACATTTTTCTTAAGTGATGTAAAGCAATTACCCGGCGACCTGGAAAATTTTGTATTAAAACCATTGTTCTCTTTTGCAGGGCAAGGTGTAATTATTGATGTTACTAAAGAAGATATTGAAAAAGTAAAAGACCCGGAGAACTGGATACTGCAGCGGAAGGTAAAATATGCAGATGTAATTATCACACCTAACTTGCCGGCAAAAGCAGAGATACGGATATTTTATTTTTGGAAAGATGGGTGGCAAAGACCTGTCGCAGTAAATAACCTTGCAAGACTAAGCAAAGGCAAAATGATAGGCGTACGGTACAATATGGATAAAGACTGGGTGGGTGGCAGTGTTGCTTTTTTTGAAAAATGATACAATTATTCATTCTGTAATATTTTACATACATTTGGATTAATTTTTAGACTAATCTAAATTTTAATTTCGTTTATATGAAATATTTTTTCCTGCTTACTTTAGGCATTTCTTTTCAACAGGTAAGTGCTCAGCAAGAACCGATAGATACTGACAGGCCCGATCAAACTGAAAGCGTGAATACAGTTCCGAAAAAATGGCTGCAGTTTGAAGCAGGATTTAATTACCAAAAAAACAATGATATCAGCAAGGAAACGCTTATGCCTACCCTGCTGAGTAAATATGGTATTTCTAACCGTATAGAACTAAGACTTATCACTACAATTAACCGCCAAACCTTAAATGTGCCAACATTTGGCAAACTACATTCCACCATACTGGAACAGGTAGAGATTGGGGCTAAGGCTGTTTTGTTTGAAGAAAAAAAATTGTTGCCTAAAACTTCTCTTCTTTTTCATGTGGGTGTTCCAGGTCTGGCTTCCTATGTACCGGATGGATTATTATTTAACAGCAGGCTTACCATGCAACATACACTCACAAAAAATATTGCCCTTGGATATAACCTGGGTGTTGAGTTTGATGGAGAATATCCAAACGACCCGGTTTTTATTTATACAATTGCCCCTGGAATTAATATTGGTGATAAATGGTATGTATACATTGAAGCTTTTGGAACTTTATTTGAACATGCTCAACATAGCCTGGATGGAGGATTGGCTTATTTTATTACAAACAATTTTAAAATAGATCTTTCAGGAGGTTTTGGAATTTATGGAAATGCCCCAAAGTATTACGTTAGCCTCGGTGCATCTGTAAGATTTAATACAGGAAAAAAATAATTTTTTCATCTGCTACTATAAAAACTTGTTGTTAACAAACTACAATTTTAAGCTCCGGATTTGTATTATAAAAGATATTACAAAGAAAGTTTCGCAGTTTTAATTGTTTTGCTTTTATCATCCGTCCACGCAAAAAAAATGTTGCTGCCGGATTTGGTCAATTGCGGAAACCCGCTTGATCGTGATTCTGATGAAGAAGCAATAAGAATAGAAGGATCTTTTTTTCCATCCTTATATACTTTCATTGCTTTTATCACAGCACCTTCCATCCAGCTTACCATTGCACTTTTTTCATCAAGCATCACCACATCAACCCTGCCTATTGCTTTTTCTTCATCAATGCGGATGGGCTTATTAAAATTTGCTCCTCCATCAGCAGAGAAAATAATATTAACCTGGGATGTTGTATCAGGCGATGAAAACCATGTAATTGCGAGATTATTCCCCAATGCATCAGCACGGGGGCCATTAACAGGACATCCTGTAATTTTCCACTGATCGGGAAAAATAGTTTTAGGCGATGTCCATTTTCCATTTACAAAACGAACGATCGATATATCCCTTATCTCTTCTTCTGATCTGTCCCTGTAAACCACGATTGGACCATTAGAAGTGAGAGCAGTACTTGTCTGGCAGCAATCACAAACACGGTTATCAAGCTCCCACTCTTTTGTTTTAATGCCCTGCTTATTTATTACAGCAGCCCGCAAACTCATTGCGCCATGGTGCCCACCATCATGACCGTGACTTTTATTTTCTCCGGAAACAGTGTTCCTTCCATCAAGCCACGAAACAAAATACTGATCTTCGTAAGGAATAAGTGAAACAAATCCATGTTCCGCCGGTTTTCCATCGTCATGCAAAATTTTGGGATCACTCCATAATTTACCGTTATCAGCAGAGGTACTCAGTTTCACATCATATGCATAAGTTCCTTTTCCGCTTTTTTGCAGGAAGTGCGCCATTAAATTATTATTTCCATCTGACGCTAACATTGGATAATCAGCCCAATTAACAAACCAATTATTGCCTGAAGCAATTGTGTTTGGCACTGACCACTCTTCATTATTCAATACAGAAAATCTCAACACGCTTTGTCCTTTTGTTTTTTCGATCCACGACAGGTAAACCAAACCATTTTTATCTGTAAATAAATAAGGTTCTGCGCTTACAGAATCAGCAGGAGAAATAAGTTGCTTTAAAGAGCTTTCTTTATTCTCTGTTTTTTTTGAATTGTTACATGAAGTAAATACAATCATCAACAGTAATACATTTAATAGTTTAGTCATTTTCTTTGGCAATTTTAAGTATCAGATCAATATTGTTTTTTTCATCCCATTTGCGTGAGCCTGATTCTGAAAAGACCAGATTTCCTTCTCGGTTAAAAATAAAAGTTGCGGGCAGTACCTGAACATTCATTTCTTCACTATTTTCTATTCTTACATAATTAAATTTATAATCATAAGTATTGCTGAATCCTTCAATTTGTTCAGCGCTTTCATTGGAGGCAAGCAAAAAAATAATTTTTTCATTCTTCAGTATATTTTGTGCTTCTTTAATGGAAGGCATTTCTTTAATACAAGGTTTGCACCAGGTAGCCCAAAAGTTAACAAAGATGATTTTTCCATGGTATTCCTTTAGGTTTATAGATTGACCATTAAGGTTTGTTAACCTGATCTTATCGATTTCACGAATTACTTTTGCAGAAACTACTGTACTATCTTTTGATACATTTTTGCAACCAACAAATATTAATAATAAAATAGGTATTAGATAATTATTTGTCATTTATTATATTGTTTGCAAAAGTCTTGTATTTAATGAGATTTCAATTACAATTTTGAGTACTAAATAAACAATCAATCCCATCAGTTGCCATGTGCATTAATAAGCCTATTGCAATAACTCTCGATTTTGGATGTATCAGCAAGGCAACAGACAATGCTATAGCAGGATAACTATGCAATGGATGAAATCCAATACTACACCGGCAAGGATCAAACATAGGTTGAGCCAGTAAATGATCCAGATCAACCAACATAGTTAAAAGCATAATAACATATGCTTTTTTCCAATTACTTTTAAAAAAGAAATAAGCAATAAAAACGGGAAAAACGAAATGTAAAAAGTAATGGACTATTTGTTGCATAACATAACCTATAACTTTGTTTTCCCAGTACTAATTTGTAATAGTAAAAGCAAACTCAATCTTAACCTTCTCCCACGCCATAGCAATTTTAGCGTTATTCCCTTTTATAGGTTGTATAAAATATTGCAATCGTTCCGTATGTACATTTTTCTTTGGCTTTACTTTTATTCTTACTAAATCTTCCTTTTCATCATACTCTGTTGCCAGATGTTGTTTCCAATTTTTATTAATAATAACCGTCCATTCATTTTTACCGGGAATTGTGAAGAAAGCATACTTGCCGGCAGGAATTTTTTTTCCTCCAATAATTAAAGCCTTAGCAAATTCCAGCGTAGTAGCGTCATGTGCGCCTGTAACCCACACTTCACCATAAGGAACCAATCCACCCCATATTACTCTTTTACGAACACCGGGGGAATGGTAATTGATTTTTACACTGTCTTCATTAATTACTGCAAACGCCATTGATTTAATACTTTTTTTGCTTGTATCTTTTACCAGATTAGGGTTATAGCAAACTTCTTGAGGCTTTTTTACTTTCTGCGAGTAAGTAAATGCAAAAACCACAAAAAATATTGCAATTAATAAAAATGTTTTGTTCATGGCATATAAACTTTTAAACATTATACCTGACAGGGTTTTACTACCCTGCCATGATATGTTGTTATTTATGATTATGACCTTCGTGACCTTTATCTGATTTTTTTGCAACCATTTTCTTGAGGTTCATTTCGCACACCGGGCATTTACCTGCTTTAGCATAAGTCTTATCACCTTCACATTTCATCGGGCATTGGTATGTTGCTTTTTCAACTGATGCCTTAACGGGTTTCATTTGCATTCCGCATACAGGGCACTTGCCATTTTTATGATAGGTTTTTTCGCCTTCACATTTCATCGGGCATTGATAATGCATTGCAGTTTTTGCTTTTTTTGTTGTGCTTTTCTTTTTTGTTGTTTGTGCATCTGCGGCACTGAAACTGAAAATGGCAATAGCCATTAATAAGATCATTTTTAACTTGTTCATGATTTTTTTTGTTTTAGATTATTTAAAATTGTTAGTATGTTATTGTAATGCCTGCCCCGACTCCCATGTCGCTGTCGTAATGAGTAGAAAGTGAAAAATATTTAGAGATAATATATCTAAAGCCAGCTGCATATTCTTTATCAGTATTTACCATCATATTCATTCTTATTCTTGGTGAAACAGGAATATCTTCCCTGCTTAATTGAAAACGAAATTTACCATCCCCATCAATTCTTCCATCAGCAATAAATAACATGGGCAAAGTATATGCCACACCTGCAACTACTGTTTTACGATCATTTTTATTACTTATTTGTCCAAACATATTTTTTTCTTCACCCCCAAATATATTTTTTGGGCCTCCCTCTTCTTTATAATGATAATCAAAACCCACATAAGGAAACAACCATTGCATTTTACCAATATAACGTCCCAGCATAGTTTCACTTTCATAACCATGCATCTTATGTAAACCAAGGTGCCACATAGTGCTAAGTTCAAATCGGGTGTTTGCCAGCATTGCTTCACCATCTGTTCCATTACTTTCCAAACCTATTCTTCCCATTAAATGAAATCGCCTGTCATCAGAATTTAATCCACGCCTGGCTACTTTAGTATCCGTGATATCTGTTTTATCAATTAAAGGATTATCGTAACTGAAAACCCGGCCCATCCCGCTCATCATGTGGTATAAAATATGGCAATGAAAAAACCAATCTCCACCCCGCTCATTTGCATTAAATTCTATAGTATCTCTTTCCATCGGCATTATATCAATGATATTTTTCATGATCGCATTATCGCCCTGCCCGTTCAGCAACCTGAAATCGTGCCCGTGAAGATGCATAGGATGGCGCATCATACTGTTATTGAATAGTATAATTCTTAAGTTCTCCCCTTTCTTAATAAGTATCTTATCCGATTCTGAAACAACTTTATCATCGAGACTCCACGTATAACGGTTCATATTACCCGTCAGGTCAAATTTTAATACCCTTAACGGACCTGCAGGCAATGTGGTTTTTTCAGGAGCCCGCAACATGGCGTAATTAAGTGTTACTATATCGGAATTATTGTGACCCATATTCATGCCTGCCATGTTATGCCCCCCTGCATGGGAAGGTGCAGGTCTCTTCATATCCTTCATATCCTGCATATTCATTTGGGCAGTATCTTTTGCATTTTCTGGTCCTGTTATCTCTGGGTACATAACCTCATTCATGTCCATCACCTGGTTACTCATTTGCATACCTTCCATTTCTATCATATTACCATTCATGTCCATCATCTCATTCATCATCTTCATGCCTGCAAAATATTTGAGCTTTGGCAACTTTGTTGCCGGTACTTTTTCTCCACTGCCTAACCATAATGAAGCTGATTTTGTACGGTCTTCCGGAGTTACTAAAAATTCATAGCTTTTATTTTCGGGTATAGTTACAACTACATCGTAGGTTTCTGATACTGCAATCAGCAGCCTGTCAACTTCTACAGGCTCAACATCATTACCATCTGTTGCCACAACTGTTATTTTACCACCAGAATAATTAAACCAAAAATAATCGGATGCACCCCCGTTTGCTATACGCAGCCTGACCTTATCACCTCCCTTAAACTGGGGTTGTTCATTTTGATTTTTCCCATTAATTAAAAAATTATCATAATATACATCACTTACATCCATTGCATTCATTCGCTTCCATTCATTGGTAACCTTTGTTTTAAAATGGCCTGTTTTTATGGCTTCTAAATAACTTTGAGTACTTCCTTTTTGTATGGCGAACCAATCCGTTGCAGCCTTTAGGCTGCGATGCACTTCTTCGGGATTCATGTCTGTCCATTCACTTAATACTACAGGGATAGTGGGTATATCCCATTCTTTTCTTTTGTTCATTATAAATGCTCCATACATGCCTATTTGCTCCTGCAAACCGCTATGACTATGATACCAATGGGTACCATGTTGTATAATCGGATATTTATATAAATAAGATGCTCCGGGTTTTATAGGCATTTGCGTAAGGAAAGGAACACCATCCATCTTGTTAGGCAAAAACAATCCATGCCAATGCATGGAAGTTTCCTCTTTTAATTGATTATGCACCCATATTTCAGCTGTGTCGCCTTCAGTGAAAGTAAGCGTAGGCATTGGTATCTGGCCATTTACTGCAATGGCACGTCTTGGTTTTTTACCAAATGTTACAATGGTATCTCTTACATATAGATCATAACGCACAGTACGGGGTGGTGTATTACTGGTAATAAATTTTATCGGTCCTAAGTTTGCTTTTGCAGTTTGGATATTGGTCATGTTTTCCATAGCTCTGTCATCCGTCATTTGCATACCATCATGATCTTTATGAGTTGGATCTGCATTACCTTTAGACTTTTCCTTTACCAATTTCATTCCGCATTTTGGGCAATTGCCGGGTTTATCTGAACGAATTTCAGGATGCATGGGGCATGTGTAGGTGATAGGCTGTGCCTGATCATTTGCTGGTGTTTTAGGTTTTCCCTTCACTAATTTCATTCCGCATTTGGGGCAATTTCCGGGTTTATCTGAATGAATTTCAGGATGCATTGGACAAGTGTACGTTGAGGGTTGTGTAGCCTGATTTGCATTTGCAGGCATATGCATCCCATCATGATTTTGATTGGATGGTTGAGCAACAACTTTAGGTTTTTCCTTCACTAATTTCATTCCGCATTTGGGACAGTTACCGGGTTTGTTTGCATGTATCTCAGGATGCATGGGGCATGTGTAAGTACTGGGTTGAGTAACCTGATTTGCATTAGAAGGCATTTCCATACCTTCATGATGTTGATGGGTTGTATCAGCAACAACTTTTTGCTGCCCTCTAATTAATTTCATCCCGCATTTTGGGCAATTGCCCGGCTTTGTTGCATGTATTTCAGGATGCATAGGGCATGTGTAGGTGATAGGTTGCGTAGCCTGTGTTTCCGCCTTCACGGGCATATCCGTTTGTGTAGTCACAACCTTTTTAGAAGGAATTGTTTGGTTTGCCTTTGGGTTTTGAGGAGATGATTTAGGAGTTGTAACTTTTATTGCTTTTTTAACTAACGCCATTCCGCATTTTGGGCAGTTACCTGGTTTCGTCATTTGCACCTCTGGATGCATGGGACAGGTATATATTACTTTTTGTGCAGGTTTACTAATTGTTTTTTTTGCAACCGGTTTTTTTGTTTGCGTTTTTGGCATGGGCATTTTATGTCCTTCATGCTGTGCTTTCAACTGAAAAGCTGAAAGAAGAATAATTAATGAGATAAGGTATTTCATATTTTATTTTTTAGATACTTTTAGCAACCGTTTTCTTGTCAGTATCCGTTGCCAATCTGTTTCAAAATTTTTAATTTTTTATGGTAAGACTATCTTTTGTTTTCCTTACCCAGTAATTTATTGTTGCCGTATCATTTGATGTAAGTTTTACATCTGCGTGCATAATTGTATAAGATGATATTGGCATTGTACCCTCTTTAATACTTGATTCTATCCCTCTTAATTTATTAATTTGTCTTCGTAAAGAATAGGAGCCAAACTCACTGAAATTTAAATCCTTTTTGCCGTCCCGGATATGTTTTGCCATAAACCATCCCATTGGCTGAATATTAGTATACCATGGATAGTTGGTAGTGTTGCTATGGCAGTCATAACATTTATTCCTCAAAATGGTATATACACTATCAGGTAAGCTGTAAGTTTTTGTTATATCTGTTACTAACAACTGGGTGTTTTTATTATGTGCAGGCTGTATAAATTGTATTGCAATAAATACGATCAATACCCCGATAAGGATTTTCTTATAAAGTTTCATCCCGCTATTTGATTTCTTCTTTAACTGAACCGCAGGTTGACATTTTTTTGCCCAGATAAGGATTCTTTATTTCTTTAGTTTCACTTAACCAATTGGCTCCTTTATTATTGTTGAACATGGGGCAATTAGTTAGATATAAGGTTTGCCCTGATTCAAATTTTTTTACCAAATCATACATATCGTTACTGAGCATTTCAAAATGTTCACGCTGGTGGTCAATCTTATTAGCATTTGTGCTTATATGATCTGCCATTTCTATAGCATCTGCTTCTATATCGGCATATACCTGCTTTTGATCAGGAGATAATAAAGACTTGTCCAGTTTTGCCATAGCTGCTACAAAGGCTTTACCGCCATTTGCGGCCTCATTGCCGTTATCATTTGCCAATGCATTTTTTATATGCAAATAATGTGTTGTAATTTCTTTTACCGAACCTTCAATTTTGTCGCCGTTGTTTTCTGAAGATGCTAACTCATTTGTGCTATCATTCTTAATATCTTCTGAGGATTTATTGGTATTGCTGGTACAGGCTGCGAAGAATATTGCAGTTGTTGCAAGGCATATTATTATATTTTTCATTTTATATATTTTGATTAATGTTATAAAAATAATTACCTGTTCCGGGAGGCCGGAACAAAACATTAAATCAAAATCAAATCTGGAAAGACTGTATAGCTATTCGGATGTCGGGTATGGGAGGATGATAACTTCGGACAAAATACCTGATACTGGTATTTATATAATTTTTATAAAATTCATCAATATTATAAAAGGAAGGAATTAAAAGTGTAAAAAAATTGGCATTTATGCCTGGATTAAACGAATGCTCAAAAGATTTGTCGGCTTTATTATAGTCAATCACCTGATCTTTACAACACTTACCTTTTTGCTCTTTTGGGTTGCTATTTTCATTGCCGGTAATACGCTTTGCTTTACACCCACTATGAAAATTTCCAGGTGCCACTTTTTTGTCTTCCTCTTTGTGATGTGAATTTTTATTTAACCCTATATCACATACACAAGCAATACTAACAATTGTATTAAGAAAAAATATAACAAGTAATAAAGCTGCTTTAATCTGTATAGATTTGAATCTTTTCATTTTGAACTTACCTAAAATTACGCATTATTAGCATTTTTATCAAACTTATATCATGATAAGATTTATAATCTCACACTTCTTAATCTTAAGGAATTTATTATAACAGAAACAGAGCTTACACTCATGGCTGCAGCGGCTATCATGGGTGATAGGAGAATGCCAAAAAAAGGGAACAAAATACCTGCAGCAATAGGTACCCCAGCAACATTATAAATGAAAGCAAAAAATAAATTTTGCCTGATATTTTTCATAACTGCATTGCTTAGCTTTTCAGCTTTTACAATTCCCTGCAGATCACCTTTTACCAAAGTTATCGCAGCGCTTTCTATGGCTACATCGGTTCCTGTTCCCATTCCAATGCCTACATCTGCCTGCGCCAATGCCGGCGCATCATTAATGCCATCACCCGCCATGGCAACTTTTTTACCTTCAGCCTGCAATCGTTTTATTTCATTCAATTTATCCTGCGGCAGGGCATCGGCTTTGTAGCCTGATAAATTCATTTCATCAGCAACCGCTTTGGCTGTATCGGCATTATCACCGGTAATCATAATAACCTCTATTTTATTTTTAATCAGCTCTGCAATGGCAGCTTTGCTTGTGGCTTTAATTTTATCGGTAATGGTTATGTAACCAGCAGCAGATCCATCAATTGAAATATAGGAAACTGTTTTTCCTAGCGTTTGTTCATCGGAAACACTTTTGCCAAGGCTTTCAGGAATAACTGTATTTATTTCCTCCATCAGTTTTCTATTTCCTAATGCTACTTTTTTACCTTCAACCATTCCGGTAACTCCTTTACCGGCAACTGCTTTAAAATCTTTAATCTCAGAGAAAGATACTTTTTTTTCCGTAGCATATTTTACAACTGCGGCAGCTAGAGGATGTTCACTTTGTTTATTAAGAGAGCTTATTTTTTGCAACAATTCATCTCCATTAATCCCGCCTTGCGGGAGTGCAACCACTTTTTCTACAGTAGGCTTGCCTTCGGTAATAGTTCCTGTTTTATCTATAATAAGCGTATCTATCTTGTTCATTTTTTCAAGCGCCTCTGCATTTTTTATCAATACACCATTTTGTGCTCCCTTGCCCACGCCAACCATTACTGACATAGGCGTAGCCAATCCCAATGCACACGGACATGCTATTATCAGCACAGCAATTGCATTTACAAAACCATACACATACTTTGGCTCAGGACCAAACATTACCCATGCAATGAAAGTGATAATAGAAATTCCTACAACAACAGGAACAAAGTATTTCGAGATTTTATCTGCTAATTTTTGAATGGGAGCTTTTGAGCGACTTGCATCATTCACCATTTTTATTATTTGAGAAAGCAGGGTTTCTGATCCAACTTTTTCAGCCTGCATCACGAACGAAGTAGTAGTATTTATGGTACCTGATGTTACTTTATCATCTACCGTTTTATCAACGGGAACCGGCTCTCCGGTAATCATAGCTTCATCAATGCTTGCAGAACCTTCTACCATTTTTCCATCAACAGGGATTTTTTCTCCGGGCTTAATCCGTAATCTGTCTCCTGCTTTTATTTCCTCAATCGGTATAACTTTTTCTTCCCCATCAATAATCAGAGTAGCTTCTGAAGGCACTAATTTCAATAAAGCTTTAATTGCCCCACTCGTTCTGCTGTGGGCTTTTGCCTCGAGCAATTGACCTAATAAAACTAAAGTGAGAATAACTGTTGTTGCTTCAAAGTAAACGAACACAGTGCCGCTTTCTGTTTTAAATTGAGCCGGAAATACATCGGGAAATAACATGGCTATCACACTAAAAAGAAAAGCCACACCTGTGCCAATGCCTATTAATGTAAACATGTTTAAGTTCCATGTAATGATGGATTTCCATGCCCTTTCAAAAAACATCCAGCATGCATAAAATACCACGGGGATTGATAATCCAAATTGTACCCAGTTCCAGTTTTCCTGATCCATTATTTTATGCAGGGGATTGCCGGGTATCATATCAGACATGGCTATAAGCAAGATAGGAAGTGTGAAGAGTACTGCTATTTTAAATTTTTTTAACAATTCCTTGTACGTTTTATTTTCATCCTCTTCACCGGACTGCATGGGCACTAAATCCATTCCGCAAATGGGGCAAGATCCAAGTGCATCTTTAACGATTTCAGGATGCATGGGGCATGTGTATTGCATTTTTTTGGGTTGTGCTGAAGGAATTTTTTCCAGGTTCATACCACACACAGGGCAGTTACCGGGTTTATCATATAATTTATCACCTTCACAATGCATGGGGCAATAATATTTGCCACCTGAATTATTAGCAGCTGTATTGACAGGACGTATAAGGGTTTGCTTTTTTACTTCATTGATTTCTTCAGCAGATTGTTTAACTAAATGCATCCCGCAAACGGGGCAATTACCGGGCATGTCATAAGTCTTGCTTCCTTCGCAATGCATGGGGCAATAATATACTCCTCTATCTTTTTCAGCCGGGTCATTTACAGAAATGGGTATTGGCAGAGTGAGGGTATTGCCTGGGTCAGAATTATTTTTTTCGTTCAGCTGATATTTCGGATGATCCTTTAAAGCCAGTTGCAACTGTGATGTAGGAATGTGATTTTCCATTTCAATTGTGGCTTCTTTTTTTTGAAGATCAACTGAAACATTTTTCACGCCTGGTGCTTCTGATAATAATTTTTTAACTGTTGCCTGGCATCCGCTGCAAGTCATTCCGGTAATGTAATATATATGTGTCATTATAATTTTTATAGGCACAAAAGTAAAAACTGTTTACATGAAAGTTGTTACAGAATAATGTAGAAGATTTGTATAATTTATTGATTGCTATAATTCTATCCTCATTGCATGTATTTGTCTTTCATTTTCCCAAACACAAAGTACACTATCATTATTCAATGCTTTTATCAATGGCAGACTTCCTTTACCCAGATTTTTTTTTATCCCGAGCGGATTCACTAAGATTACATCTCCTTTCTCTGTCCAAGCATAAACATTTTTGCCATTTACTGTTTCCATAGTACAGCTGCGGCCTTCACCAATTTCTTTTTCCGGCATACGGAGTGTGGCAGCATAAATCTTCCCCCCTCTGCGCCAGACTGTTTCAGCATTTCCACTTTTATTAATAGCCAATCCGCCTCCGTCCATGGGGCAACCATTTAATTTCCAGCTTCCAACACCCAACTTTTCCGCCTGTTTAAAAGATTTTCCGCCATCTGTGGATTTAGTGAGATACAAATCCCTGTTTCCACCTAACCAATTGCGAAACATTACATATACATTATTCCCTTTTATAGCTACTGAGGGCTTGCAACATTCACAAACACTATTATCCGGGGATGTATACACCAAAATATTTTTACTCCAGGTCTTTCCGCCATCGCCGGATCTGGCCCCGATAACATTCTGCCCTTTGGGATTTCTAACACCAAGCCATACAGCATATGTATGTTTACCATCGGCACTCAAACTCATCAATGCTTCTTTAGCGCTTTCATTTTCGTCGTTTACTTTAACTCCTTTTGTCCACTTACCGGAAGAATTTTTATTATAAGAAAATATATTGCCGTTTTTAGTACAGGCAGTTATGGTAATTCCATTAGCACCGGCAGCAATTTGGGGTCCACGCATAGCTGAGGCAAATAACTTTGGCAAAACAGCAACTAATGCAGGGGATGTAAAAGATTTTCCATTTTTAGTAGACATATAAAGTATACTATCGCCGCTACCATAAACAATATGTACGTTGTTAGTTTTATCTTTTGCAATGTTAGGCATCTGACCTTTTGCAATAACAAAATCAATTGCTTCTTTTTTCTGAGCAAAGATTATTGAGAAAATGAAAAAAGAGATTGTAAATAAACATATTGTTTTCATAATATTATTTTGTATCAGTGATTGCCCATACCCCCGCCAAAGATGTGAATAATAATAAACAGCAGAACTAAGCTTATTAGCCCGATAGCTATATAAAATTCCCATGATTTTTTTGCATTTGTTTTTTTGACTTGAGTTTTTAATTTTTGATTGTTATTACCCACTCCGAATTTTATTTTACCCCATGGTTTATAAACTGAGATGGTTGTTGCCACCAGCAAAACTAATATAGCGCCTCCTGCTTCTGCAATCATTTGTATCTGTAAGCCTGGCTGTAGAATATTTGAAAATTGTGTATCAGCTGCTAATCCAGCCAGGTAACCAACCGGTTGCATATGAAGTAATAAAAAGATAGTTGCAACAATGGTTAAAAACAGTTTAACAACTATCCAATAGTGTTTAAGCAATCCCCATTTTGTGCCGAGTGCCTGAACGATTCCGGTGAATATGGAAGCAAAGCAAAATGGAACAATTACAAACCAACCGCTCAGCTCCATAGCAAGATAGGCTGAACGGGATAATTGGGTATTTTGGCTTGTAAATCCGGTTATGGCCAGCGCTAAAAATACAACAACCGCTCCGAGCCAGCCAACGGAAAAAGTGATATGAGAAGTAAGTACGAATTTGCTTAAACGGGGAGTCATTATCATATCGCATTTTTTTATTTTAAAAATATAATGAGTTTTATGGTCTCAAAACTATCTGAAAAAAGAGTATTATAGAATTTGTTATTGTTGTAAATACTTACAGGTCTTCAATATTTTTGCGATTGTTTTGTTTGAGCGATTTGTAAAAAGTGGGTGTTAATCCTGTTTCTTTTTTGAATTGATTTGACAAATAGGCAACACTGCTATAACATAAGCGATCAGCTATTTGGGAAAGTGAAAGCTCATCATACTTCAATAATTCTTTTACTTTTTCAATTTTTTGCGAAATGAAATATTTCTCAATAGTTGTGCCTTCCACTTCTGAAAATAAATTGCTCAGGTAATTATAATCATGATGTAATTTTTTACTGATGTGTTCAGAGAATTTTGTTTTCACCTGATCCTCCGAATAATGAACTAACTCAACGATTATATTCTTTATCATTTCTATAAGACGGCTTTTTTTATCATCAATCAATTCAAACCCGAAGGATTGCAGGATTTTATTAAGGTGGTTTTTCTTTTCACTGTTTAGTTCTTCTTCTATTTCAACTTCACCTAACTCAATTGATGTAGGATGTATTCCAAACTTTATAAGCTCATCTTTTACTACCATTTTGCAGCGGCTGCAAACCATATTTTTTATGTGCAATTTCATACAATTGTTACATTTTCATTTTACTCATATCCATACCTGCCATTGGATCCGCTCCTTTCTTAAAAATATATTCGCTGTTTAACAGATACGCTCCTGAAATAACAACAACGTCACCGGTTTTTAATCCTGATTTAATTTCAATGCGGTCATCTGTTTCCATACCAACAGTTACCATTTTATTTTGAAAAGTATTATTACCTGTTTTTACCCACACAGATGCACTTTTATCATCTCTTAACACAGCATCTAATGGAAGCGATAATGTATTTCGTTGTTTATTTTTTATGGTTACATAAGCAGCCATACCTGGTTTTAGTTGATTACTTTTATTTGGAATTACTATTCTTATCAGGTTTAATCTTGTATCCGGATTGATCTCAGGGTTTTGAAAATCTATTTTCCCCTGAACTATGTATTCCGGCATATCAGCAAATGTTACGATTGCTTTAGCATTTTTTTCTATTAATGATAGCTGTGAAGAATATAGTTGTGCTTCTGCCCAAAGTGTAGATAGGTTAGCTACGCTTACAACCACTCGGCCTTCTGTTACGTACTCTCCTTCATTAATATTTATTGATGTGATATACCCTAGTGCTGTATTATAGAAAGTTGTGAGCGATGATACTTTTTTAGTTGTTACTATTTCAAGTATCTGGTTTTCGCTCATGCCCCAAAGCAATAATTTATTTTTAGCGTTGGATACAAGCTGTGAAAAATCAATGAGCGCATCATGAAAACTTTTTTGTTTTTCAAAAGCCATTAAATATTCCTGTTTGGCATTGTTTAATTCCTCGCTGTATAGCTCAAAAAGTTTTGCATTTTTAGGGATGTATTCGCCGATAGTTTTATAATATAATTTTTCAATTCTGCCGCTTATTCTTGCACTAACCGAATTGGTTTTATTCTGGTCAATAGTTAATGTTGCAGGTAAAATAATTTCGTTCCCGATATTTCCATTTCTGATGGTATCAACTGTAATATTGCCTAATTGAATTTGCTGGTCGCTTAATTTTATTTCACTAACCGAATCACCGGTAGTTTTATTTACTGCAATTAATTTCATACCGCATATCGGACAGTTCCCAGGGTTATCCTGTATCACCTGCGGATGCATAGAGCAGGTGTAGTAAACATTTTTATTTGTTGTTACTTCTGTTTTTTTATTCTTGCAGGAAATAAAAAATATTGATAAGAATAATATTGATAAAATAGTTTTCATAATTATTTTGCTTTAATGATACTTTCCCCGTCCATCAGGTATTGAGCATTCGCAGCAACGCTATCTGTTGGTGATAAGCCCCCGATAATTTCTATTTTGTTATTGTACACTAAACCTGTTTGCACATTATGTGTTTTGAAGCCGCCTTCTGATTTTAAGAAAACAATTTTGTTTTGTCCAAGTGAAATCACTGCCTCTTTCGGCAACCAGTTTGCTACTTTATTTTTGCCAAAGATTATAGCTCTCACCTGGCTGCCAACCGGAATATCAAGCGATCGGTTATCAAAATAAACTTTTGCTTTTAATGTTTTACTATTGGCTCTTAAAAAAGGCTCAATAAAATTTATTCTTGCGCTGAAATACTTATCCGGCGCAGATTCTGGGATAATGCGAACTATTGTTCCCACCTTAATAAAAGATTGTTGCCCGGGATAAATATCAAGTAAGGCAGCTAACCTATGTGGATTATAGACGGTGAAAACAGTTTGTCCTTTTTGCACATACATTCCTTCTTTTATATTAAGTTCTCTTGTTATGTTGTTGTCTGACCTTTCAGATGCTTCAGTTTTATTTTCCATGCCATGCAGATGACCGTTGTAATTGCTGTAAACCGCAATTGTAAAAGATGATTTTCCTGTTTTTATGATTTGTTGCAATTGCGCTGAAGAAACTCCAAGCAATAATAATTTTTGTTTTGCGGAATTAATGAGCGAAGTATTGGCTGCATCATTTTTTAATAAGAACAAAAGATTTTGCTCAGCCGTAAGTAATTCAGGGCTGTAGATATCCATTATCTTTTGTCCTTTCATTATTTCCTGAAAAGTATATTTTACATACAACTTTTGAATTCTTCCTGAGATTTTAGCAGCAATGCTTCCTATCATTCTGGTATCATAATCTGTTACACCTAAAGCTTCCATTTCATTTTGTGCTATATCCGCTTTTATGGTTGTTACAGGAATGGAAGAAACCACAAACTGATTGGCAGGTTTTAGTAACGTACTTAATTCAACTTCATTTATTGTCTTTGCATCTGTTTCTTTTTTTACGAGTTTCATTCCACATATCGGACAATTACCGGGCTTATCTTTTATTATCTGCGGATGCATAGGACATGTATAAAGCTGATTTGCTTCAGTAGTATGCTCATGCACTTTTTCAGAATGTTGTTTACAATTAGAAAGAAAAATTGCGCATAGCAATAACAGGCATAGAATCCAATTTGCTTTATTTAAAATTTTAATTTTCATCTGCGCTTTATTTTATTTCAAGTGTTTTTTCAAGTTCTGCCTGCATAGAAAGTAATTCCTGTAACTGATTTAAATATTCCAATTGTGTCATATTTAAAGTTTGCCATGCGTCAAAAAGTATAAACATCTCTTCGGTATTTTGGCCGTATCCTAATTGCATTGTCTGGTAATTTTTTCTCAAGGCCGGGATAATATTTTCTTCAAATAATTTTAGCTGTGCTTTTTTTAATTCAATATCATTCTGCACACGAAAAGCCATGCCCGATGCTTCATTTATAATCGTTTGCTTCTGCAGATTCAATGCTTCTGTTTTGAATTGTAAACTCTCAACATTGGCTCTGACAGCTCTTGACGACCATTTAGCCATCGGAAGTTTTACGATAGCCATCAAAGAAAACTGCATAGGCATTCCACCAAAACCAAACATGTGGTCATACCGTAAACCGAACTCAGGTTTTAGTTTTGCATTTTCAAAATTTTGCTGCAGATTATTGATTTCAATTTCTTTATCAATGGCTTTAATATCACTTCGGGAATTAATTAATATGGTTGTATCAAAATTTGCAGTCAAATAATTTTTTATTGAATAAGTTGTATCAATTTCAAAGTGATATAATCTTTCCCTGTTCATTAACGTGTTTAATTGTATGCGATGTTGCTTAATTTCACTTTCTGCTATGAGCTGCATATTTTTCACATTCCCCAATGCTGCTTTGGCTTTGTAATAAGCGCTGATTTTTTCAAGTCCATTTTTATATCGAACTTCAGCATCTTTGATCATAAAATTCAACAGCTTTTCATTTTCAGTAAGAATCCTGATTTTCTTTTTCAAAACAAGCCATTGGTAATAATTGGCTTTTGCTTCTGCATACAGCGTATTTGCTGCCGCTTGTCGTTTGTCTTTTTCAGAAGTTGATAATGATCTTAAATAACTTTCTTCTGCATCCTGTCTTTTTCTGTTTGGAAATTGTTGCATAGCAGAGAGCATATATTGTCCCATGCCAAAAGAACCAGTAGTTTCTTTCCAATATTTAGGATTGTAAGGAGTCATCCAGAATCCTGTTCCAATTTCAGGGGGCATCCAGCTTCTGGCACCTTTAGATGCAGCATCTAATGACCTGATGTTTGCATCATACACTTTTAAAGAAGGATTGTTTTTTTGTATTGAATCCATCACATCATTTAAACTTACTGTTTGCGCAATGCCTTTAATCAGTGTAAAACAAAAAACAATTGTTATTATATATTTTATCATGGTTTAATGTTTTGTTTCGAGTACCTGTAACTTTCCATATTTTTTTAACTCATATTCTTTCATCATTAAAAAGATCAATGGCGTTACCAATAAAATATGAGTAGCAGAAGTTAATACACCGCCAATCATTGGCAGCACAATTGGTTTCATCACATCACTACCTACACCTGTACTCCAAAGAATGGGTATCAGCGCAAACAGTGATACAGAAACCGTCATAAGTTTTGGTCTTAACCTTTTTGCAGCACCTGCAATTACAAATTCACGTAAATCTTTTTTTGTAATTGTTTCTCTTGAATTGCCTTTTAATGCAACCAGTTGCTGCATTGCATCATTTAAATAAATTACCATAACAATTCCAGTCTCCACGGCCAGCCCAAACAAAGCAATAAAACCAACTGCAACTGCAACTGATAAATTTACTCCCCAGAAATAAACCATTAACGCACCACCTATCAATGCAAACGGTATTGATATTAAACTAAAGAATGCTTCTCTTGCAGAATGAAAAGCAAAATACATAGATATAAAAATGATAAGCAAAACAACAGGTAAAATCATCTTCAATGTTCTTTCACTTCGGATAAGGTTTTCATATTGTCCGCTCCATTCAATGAAATAACCTTTCGGCATTTTAGAGATCATTTTATTCAGATTGCTCTTTGCTTCATCAACTGTTCCTGCAAGATCCCTGTTGCGTACATTGAATAAAACAGTACCTCTAAGCAAAGCATTCTCTGAACTGATCATTGGAGGACCTTCAGAAATTTTTATGTTGGCAACAGCTTCCAAAGGGATGGGTCCGAAATTCATTGTTTGTACCTGCAATCGTTTTATAGATTCAAGAGTATTTCTAAAATCCTGTCCAAATCTTACATTCACCGAAAAGCGTCTTCGTCCTTCGATTGTTGTCGTTAGCTTCATTCCTCCCAATGCACTTTCTATAACATTATTTACATCATCTACGCTTAATCCATACCTGCCTATCTCATTTCTTTTTATTTCTATGTCAACATATTTACCTCCTGTTATAGGTTCTACATACAGATCATTTATGCCTTTAATTCCCTGCAATGCTTTTTTTATTTGCTGCGCAAAAACATTTATTGTATCAAGATTTTGTCCATAGACCTTTACCCCAACATCAGTACGAATACCGGTTGACAGCATGTTGATGCGATTGATGATAGGTTGCGTCCATCCGTTGGTAACACCCGGAATTTGCAGTTTGGAATTAAGCTCATTAATGATATCATTCTTTGTAATTGCTGTACGCCATTCAGATTTTGGTTTTAAAGTAATTATCGTTTCAATCATACTGATGGGAGAATTATCGGTTGCAGAATTTGCCCTGCCAGCCTTCCCTAAAACATTTGCAACTTCAGGTTGTGACTTTATAATTTTATCCTGCACCTGCAAAATTCTTTTCACTTCAGCATTGGAAACATCGGGTAATGTAACGGGCATAAAAAGAATTGAACCTTCATCAAGTGGCGGCATAAACTCTCTTCCTAAACTCAGCAGCAAAGGAATACTGATTAATAACGCAATAAGATTAATGGCAATAGTTGTTTTTCTCCATTTAATGCAGCTTCTTATAACAGGCTCATAAACTCTTTCCAGAAAACGATTGCAGGTACAAACAATGAATTTCGGACCCATCCCTTTGGAAGCTGTTGCCAACATAAAAATTTCTGAAGGTCCTCCAA
>MWVW01000118.1_pt1 | contig 19743 bp, 23 predicted proteins | sample 1047191 | NCBI WGS metagenome assembly MWVW01 (sample SAMN06349985, study PRJNA376086) | soil metagenome | isolation source: MtG22-5 sample Antarctic (ecotone) | place: Antarctica
TATGCGTTAAACGATGCACACCTCTTATTATGCTTGTTTCTTTGCAATAACATGCCAGTGCAACTAATGGAGGAAAAAGGTCAGGACAATCTATAGCATCAAAATCAAAAGCAATTAAATCTGATTGAGAAACCTTTATTTCTGACGGCAAAACCTTCATGGAGGCTTTGGTCATTTTTAATACCTCTAAAAGTCTTTTATCCCCTTGAACAGAATTCAAATCTAATCCATATACAGTGATACTCCCAGCAATTGCTCCTGCAACCAGTAGGAATGCAGCATTACTCCAATCGCCTTCTATAACATGCTCTATCCTTTGGGATGCTGAGATTTTAATTGGATTCGGATGAAAAACAAATGCCTCATATTTTTTATTTTCAGGAACACTCATGTCAAAAGACCGCAAAGTATTTAACGTAAGATCAACATAAGGCTTACTTGTAAGATGATTTACATTAATAGAAACATCCTCAGCCCCCCGATGCAGCGTAGGCAAAAAGCAGTCCTGTAAGAAATTGGGAAGATAATGACCCATCTATGCGGATATTTTTTGGTTGCAGCGGGCCACGGATTTGCAGCGGTAAAAAACCGTTATTGCTTGTACATTGCACACCAAGCTGTGGCAGCACTTCATCAAAAAAATGCATTGGACGTTTTGCAAGGCTGCCATGACCGGTAATTTTTATTTTTTTATGAGAAAGTGCTGCAATAGATGTGAACATACGAAGCGACAAGCCGCTTTCTCCACAATCGATTTCATCTGCTACCGGGTTCACTCTATTGCTGGTGATTAAAATATATTCATCAATATATTCAACATGCGCTCCTAATTGTTGTATAATCTGTAGTGCAGCTTTATCATCTGCAGAAATACCCGGATTGAACAAAACCGTTTCCCCTTTTCTTAGTAAAGCCGCAGCACACGCCCTTTGCATAGCACTTTTAGAAGCAGGTGCCGTTATGACACCTTTTATGGCAGAAGGTGAAATAGTTACTTCCATCAAAGAAGCTTATATAATTGATCAAATGAAATTTTTCGGATAACCGCCTTACCGATCTTCTCCAGTAAAATAAAATTGATGTTATTGCCATCTCTTTTTTTATCACTGATCAATATTTCAAAAATCTTTTTTTTACTGTAGTCTGCTGAAGTTGGTAGCTCGTATTTATCCAGTAAGGAAAGAAGCCTGGAAGTTTGTTTAAATGACACTATTTTTTCTGAAAGCTTTGCTGCCATAGCCATCCCGATGGCTACCGCTTCGCCATGCATTAAATTATATTTTTTTTCCAGCGCATGACCCAGGGTATGTCCAAAATTTAATAGTTTCCTTTCGCCCTTTTCAAATTCATCGCTTTGCACCACTTTTATTTTTAGAAACGCATTTCGTTGAATCAGTTTTTGTAAAAGAGGCTTATTCTTTTTGAAATTTTTTAATGAATTTTCTTTCAGCATCTTAAACATTGCTTCATCTTTGATAGCGGCATGTTTAATGATCTCTGCAAAACCATTTCTCCATTCTATAACAGGTAAGGTATTTAAAAAGCTAACATCATACAATAAAAAATGGGGTTGGTTAATGGTGCCTACCATATTTTTATATAGGCCTACGTCAATACCATTTTTACCGCCGATGGCTGCATCTACCATACCTAAAACCGTAGTAGGTAGAAACCCAAAAGGTACGCCACGCAAAAAAACAGAAGCCACATAACCGGTAATGTCAGTAACCATTCCGCCGCCAATACCTATTAAACTGGTTTGCCTGTCTGCATTTAATTGTATCAATTGATCTATAACCGAGTCAACTGTGGCCTGTATTTTATATTCTTCTCCGGATTTTAGAACGATGATATCCCAGCCTTTTAATTTTTTTGACTGGGCAGCGAAAATATTTTCATCCGTAATGATGATTGATCGTTGAGGTACGACTATCTTTTTAAGATCATTCAAAGAAGAATCGAAATGAAAATCTACTGTTCGCTTACTAAAATGGATTTTCTTTACAGGCATCAGCTGTTAAACACTTTTGTTTGGTGATTAATGCTTTCCAAATGTACGGCATCAAAATACTTGGTTATAAATTCTTTACTTAAGCCAAGCTGTTCTCCTTTTATATAAGCCCTCCCCAATATTTCATTCCAGCGGTTTGTCTGTAAGATGGTTACATTATTGTTTTTTTTATACTCACCTATTTTATCGGCAATTTTCATTCGCTGACTAAGCAATTGCATTAATTCATCATCTAAATGATTGATCTGGTCTCTCAATTTTTCCAGAGCAATAATAAATTCTTTTTTGGTTACGGTTTCGTCTCTCCATTGAATTTTACCTAATAACTCTGATAATTGTTCTGGTGTAATTTGTTGTTTTGCATCGCTCCATGCATTGTCCGGATCAATATGAGCTTCCAGCATCAGTCCGTCAAAATCCAAGTCAATTGCTTTTTGTGATATCTCTAATAATGTGTCTCTTCTTCCGCAAATATGTGAAGGATCACTGATCATGAGCATGGTTGGATTGCGACGTTTCATTTCAATAGCCAGGTGCCACATAGGTGCATTGCGGTATTCTGTATTTCCGTAAGATGAAAATCCGCGATGGATCAACCCGATTTTTTTAATACCTGTTTTTTCTATGCGTTCTACAGCGCCGCCCCATAATTCAAGATCAGGATTTATAGGGTTTTTAATTAACACCGGAATATCCACACCACGTAAGGCGTCTGCAACTTCCTGTACACTAAAAGGGTTGACAGTAGTTCTTGCACCAATCCATAAAACGTCAACATCAAAGTGCAGTGCATCTTCCACTTGTTTAGCTGTGGCTACTTCTACAGTTGTTGCCAAACCTGTAAGCGATTTTGCCTTCATTAGCCAGGTAAGGCCTTTTGTTCCTACACCTTCAAAATTGCCCGGCCTTGTCCTTGGTTTCCAAATACCGGCCCTGAGCATATCCACCTGCGCTGTAGCCGCCAGGCGCTGTGCAGTTTGTAATAACTGGTCCTCTGTTTCGGCGCTGCAAGGACCTGATATGATCAATGGTCGCTTGTTCCATTTTGTTTGTACAGTTTCTTTAGTCCCATTTTCCGTTTGTTGCATAAAAATTTATTTATGTTGTCAGCAATTGAATTTCTATTAGGCTTTTGTTGCGTCCGGGGTCGCAAAAAAAATGGATGATCCTATCATCTACAGATATTCGGTTCCCCTGGAGCTAATTTGTACATTCCATCAGTTCTCAAAATATATTCTACGCCTTCCTTTCCAATTCTGCTCATCGGATAATTTTTTGTATTCTGTTTGCATTCTCTATTAATTCCAGCAAATATTTATCATTCTCTTTTTCCAAACATGACTTAAACTTGCGCAACTGGCTAATGTGTTCATTCAATACGTCCAATACGTTTTCCCTGTTTTGCATAAATATAGGAACCCACATAGCCGGGTTACTTTTTGCCAGGCGTACAGTGCTTTCAAAACCTGCACTGGCCAATTCAAATATCGCATCTTCCTCTTTTTCTTTTTCCAACACTGTATTCGCCAGGGCAAATGAAGTGATGTGTGAAATATGGCTGACATAAGCTGTGTGCAGATCATGCGCATCTGCATCCATATAAATAAGATGCATACCCAGGGCTTTGTAAATCTTTTCGACTATTTCCACCGCATCTGCATCGCTTTTTTCTTTATCACAAATAATGACGGCTTTGTTTACAAATGCGGCTTTTTCTGCTGCTTCAGGGCCGCTGTATTCTGTACCCCACATAGGGTGCGTAGCAACAAAACGATTTCTATTTTCATGTCCTTCCACTTCCGCTAAAACATTTCTTTTTGTTGAACCGGTGTCAAACACTACTTGTTTTTTTACTTTGTCCAATATATTGCTTATTATTTTAACACAGACATCAACCGGCACTGATAAAATAATTACATCAGCATTTTCAATAGCCTCATTTATATCCATTACTTCATCAACCAAACCTATAGTTAATGCCTTTTGTTCATGTATTTTATTATCATCTACACCAATTATTTTTTGTGCAAAGCCTTTTTCTTTCAAAGCAATAGCCATTGAGCCGCCTATTAAACCCGTACCAATTATCGTTACTCTCATTTTTTTATTCGTTCAATTGCCTTATCAATTATTTCTTCTTTTGCACATAAGCTAAATCTTACATAATTATTTCCTGCATCACCAAATATGCCACCCGGTGTAATAAAAACGCCAGACTTATATAATATTTCGTCGCTCAACTCATAACCACTTTTATAGTTGCCAGACACCTTAGCCCAAACAAACATACCAGCCTGTGTTTTTGAAAAATTGCAATTCAAATTATCTAATAAAACAAACGCTTTTAGTCTTCTTTGCGTATAGATAGAATTTAATTTTTCATGCCATTCTTCATTTAATGCCAATGCTTTTGCTGCCGCTAATTGTACCGGCAAAAACATGCCACTATCCATATTGCTTTTAAACCGAAGCACATCGTCTATCCGTTGGCTGGCCCCACATAACATACCTACACGCCAACCGGCCATATTATGGCTTTTGCTCAAAGAGTTCAATTCAACCGCCACATCTTTTGCACCTCCCACACTTAAAATACTTGCAGGTTTGTCGTTTAAAATAAAACTATATGGATTATCATGGATGATGAGAAGGTTATGCGTTTTTGCAAAATTTACCAGGTCTCCAAAAAGAGTTACAGAAGGCAATTGACCTGTAGGCATATTTGGATAATTGACAAAAAGAAGTTTACAACTTTTATGGGTAAGGCAGTTCTTCTCTAATTCATCGAAATCAGGCAACCAATTATTTTCTTCTTTTAGAATATAATCGATTGTTTTACCCCCGGCTAATGTTACAGCCGTTTTATAGGTTGGATAACCGGGATTAGGAACTAACGCACCATCCCCTTCATTTAAATACGTCATACAAATATGCATGATGCCTTCTTTAGAACCGATCAGCGGAAGAATTTCAGTATCAGGATCCAATATTACATCGTACCATTTTTTGTACCAATCACTTATAGCTTTACGCAAAACCGGCGAACCTTTATAACCCTGGTAGGCATGGGTTGTAGGCTTGCTACTTTCTTCATGCAATACTTTTATAACATCAGGGTGCGGTGGCAGGTCGGGGCTGCCAATACCGAGATTAATAATATTTTTCCCCTCCTTGTTCAATGCATCAATTTCTCTCAGCTTTTGAGAAAAATAATATTCATTAACTGATTCCAGTCGCGTAGCAGTTTTCATCGTATCAATTAATGGTTTTACCCTTTTTATAAATACCGTAGACTCTCACCTGCTGTGTATTGGGTTTCATTTTTTCAATCACCTTATAAAATTGCTTTAGGCTATCAAATTCCATATCTGCATGAAAACTGTATTTCCAGTTGCTACCGGGTATGGGAAAACTTTGCAGCTTACTCAGATTGATATCCCCATTGGCAACAATGGTAAGCACTTTTGCCAAACTCCCTTTTGAATGATCGGTGTGAAAATTTATGGAAGCCTTGTTAGCTTCTTCTGCGATAACATTGCCGGATGGCTTTTGCAAAATTAAAAACCGGGTATAATTGTTTTTCTCGCTATGAATATTGGGTGCGAGTATATCTAATTGATAAAGATCTGCGGCCAGCTTGCCTGCAATCGCTGCTATATGTTTACTTCGGTGCTGTTGAATATGTTTTGCACTCAGTGCAGTATCATCTGTTTCTACCAACTTCCAGTTGTGTTTGTCTAAAAAACCAAAGCATTGTTGAATGGCCATAGGGTGTGAATGCACTTCACGAATATCTTCCAACTTTACACCGGGATTTACTAATAAATGCTGATTAATCCGCAGGTACACTTCACCAACAATTTGAAGATCGCTTTTTTGTAACAGGTTATAATTGGGCAGAATGCTCCCGGCAATAGAATTTTCAATAGCCATAACACCGCCGCCATTTTCTTTTTTACCCGCGAGCAACACCACTTCTTTGAAACTGTCGCAGGGAATAATTTTTACGCTTTTCCCAAAAAAGCTTTGAGCAGCGGCCTGGTGAAAGCTTCCTTCGTAACCTTGTATTGCAATACTTGTACTCATGATGTAAAACCAAAAAACCCGGCTTTGAGCCGGGATTTCTTTATGTTGTTTATAACTGGTATATTATTTTTTTAACAAAAGCATTCCCGGCTTCATTCTATAATAAAAGAAGTAAAAAGAAAACCAACGGTAGGCGGTTGCGTTTGTCATTAATTGCAAATATAGAAATGATGTGGAGAGTAGCAAATATTTTTTTTGTAAAATGGCTCTGGTAACATTCGCGATGCGAACGAAATTCAATTTTCAGAATGGGGATTGGAAAAATTAATCTTCAACCCACGTCTCTGAGATCCCTCCACAGCCTGTACTGAGGTACGAAGTATCGGGATGACAAAAAAGATTTCCTTTGAATCCATTGAATCTTATCCAATCATAGTTCTCCCTATCTTCTTACAGAATCAGCCTCATTCATCCTGATTCTTCTACCCTTATATTTTTTGCCGTCTAACGATTCAATCATTTTTCCTGCAGCCTTTGCATCAATTTCTACCCAGCTATTCATCTCCTTCATATCAATTCTGCCTAAAACATCTTTACTTAAATCACTGATGTCTAAAATAAACTGCAAAAAACTTGCTTTATAAAAACCGTCTTTTGTTCCAAGGTTTACAAATAACCTGGTGAAATTTCCATTGGTGCTGCTAAATTCTCTTCCCCTCGTTTCCCGCCTTTCGCCCCTGCCGGCTCTTTCCATGGGCTGCCTGCCTTTCTCAATCCTGTCCCTGCTCCGCTCACGGACATTGAGGTCTTCGGCGTTTTCGTAATATTTTAAAAACCGGTCAAATTCTAAAGCAGCTACTCTTTTTAATACTTCTTCTTTGGTAACATCTGCAAATCTTTCTACCAGCATTGGCAAATAGCTTTCATAATCTCCATGGCTAATATCCGCCTGTAATAACTTATCCATGAAAAAGAAAAATTGTTTACGGCAAACATCTTTTCCTGTGGGTATTTCCAACTTGTGAAATTGCGCCTGCACCATTCTTTCAATTTGTCTAATTCTACCCACTTCGCGGGTGTGCACAATTGATATGCAAATACCTGTAAGGCCTGCCCTGCCTGTACGTCCGCTACGGTGGGTATACACTTCCATATCATCCGGCAATTCATAATTAATTACGTGTGTAATGCCCTGCACATCAATTCCTCTTGCTGCTACATCTGTCGCTATTAGTAACTGCAATGTTTTTTGACGAAAGTCTTCCATTACTTTGTTGCGTTGCTGCTGGGTCAGATCTCCATGAATAGCATCTATATCATATTCTTCCCTTGTAAGTCTTTCTGCAATTTCCTGAGCCTCAGCTTTTGTACGGGTAAAGATCAGGCCATACATGCCCGGATTAAAATCTATCAGTCTTTTTAAAGTTTCATAGCGGCTGTGGGCTGGCGTTACGCAATATTGGTGATCGATATTTTTATTTGCTGTATTCAATTTGCCCACGGTAATTTCCATGGGCGTTTTCATATAGCGCTTGCTAACATTGCGTATAGCAGATGGCATTGTCGCACTGAAAAGCCAGGTACTGTCACGCTCGGGAGTATTTTGCAAAATAAATTCAATGTCATCCTGAAAACCCATGTTCAGCATTTCATCGGCTTCATCAAGCACTACATATTTTATGCGGCCAAGGTCAATGGCTTTTCGTTCTATTAAATCAATTAAACGGCCCGGTGTAGCCACCACTATCTGAACACCCCGTTTAATATCTCTTACCTGCATGGAAATAGATGCCCCGCCATAAACAGCCACTGCATTAACAGAAGGAATGTACTTTTTAAAAAGATTAATTTCTTTTTCAATCTGGAGACAAAGTTCTCTTGTTGGGCAAACGATCAATGCCTGTGGATACTTTTGTGAAGCATCAATCAATTGTAAGAGGGGTAAACCAAACGCGGCGGTTTTTCCTGTGCCAGTTTGTGCCAGGCCAATCAGGTCTTTGGTACCTGATAATAAAACCGGTATTGCTTTTTCCTGTATGGTTGTTGGTTCAGTATAACCAAGTTCCCCGACTGCTATTACCAACTTTTCATTCAACCCCAATGCTTCAAACGAATTCATGAAATCTTTTTTAACAAAGGTAACATAGCGATGGCTGCGTTTAACCTGTTTTTTAAATAATAAAGCCACCTTGAGAACAAGGCGGCTTTCTAACGATTGCTTGCCATATGAATAAAAAACTCTTAACAACTATTATCAATGACCGGCAAGTGGTCAGTTCATAAGGATCAATTTCTGGTTGAATCTCTTACGGATGTATCAGTATTCATCATGCTACCGGATGTATCAGTTGGAGATACGGTTGTGTTTTCATCGGTAGTGATGGTAGTAGTAGTTGAATCTGACGTGGTTGCGCTTTCACTTTCATTGTTGCATGCTACTAAGGTGCCAGCAATAGCTAAAACGGCTAATAACTTTTTCATTTGTTGTAAACTTTTAAAATTGGATATTTAAAATTAACTAAACACTTATTTCTTAATAGTCGAATCCATTTTTCTATTTGCAGAATCCAATTTATCCATAGCATCTTTCTTCATTTCAGTAGTAGAATCTATCATATCTTTCCTCTCCTCAGCACTTGAATCGATCATATCTTTCTTTTCAGCCGCAACTGAATCTAAAGAATCTTTTGCATTCTCTGTAGAATCAGCATCATTGTTACAAGCTACCAATGTGCCTGCAATAACTAAAATTGCTAAGAACTTTTTCATGTTTGTTGTTTGTGTTTTTGTTTAAAAAAAATTTGAATTATTAATCATTTGATAGAATCGTTTCTTTTGATAGAGTCCCTGTTTCTTTCCAGCTTATCTTTTATCCTGTTTTTTAAATCTTTTGCACCCGCTTTTGTTGAATCCCATACTTTACCGGCAGTATTTTCAATTTTATTACTGAGGGTATCTAATTCATCATCAATTTTATTACTTAGTGTATCTATTTCATTTTCAATTTTATCATCAAGCGAGTCCAGCTTTTTATCAGTAGAAAAGCTGTTGTTATCACATGAGATTATAAAAAATGACAGTATGCCAATAACCAAGAGCTTCTTTCTCATCTTAGTTTTTCTTCTTCTTAGCCATTGAATCACTAACTGCTTTGTTAGCTGAATCTGTTTTTTCAAACGTTGCTTCTACCTTATTCTGTAAGCTGTCTGTTGCTGCCTGAATAGAATCTACCCGGGCTTCCCCGGTAGAATCAATTTTCTCTATAACTGAATCCTTTACATCCGTAGTAGATGTGCCATCATTATTACAGGCTGTAAAAAAAACACCGGCAGCCAATATGATAAATACCTTTTTCATTGAGGATTTAACTTGGTTATTGAGGATTAATACTCATTTTTGAAAAAGGTAACCTTGACCTTTAAAAATATTTTACAGGCTTCCGTTTGGGTTACTATTTTTAAAAAAGCGTATTAAATAGAGATTAGATTGAAAGCAGGGAATAACGAAAAATCATTGCTGCAAGGCTTATGTCAAAACGATACAAAGGCTATTGAAACCCTTTATAAAGAAAATTATAACATTATCCAGGCACTGATCATCAACAATAATGGTACGGCAGACGATGCAAAAGATATTTTTCAGGAAGCTATGATTGTTTTGTTTCAAAAAGTTAAATCAGGCACTTTTGAACTTAACTGCCAGATCAGGACTTACATTTATTCGGTGAGCAGGCGCCTTTGGTTAAAAAGATTACAGCAGCAAAACAAGTTCCATTTAAGCAACGATCACCCTGAAGATGTGGTGATGGTAGAAGAAGAGATAGAAGAACAGGAAAAAAGAAACACCGAATTTGGCATGATGGAAAAGGCAATGGGTAATTTAGGAGAACCTTGCAAAACTTTATTAGAAGCATTTTATATAAAGAAAAAATCCATGCAGGAAATAGCCACTACATTTGGTTATACCAATGCAGAAAACGCTAAAACGCAGAAATATAAATGCCTGGTGCGATTGAAAAAATTATTTTTTACCCAATATAAAACCGGAACGATATAATGGATGACATTAAATTATTAGAAGCAGTTGAACAATACATTAACGGCAGGATGACACCTGACGAACGGGTGTATTTTGAGGGCTTGCGCAAATTAAACCCGGAAATAGATCAATTGGTGGTGGAGCATACTTTTTTTATGCAGCAATTAAACCGGTTTGATGATACCAAAAAGTTTAGGAGCCGGTTAAATGATATTCATATTGAATTAGCAGAAAAAGGTTTAATTAAATCTAATAGGTTGCAAGGCAGAGCAAAAGTTATTTATTTATTTAACCGCTATAAACGTACCGCTGCCATTGCTGCTTCTATTGCCGGGATAACTGCCCTCATGATGAGCGCATTGCTCTGGTCTTTTTCGCCTGTAAAACCCGATGAGGAGGATATAAGGAAATTGAACAGGGAAATCAGTGCTTTAAAAAATCAGAATAAGCAGCAGAATAACGAGATCAATACGATCAAGCAAAATATCAGCACACCTGTTATTACCTATAAAACCGGTGGTACTGGTTTTTTAATCGATCCAAAAGGATATGTAGTGACCAATGCGCATATCATACAAAATGCTAATAATATTGTTGTACAAAACAGCAATGGAAAAGATTTGAATGTAACAGTGGTTTTTGTTGATATTCCAAGAGATATAGCCATTTTAAAAATTACAGATACCTCTTTTAAAACGACATTGCCAATCCCCTATAGCATAAAAAAAACTTCTGCAGAAATAGCCGAACCTATTTATACCCTTGGCTTCCCCCGCAATGAAATAGTGTATGGCGAAGGTTACCTGGCTGCAAATACCGGCTTTAATGGCGATACGCTCACCTGCCAGATTGCTATTGCTGCCAACCCGGGTAATAGTGGCGGACCCATATTAAACCGCAATGGAGAAGTAATAGGCGTATTAAGTGCAAAACAAACGACCGCTGAAGGGGTTGTGTTTGCCACCCAATCAAAATTTATTTACCAGGCCCTAAATAGTTTGCAAAAAGACACGGCTTACCAACGCATAAAATTACCAGTTACTACATCTTTGAAAGGGCTCGATAAAACCCAACAGGTAAAAAAAATTTCTGATTTTGTTTACATGATAAAGGTGAGTTGATCAACTCTTCCGGTTCTCCTTAAGTGGAAAGAGCCATGCACAAGTTCAACTTATAATAGATTAAAGGCACTTAGTAGTTTTTAAGTACTAAGTGCTTTTAATTTTTCAGATCATGGCAACTTGATACCAGGAATTTCATTCGATCCTGCAGGACATTAGAGTAATTACCAGAGCTTTGGTGGATACAGTTTATCTGCTACTAATTGCTTAATACTTTCCGTAACCACAGGAGCATCTTCTTTATACGTAACACCAAACCACCTTGCATTTGTGGACAAAACTTTAATCACACCTTTTTTAGACCGGATGAATTGATCAGCCGTATGGGGAATTAAAAATTCTGCCTTGGGGTCATTAATATTTTGATTTAAAAACTTTTTAAATTCTTCTTCTAAAAATGAAAAAACAGAAGGATGAAAACACCAGAAATTCATAGACGCTTTAGCATTTCCCGGTATTTCGTGCTTGCTTCCGTCCGCATCTTCATATACCATTTTACCAGCATCCCTGTATATTTTAACCCGTTCATTGATGGCTATAAGATTATTATCATCATCAACTTCGCAAACACCCCGGCTTACCGATCCATTTTCAGAAAGGGTTTTTGACAACTCATAACCCACAATTGCATAAACATCTTCTTTACAATCATTGCTTAAAAAATCACAAGCTTTTTTAAATCCATCACTACCATAGAAATCATCTGCATTTACCACTGCAAAAGGCTCATCAACCACGTCCTTCGTACATAAAATAGCATGAGAAGTTCCCCAGGGTTTTTTTCGATTGGCAGGTATTGGCCTCCCATCTAAATAGTCTTCCATATCCTGAAATACATATTCAGTTTTTATTTTTCCCTGTAGTTTTGGTTCAAAAATATTTTTAAAGTCTTCAGCAAAATCTTTCCGGATAACAAACACTATTTTATCAAACCCCGCATTGATGGCATCATAAATAGAATAGTCCATAATGGTTTCGCCTCCGGGTCCAAATTGTTGTATTTGTTTCATACTCCCATATCTTGAAGCCATACCTGCTGCCATAATCACTAATGTTGGTTTCATACTCTTTATTTAATTGGGTGCGAAATTAAATAAATTCGCCTGCCATCGTTACAAATGAATTTTCCATCCTTTCAAAATATCAAAACAGATACTATTAAAAATTTATACCAGGCCCATGGTGTAAGGGTAGATGTCCTAAGACTTGACCTTTTGCACCCGGTTATTTCGGGCAATAAATGGTTTAAATTATCTGCTTATATAAAAGAAGCCAGGCACCAACAAAAAATTATCCTGACTTTTGGTGGCGCTTATTCCAATCATATACTTGCCACTGCAGCCGCAAGTAAAATGAATGGTTTCAACTCAATCGGCATTATCCGTGGCGAAAAACCTGTAAAGCTTTCTATTACTTTACAACAAGCTGAATCATTTGGAATGAAGTTATTTTTTACTTCAAGAGAATTGTATGGAAAGAAAATAATTCCCCCTGTTGTATATGATCAATTTCTTCAGGAAGAAATATATGTTATAAATGAAGGAGGATATGGTGAATTGGGTAAAAGGGGCGCTGAACAAATTTTACAACACAGCAACTTAAGTTCGTACACACACATTATTGCCGCTACAGGCACAGGTACCACCTTAGCAGGTTTGATAGCATCCGCACTGCCGGGTCAAAAGGTAATTGGCATTTCCATTTTTAAAAATAATATTTCCTTAGAGTCGGAAATAAAACATTTATTACCCAGCTCTCTGTATTCTAAATTTTGCCTATTGCATGATTATCATTTTGGAGGCTATGCGAAAAAGACGATTGAATTGATAACATTTATGAATGACTGGTACAGGCAAACTTCCATCCCTTCTGATTTTGTTTATACCGGCAAATTATTTTATGCTGTAAATGATCTTATTAAAAAAAATTATTTCTCCCCTGGCAGCAGCCTCCTTGTTATACATAGCGGAGGTTTACAAGGAAATGCCTCTCTGGCACCGGGCACGTTAATATTTTAATTTATTTCTACCCGCCTTATTATAGTTTCTCTGCCCGCACTATTATATTTGTACGGTTTCTGTTTATTACAACCAGTATTTATGAATCAACCGCTTCGTGTAATAATATGTATTATTGGAATAGGTTTTAACACAACGACGTCTGCACAAGACACGCTGCCAAATTTTGCTGTAAAGGATGCAGGTAACAACCGAATAATTATCGGCTGGGTCAACAACTTTCAAAATGTAAAGCAGATCAGCATTCAACGTTCTTTTGACAGTGTAAAAAATTACAAAACGATTTTAAGTGTGGCCGACCCGAAAGCAGTTCAGAATGGTTTCGCAGATACCAGGGCGCCTAACGACCACATGTGGTACCGGCTTTTTTATTTGTTAGAAGCAGGTAAATTTTATTTTACAGCCGCCAAAAAACCGGTTATTGATACAACCAAAACAGCAGCAATAGAAATACAATCAGAAAAGATCATCCCCGTTATTAAAAAGCCTGAAGGCTTTGTACCATCTTTTTACGTTTATACCAATAAAGATGGATATGTATTTATCAATTTACCGGATGCAGACCAAAAAAAATACAGCATTAAATTTTTTGAGGAGAATAACACCTTTTTATTTGAACTGAAACCGGTTAAAGAAACAGCGCTAACGCTTGATAAAGCTAACTTCTACCGTGCAGGCTGGTACCTGTTTGAATTATATAATGACGAAAAATTAGTGGAACGCCATAAATTTTATTTGAACAAAGAATTTTAGAAAATGATAATACGACAACACTAACTCAAATAATATCAACGTTAAAAACTCTCTCAAAATTTCTTTTCAACTTTTCTTTTACTTCCTGTATGTCTAAATCATTTCCTGTCTCTTCTTTTAATGAAGTGACTTTTTTATTTTGAATACCGCAGGGAATAATGTGATTAAAATAATCAAGGTCAATATTTACATTCAGTGCAAAACCATGCATAGTAATCCATCGGCTACAGCGTACTCCCATGGCACATATCTTTCTTTCTTTTCCTGTATGGGCCGAATCAATCCAAACGCCTGTTTCGCCTTTTGACCTGCCACCATCTATTCCATATTCCTTCAAGGTTAAAATAACAACTTCCTCCAATTCTCTTAAATACCTTCCAATATCTGTATAAAAATTTTCCAGGTCCAATATTGGGTATCCAACAATTTGTGCAGGCCCATGAAATGTTATATCTCCCCCGCGGTTGGTGTGAAAAAATTCAATGCCGCGTTCATTTCTTTGCTGTTCATTAATTAAAACATTTTCTATTTTACCACTTTTGCCTAAGGTATAAACAGGTGGATGTTCTACAAAAAGAAGATGATTTGTAGTTGTGCTTTCATTGTCTATAACGGAAGTAAAACCGTTAGCTGCTGACTTGATCCTTACGTTTTCGTGTAACAGCTTTTCCTGGTAATCCCATGCTGTTTTATAATCCATTTTACCAAGATCCTGATAGCATACCACTTGTCTTTCCATATAGTTTACAAAGTTACATGGCTTTCTGCCTTTATTTTTGCAGCCAATGAACAATGAAGAAATTCAAAATAATGAACCTGATCCCGCAGAAGCAAATGATGAACTTTACCAACGCCTTCAATTTTCAATAGATAAAGGCCAGAAACCGTTACGTATTGATAAGTTTTTAATCAACCGTATGGAAGGTGGCACAAGAAATAAGCTGCAACAAGCTATTAATAACGGTTTAGTATTAGTAAATGGGAAAAAGATTAAACAGAATTACAAAATAAAACCATTAGATGAAATCATCATTTATGCTGATTCATCACCTCAGAGTACAGAAGTAATTCCGGAAAAATTAGACCTTCTTATTGTTTATGAAGATGATGATCTGATGATCATCAACAAACCGGCAGGTTTGGTAGTGCATCCGGGTAGTGGTAATTACAGCGGGACTTTACTAAATGGAGTGGCCTGGCATTTACAAAAAAATAACCTGCTTATTTCTGAAGAAAGTTTACCGCGTTTTGGTTTAGTGCACCGTATAGATAAGAATACAAGTGGTTTATTGGTTTTGGCTAAAAATGATAAAACCATGCGGCATTTAGCAAAACAATTTTATGATCATACCGTTCGCCGGGAATATATTGCCCTGATATGGGGGGATATGAAAAACGAGGAGGGAACAATTGCTGCCCATGTTGGCAGAAACCAGCGTTATAGAAAATTATTTGCTGCCTACCCAGAAGGAGATCATGGCAAAGAAGCCACCACGCATTATAAAGTTTTAGAACGATTTAATTATGTGACGCTTGTTCAGTGTGTTTTAGAAACCGGCCGTACTCACCAGATACGTGTACACATGAAACATATCGGCCACCCACTTTTTAATGATGATACTTATGGAGGCGACAAAATAGTGAAAGGCACTGTTTATGCTAAGTACAAGCAGTTTGTAGAAAACTGTTTTTCTATTTGTCCGCGCCAGGCATTGCATGCCAAAACACTAGGTTTTTTGCATCCATCTACAGGCAAGGAAATATTTTTTGAATCAGAAACGCCGGATGATATGAAAAATGTAATTGAAAAATGGAGAAATTACGTGAAGAGAGATGATAGTTGATCGTTGGCAGTTGATCGCAGTAGATGATAGTTCACAGATGGCAGATGACAGTAGTAGTTGATTGTTGGCATGGGTTTGAGACTTCGTACCTCAGACTTCGTACTTCTGACTTCATCTTCACTCCTTAAAATCAAACAAGGTAGCAGTAAAAATACCACGCTCTCTTTTTTTTGAAAGCAGGAACCAATTGCCATTATAACGCAAAATATGTGGTACAAGATATTCACCTATTTTTTGCATTTGAACCTCCATATGCACATCAAAATCATACACACCTGCATTAAAGCTCAGGTCATAATTACGGCCTACAATCTCCATTGTTTTTTGATTGAACCAGGTAGTAATATTATCAAAAACAATATCGTTTTTTTCACCACGAGTCAAATCCTGTTTGCGTTGAATGCTAAAGACATAACAAGGTTGTCCATTCAGATCAGCCGTGTCAATAGCAAAATTGTAATACCTGGCAACGTCTTCATCAAATACATCAAGCTTATCTCCAATAAATGGAATTCCAGGTATTTTTTTTCCCGGATTGAAAAACAACATTTTTAACTGTTCCTTATTTTTTGCCAGTCCGCTTTTTCCGTGCACATTGTGTTCACTTCCTTTTACAATATTTGTTTCGCCGCAAACCTTATCAGTAGTAAAAAAGAAAGCTGCATACATTTCAGCAGTATAGTAATTAAAGTTGCGGAAATCATCAAACATATCGCCAGTTACCTTTTCTTCTAAAATATCCATCGTGCGACATCCATTGCTTCTATTCTGGCGTGTTTTGCTTTGTAAGGTTGCTTTGGTCTTACCTTTTTTATCACGCATTTGAATAAAGTTAAGGGAAGTAAAACCAAGCACATGCAGGTTTTTAAACGCCTTATAATACGAAGTATCGTTTTTAATACGTTGCAAAAATTTTGGAATGTTTAAATCACTACGCACCACTACTTCGCTAAGACTAACCATGCGCCGAACGGCCTCAACATCGCTGGAATCGTTTTGTGCAAAAGAGTGAATAGAAGGAAAAATAAAAAAGAAGAAAATAAATTTTTTCATTTTTTGGGAAACAGCATTTTATAATCTACTTTGATCGCTCCCTTAGAGATATCGTCCAGTTTCCTCTTAAGCAATTTCCGTTTTAGCAATGAAATATGATCAATAAATAATTTGCCATCAATATGATCATATTCATGCAAGATGATGCGTGCAGTAATACCGTTGTATGTTTCGCGGTGCTTTTTAAAATTTTCATCCTGGAATTCAATTGTTACTTCCTGTGCCCGTTGAATGTCCTCCCGAATCTTTGGAATGCTTAGACAACCTTCATTATAAGGCCAGTCTTCTCCATGCTCTTCAACAATGTGTGCATTAATAAATGCCTGCTTAATGCCAGGGTCATCGGGATAAGTTTCCTCTTCCTTATCCTTTTCCTTCATATTATCAAATATCTGTGAACTGTCTATTACAAAAACGCGGATGCTTTTATTGACCTGTGGAGCAGCCAATCCCACTCCATTGCTGGCATACATCGTTTCCCACATATCTTCCAAAAGTTTAGAAAGATTTGGATAATCTTCTCCAATGTCATGTGCTATTTTACGCAAGATAGGATGACCATATGCAACAATGGGCAATATCATTCAATGATCAGCTTTGAAATTTTTATGTGCGCAAAGGTAAGGCAACGAAAAACTGAAACTTACAATCGCCAACTATAATTTGTTAAGATATTCCTGCAACATCATCGTCGCTGCTATTTCATCAATAAGCCCTTTATTCCGTCGCTGTTTTTTTTTTAATCCCATTTGCAGCATGGCCTGAGATGCTAGTTTAGAAGTAAAGCGTTCATCCATTTCTTTAACAGGAATAGAAGGAAAATTTTTTTGCAATTGCCTGATAAAGTTTTTTACTAAAGGAGTAGCATGGGTGTCCGTATCATCGAGGTTAGCAGGCATACCTATAATGATCAATTCCACCGTTTCTTTTAAAAAATAATCTTTTAAAAAGGCAATCAGGTTTTTTGTTTCCATGGTGCATAAACCCGTAGCAATAATTTGCAGTGGATCTGTTACTGCAAGGCCTGTTCGCTTGCCTCCGTAGTCTATTGAAAGTATCCTTGCCAAGATTATCTTTAATTTTTAATTGTCAATTTTTGAACCGGTCATCAACTACTATGAAGCTTCGTTACGTCGCACTCTTCAACTGATAGTAATTCTATTCGTCAATGCACAAACAAATCTGCAATTACAAACCCGGCAAACACAACGCTTGCTATTCCATTAGCTGTCATAAAAGCAATATTAACCCTGCGCAGGTTATCTGGTTTTACAATGGAATGCTGGTAAATAAGCATGCCACAAAATATGATTACTCCAATCCAATATAGCCATCCAGAATTGCCCAACTTTCCTGCTGTTATAATAGAAGCAGCGCTGAGCAAATGTAAAATTTCAGAAATGTGCAGGGCTTTTTCTTTGCCCACAGCGGCAGGTATAGAATATAAATGTTGCGATTGATCAAACTCTACATCCTGCAAGGCATAAATAATATCGAAACCACTTACCCAAAAAAGTACGGCAAAAGAAAACAGGATTGGCAACCAATGAAACTGTCCTGTAACAGCAAGGTATGCACCGATGGGTGCCAGCGAAAGTCCCAGCCCAAGAATTAAATGGCAAAACGGTGTAAAACGTTTGGTATAGCTATAACCTAAAACAACTGCGAGAGCAACTGGTGAAAGAAAAAAACAAAGCTGATTGATAAAAAAACAGCAGGCAATGAACAACAGGCAATTGGCAATAGTGAAGACTAATGCATTTTTTGGAGTGATGATCCCTTTTGGTATTTCTCTTATCGCTGTTCTTGGATTGAGGGCATCAAATTTTCTATCTAAGTATCGATTGAACGCCATTGCGGCACTGCGGGCAAAGACCATACAGAGGATAACAAGAAAAAATATAAACCATCTATGCTCAAAATAGAATTTTGCTTTCTGCCATGTTGTTGGAGAAAAAATGTGTTGGATTTGATCAATACCTAAAAAAAACCCAATCAATGCAAAAGGCAGTGCAAAAATGGTATGCGAGAACTTAATGAGACTTAGATAGTTTTTTATTTTACTCATCCTGGTCGTTTTCATTTGATCTCCGATATCCTATTCTGCTTCTTTTAACATCATTTTGTTTCGGCTGCATCAATCTACGAATGGTCTCAAATACTGCTTTAAATTGATGGTCATACTTAGCTTCCATTTCGTTTAATCGTTTGACCATATCTTTATTTTGGGATAATATTTCCCTGAGTTTAATAAAGGCTCGAACTACTGCCACACTAGCTTCAACAGCAATTGGCGTATTCAGTATAGTGGCTGCCATGATAGTGCCATGTTCAGTGAAAGCATAAGGGTTAACTGACGAAAAATTTAAGTTGTTTAAGGTGGTCGCAATTTGCGACCACCCATTCTTTTTCTTCATTGGTAAGCTGGAATAAAAAATCAGATGGGAAACGATCTATATTTCGTTTAACTCTTTCGTTTAACCGCTTGGTGGTAGTACCAAAGACCATTGCCAGGTCAGCGTCCAACATCACTTTCTTATTTCGTAGAAAGAGTATAGCACGGTCAATTTTTTCAGAAGGAACAATGTTCTTTTTTGCCATAATGAATTATAGAGGCGGTCGCAAATTGCGACCACCTCCAAAGTAAAATTTATAAGTCTAAGTGTAAAGTAAAAATCTTTTTTAAAGAGGGTATTTAGAAGCTAATCGTTTTAATTCTTTTTCAAATTCCGGGGTTACTAAAATTTTATAATTCATTTAAAAGCTGCCTAGCATCTTTTAATTTAATTTCGCCTTTTAGGTGTCGGCTCACATCCTTTGCACCTCTCTCAATTGAATTTAAAATTTCTTCTTTAGTTCGTTCCTTGGGGACTTTCTTT
>MWVW01000119.1_pt1 | contig 19698 bp, 17 predicted proteins | sample 1047191 | NCBI WGS metagenome assembly MWVW01 (sample SAMN06349985, study PRJNA376086) | soil metagenome | isolation source: MtG22-5 sample Antarctic (ecotone) | place: Antarctica
GCACTTCAGGAAGTTGATGTTTATACAAACCGGTCAGGAAAAACATCAAACCAGGCAGCTGATCTGGCAAAGTTATCAGGTATGCCTTATTATTATTTTGCAAAAGCAATTGATTATGATGGTGGAGAATATGGGGTTGCTATTTTATCTAAGCTGCCAATGGAAGCAATGAAAAATACACCTCTTCCTACGGAAGCAGAAACGAAGGGAGAACCACGAACTCTTGCCACTGCAGTTATTCAACTTCCCAATGGTAAAAAAATAATTTTTGCCTCTACACATCTTGATGCGCAAAGACAGGACACTAACCGTTATTTACAGATAAATAAAATAGTGGATGTTTTTAAGAATGAAAATCTTCCTGTGATTATTGCCGGTGATTTTAATGCAGTTCCAAATACCCGAATTATACAGATATTGGATAGCCTGTTTAAGAGGACCTGTGTTACTAATTGTGCATTTACCGTATCACAGATTAATCCAATACGAACAATAGATTTTATTGCTTACAGGCCATCGGATAAATTTATCGTTATAGAACATAAGGTTATTGATGAAAAATATGCTTCTGATCACTTGCCTGTACTGGCAGTACTGAGAATAAATTAACCCAAAAATCGATGCGTTATTTTAAATTAATAATTATTTGCTTTTGTTTATGGGTTATGGGTTGTAGTAAATCCAACGATAAAAATGTTACCCATGCCCCTATTCCTATTTCTACGCCAACACCAACAGACACTACCTACAACATTCGTGTGATGACCTATAATATTCATCATGCTAATCCTCCATCAACAACAACCATTATTAATGTTGATAGTGCAGCTAATATTATTAAACGGCAACAACCTGACCTGGTAGCATTACAGGAAGTGGATGTAAATACAACCCGATCCGGAAATACCTTAAATCAGGCATCAGAAATTGCCAGACTTGCAGGGCTGCCATATTACTTTTTTGGCAAAGCTATTGACTACCAGGGAGGGGAATATGGTGTTGCTATTCTTTCTAAATATCCAATGTCATCAATGATAAATTATCCTTTGCCTACAGCAGCTGGCAGTGGAGGAGAGCTAAGAACATTAGCGACAGCAGTGATAACTTTACCGGGCAACAAAACAGTTGTATTTGCATCTACACACCTTGATGCTCAAACCGCTGAAACAAACAGGGTTCTGCAAATACAAAAGATAACAGAAATATTAACCCAAAAAACAATTCCTGTAATACTCGCCGGGGATTTTAATGCGGTGCCCGGCAGCAATATTATAAATATTCTCGATGCTTCTTTCACAAGAAGTTGTATTAGTGGTTGTGGGTTTACTATCCCGACAATTAATCCAACCAAGACGATTGATTTTATTGCATTCCGCCCTTCTGATAAATTTACAGTTACATCGCATAATGTAATTGATGAAAAATATGCATCAGATCATTTACCGGTGTTGGCTGTTTTAAAAATAAAATAATTTAAATTAGATTCCATTCTATCTAATAAAAATAATGTAACATCCCTTCTGAGAAAAAAATATAAATACTAAATAATTATGAATAGAAGAAAACTATTAAAGACGATCGGTATAAGCATTGGAGGAAGTATTGTATCTACAAATGTATTTGCAAAACTTACTGATGATTCTTTTGATTATTCCATACCTCCCAACCCCCTACATAAAGCAATGGGGAAGCCAGTTACAGCTATAACGTTAGGCGCAGGCAACCGTGGAACAGTATATGGAAATTATGCGGTAAACTTTCCGGGTGAAATGAAAATTGTAGGAGTAGCCGAGCCAATAAAATTCAGAAATGATAAATATGCAAAAACACATAAGATACCTGATGCAAATCGCTTTGTTACATGGGAACATGTTTTTAATAAACCAAAATTTGCAGATGCAGTAATCATTTCTACACCCGACAGGCTGCATTATGGACCATGTATGAAAGCCCTTGAAATGGGTTATGATGTTCTTTTAGAAAAACCTATAGCACCAACTGAAAAGGAGTGCCGTGATATTTTAGAGTTATCAAAAAAGAAGGGACGCATTGTTGCTGTTTGCCATGTACTTCGCTATGCTCCATATTTTGTAAAGATGAAGGAACTTCTTGCAAAAGGTGCTGTAGGCGAAATCATCAGTGTGCAGCATCTTGAGCCAATTGAACATACACACATGGCTCATTCTTATGTAAGGGGTAACTGGCATAGTTCAAAAGAAACAACTCCAATCATTTTGGCAAAGTCATGTCACGACCTTGATATTATTAAGTGGGTAATAAACAAGGGCAGTAAACAAATTTCAGCAATGGGTGATCTGAAATGGTTTAGAAGAGAAAATGCTCCGCCCGGTAGCACAAACCGTTGCACTGATGGCTGTAAAGTAGAAAGAGAATGCCCCTACTCTGCCATAAAACAATATTATGAAAAGAGAGGAAGCCGTTTATCTGTTTTTGATCTGCCGGAAGATAAAACCAAACACGGTGATATAATTATGGAAAAATTAAGAACCACCAATTATGGACGTTGTGTTTACCGTATGGATAATGATCAGCCGGATCATTATATTACAAACATACGTTTTGATGAAAATGTTACAGCGAGCTTTTCAATGGAAGCATTTACCTCTTATGCAGGAAGACGTACAAGAATTATGGGTGCAATGGGAGACATGGTGGGAGATATGAATGAATTAGTAATTACTGATTTTAGAACCGGGAAAGAAACAAAACTGGTTCCCAAAGCAGAAGATGTGGAAGGTTATAAGAATAGCGGTCATGGTGGTGGCGACTGGCTGCTGGCCAGGGATTTTGTACAGGCTGTAGCACACCAGGATTCTAAAATGCTTACTTCTACAATTGATGAATCAATAGAAAGCCATGTAATGGGTTTTATGGCAGAAGAAAGCCGGAAGAAGAATAGTGTTATGAATATAAAAATGAAAGGCTAGAGTTCATTACCCTTTTTAATATTAAAAAACTGATACTTCTTTATACTGCTTAAAGCTTTTTTATTTTAATATTTCTGAACCACACATCATCACCGTGATCCTGCAGATCGATTCTGCCCTTTTTAAATGTACCAAAGTCAGGCCATTGATTAAATTTGCTGGCTGCGATCATTTTTCTCCAGTTATCATCCCACATAGTAGTACTAACAATGTGCTGACTATTTAAATAAAAATCAAGCTTGCCATTATTGGAAATTATTTCTACCTGGTTCCATTCTCCAACAGGTTTAGATGCATCGGTGGTGGAGGGAATAAGATCATAAAGGTCTCCGGCTTTATGTTTGTGAATTTTACCATCTTTATGCCCGATATTATCGAGCACCTGCATTTCAGGGCCAGTATAGTAAGGATTTTTATAAGCAGGATCTTCTTTTACAAAAAATATGATACCGCTGTTACCGTTTTTTGAAATTTTCCATTCAAGCTTAAGATCAAAATTGTCAAACTCTTCATCAGTAATTATATCACCTCCCTGTGTAGAATCTCTTCTTTTAGCTGCTGCATCCAAATGCAATTCTCCATTTTCAACTTTCCATGCTGTTGGAAAAGATTGCTTCCCATACCCATGCCAGCCATTAGTGGTTTTTCCATCAAATAATAATTGCCACCCGGCATCCTTTTCCTGCTTAGTTAGTATACCCGGTGATGTATTCATAGAATTAATTTTTGAAGAATTACAGCCATAAAAAATTATTACCGCAAATAAAAAGAAACCAGCTTTATACATATTTTATTTTTTTATTGACATAATATAATGTACCATCATTTCAGCATCTTCTTTACTCATATCAGGGTGAGGTGTCATTGGAACAGTTCCCCACCTGCCTGCACCACCTTTAATGATTTGGGTCACCATGGAATCCATAGCAGCCTCATTAAGGGTTTTATATTTATCCGCAATAAGCGCATACGCAGGTCCAATAGAGGATTCAGTTAATTTATGGCATGTAAAACAATCGCTCTTTGTAATCAGCTCGAGCCCTTTTTCTGCATTTACATTTTTTGTTTCAACTGGTTTGGTTTCAGCAGTTGATTGCTTCGTATCAGCATTATTGTCACAACTCATAATAAATAAAATAGAAATAAAAACAAATACTTTTTTCATAATAATATTTTTATTGTATTAAATATCCAGCCCTAGTACAGAACGGTTAAATTTTTCATCATTAGCAGTTCGTGCAAAATCATCAAAAGCTTTATCGGTAACCTTGATAATATTTTTTCTGATCAACTCCGCTCCTTCTCTTGCACCATCTTCCTGGTTTTTTAAACAACATTCCCACTCCATTACAGCCCAACCGGGATAATCATATGCTGCCAATTTACTAAATATTGATTTAAAATTTACCTGTCCGTCTCCCGGTGAACGAAATCTCCCGGCCCTGTTTATCCAATTTTGATAGCCGCCATATACCCCCTGTTTACCAGTGGGATTGAATTCAGCATCTTTTACATGAAAAGCTTTTATTCGCTCATGATAAAAATCAATGTAAGATAAGTAATCAAGGCATTGTAATACAAAATGAGAAGGATCAAATAAAAGGCAGGCTCTTGAATGATTATTTACCTTTTCTAAAAACATTTCATAAGTAACCCCATCATGAAGATCTTCACCGGGATGAATTTCATAACAAACATCAACTCCGTAAGTTTCAAATTCATTTAATATCGGCAGCCATCTTTTTGCAAGTTCTGTAAAACCCTCATCTACTAAACCTTCGGGACGTTGCGGCCACGGATTTACTGTATGCCATAACAATGAACCGCTAAAAGTAGCATGAGCATTAACACCTAAATTATGCGAAGCCTTTGCAGCATATTTAAGTTGTTGAATAGCCCATTCAGTTCGGGCTTTAGAATTATTACGATATTTTTCAGGAGCAAAGGCATCAAACAATTTATCATAGGCTGGGTGAACTGCAATTAACTGACCCTGCAGATGAGTAGATAATTCAGTTATCTCTAACCCGGCTTCATTTATCAATCCTTTCAATTCATCTGTATATGTTTTACTTTCAGCACACTTCTGTAAATCAATTAGCCGGGGATCGGTAGTTGGGATTTGTACACCAATAAAGCCTAGGCTTTTTGCCCATTGACAAATACTTTTGAGATCATTAAACGGTGGCGCATCACCAAGAAACTGAGCTAAAAAAATACCGGGACCTTTAATTGTTTTCATACCCTCCTAAATCCTCCCTAAAGAGGAGGACTTTGTTAATTATTAATAATTTGAAGTTACTTTTATTTATCAAACTTTGAAAATATTCTCATACCTTTTTAGCCTTTCGCAAGTCTCCCTTTAGGGAGATTTAGAGGGTGAGTTTAGAGGGTATACTCTATCCATTTTTTATTAGACTCATTACTCTTTACAACATTTTCAATAAATGCCATACCACGTATTCCATCTTCAACTGAAGGAAAGTCTATCAGTTCATGTTGCAATTCTGTATTATTAACCTTTGCAGATAATGTCAATGCAAAATTTTTATAAATATTTGCAAATGCTTCTAAATAACCCTCAGGATGGCCACCGGGTGTGCGGCAATTATTTTTTGCAATTGAACTTAAATAACCTGACCCTGCACGCAATACTTCGGCCGGTTTATCAAGCCATTTTAAGAGCAACGTATTTGGCTCCTGCTGATGCCACTCCAACCCTCCCTTTTCCCCATAAATTTTTATAGCCAGGTTATTTTCTTCACCTGCAGCAACCTGTGTTGCTATTAATACCCCGCTTGCTTCATTTTCAAATTTTAATAAAACACTACCGTCATCATCCAATGCACGGCCTTCCACTATTGTATTAAGCTGTGCACAAAGATGAGTAATATGCAATCCGGAAATATATTCTGCCAGATGCGCTGCATGCGTACCAATATCTCCCATTACTCCACTTTTACCTGCTTTTTTTGGATCAGTTCTCCAGGCCGCTTGTGCATTACCTTCTCTTTCAGAAAGTTTGCTTAACCAACCTTGTTTATATTCAACATAAATTTTTCTTATTTTACCAATTGCACCTTTTTTAATCAGTTGCTTCGCTTCTTTAACCATCGGGTAGCCGGAGTAAGTATGAGTAAGGCAAAGCAATAATCCTGTTTCATCTTTCTTTTTCTTTAATTGTTTGGCTTCATCTAACGTAACAGTTATAGGTTTTTCAATAACAACATGAAAGCCCTTGTCGAGGCTGGCAATTGCAGGAGCAAAATGTGCAAAATTGGGAGTAACAATTGTTACAAAATCCATTCTTTTTTCTGCAGGCAGATCACTTTCCTTTTGCAGCATTTCTTCATAAGTAGTATATATCCTGTCTTCAGGTATAAATAGTGAACGGCCACTATCTACGGCAATATCTTTATTAATACTAAGGGCTCCGCATACCAGTTCTATCATCCCATCAGTATTAGCAGCAATGCGGTGAATTGCCCCTATAAAGGCATCCTTACCGCCACCGATCATTCCCATTCGTAATTTTCTCACAATGTTCTGCTATAAATAATTTTAAAAATGTCAATCGTGAAACGTCAGACGTGAGAATTTCACAGCTCACTTTTCACACGTCTCACCTTACCACCTTCTCCCTTCTCTTCCACCTCACAATAGCCTGATCCAGATATTTCTAAAACTAATAGGTTCACTTTTATCTCCATGTGCCTGCAATTGAATCGGTGCATGGCCATGCTTTTGATAAGTAGGCTGTCCTATATACTCTGTTACGCCTCTTAATTCAACATTATTTTGAATTAGAATGCCATTAAAAAAAGCAGTAACACGAGCCGGTGCTTTTATACTTCCATTATCATTAAAGCGTGGTGCTGTCCATACCACATCATAAGCCTGCCACTGGCCGGCAGAACGATTGGCATTTACTAATGGAGGATATTGTTTATATATACTCCCGGCCTGTCCGTTTACATAAGTGGAATTATTATATGAATCCAGGATCTGCAATTCATAACCGGCATCTTTGCCAACAGAGGCAAGGAATAAACCACTATTACCACGCAATTGTCCTTTGCCAGAAATATTTTTAGGGATCATCCACTCAATATGTAATTGATAATCCATAAAAGATTGACGGGTTTGAATGTTGCCGCTATTTTTATTTACAGTAAATATTTTATCTGCGATTTTCCAGTTGGCCGGTTTTGTAGTATCATCAGTAGAAACCCATTGATTTAAATTTCTGCCATCAAATAATATAATTGCATCAGATGGCGGTTCGGCATTATTTTTTCCGGGAGTAATTACTTTAGGTACCGGTGTATAAATTTCAGTGTCTTCGGGCTTTGGTTGTGCCTGTGCATTTGCATAACCTATACAAAACGCCAGAAATGTAATTAGAAGAATAACTTTTTTTTTCATAATACTGTTTGAAACATGTGCTTCTTAAATAGGTGGTTCGTTCTTCAGAAACTTACACTTTCTTTTATTTCCCTGTCACTATAAGCAAGGTTGTACTGTTTTAAAACATCATCGGGTACGCCATTCCATTGGTTTGGTTTATTGCCCATGTAGCCAATATCCTCCAACCCAATTTTAGTTGTATAGAAGCCACTGGCAGTTAAATTTCGCAGCTGATTAAAAAATGATACTCCCTGCTCCATACCGGGTTTTACTTTATCAGGATAAGCAATATCATCTACTATTGCCAGTTGCTGTTGTTGATTACAACTGATAAAAGATTTTTCGTATCGCTTGTAGCTTTGCATATCAATCCAGCGCAATCCACCACGCATGGGTACCTGTTTTTCAGGCATATCATTTACAATAAAATTGATAAAATCAGGAACCTTAGCATCAGTAGCACTGCCGGATTTTTCATCAGCAGGAATAATAATATCCACCAGAACCGCAATAGTTGACATTTCGTGAGGCGTAAAGAATTTTTCTGATAATAATTTTTTATCTCTTGCTACTTCCTCCGGTGCACGGTCAATCGTAAATTCGGGTGAAGTTACAGGTTGAGGAGCAATTTTTTTATCTGTGGTTATACATGCATCTAATAAAAGGCCGGCGGATACAGTTCCTAATGCAATTGTTTTTAAAGATTTCCTTCTGTCCATGGAATACTTTTTTATAGTTGAACATTTTAATGTCGTGAAACGTGAGACGTCAAACGTGAATAGTGGAATTTCACTTCTCACCTTTCACGTCTCACGATTAGATATTTCCCTTTTTCATTTCACTTACCAGGTTTTCAGAAGCCCTCAGCGATAATGCCATTATCGTCCAGGTAATATTTTTATCGGCCTGTGATACAAAGGGGGCCCCGTCCATTACAAATAAATTTTTACAATCATGGGCCTGGTTCCATTTATTTAAAGCAGATTTTTTAGTATCGTTGCCCATACGAACTGTACCAGCCTCATGAATAATTTTTCCAGGCGCTTCCAGGCCATAGTTTTTTTCAGGGCCATCATCGCCCCATGTTATAACAGCACCCATTCCATGCATTATTTCACGAAATGTTTCTTTCATATGTTTAGCCTGTTTTATTTCATGGTCAGTCCACTTTACATTAAACCTTAAAACAGGTATTCCAAATTTATCTACCACCTTTGGATCTATTTCACACAAATTACTTTCTAATGCAATTCCTTCCCCACGGCCGGCCATACCTACACCTGCACCATAAAAATAACGGTAGTCTTCTTTTAAAGATTTGCCATATCCCCCTGCCTCTTTTTGCTTACCGTTAACCGCATATTTGCCGTTCATTGTAGGTACACCAGAACCAAAACCATATGAAGGCATGGACATTCCACCCCAATATTCAATATGATATCCACGGGGAAAATCAAGTTTCTTATTATCAAGCCACCATGGTGAATATATATGCATACCTCCCACTCCATCTTCATTATATCTTTTTCGATTAAACAATTGAGGCAATACTCCACCCATTGCGGCACCTGTGGAATCATGTAAATATTTTCCAACAACGTTACTTGAATTACCTAAGCCATTGGGATGACGTTGCGATTTTGAATTCAATAAAAGTCTTGCCGATTCACAGGCACTGGCAGCCAGAATCACAGTTTTACCGTTTACCTGGTATTCCTGCATATCATCTTTGTTTACATAAGAAACGCCGGAGGCTATGCCCTCCTTATTTGTCAATACTTCCCGTGCCATAGCATTAGTGTATAAATCAACCTTACCGGTTGCCAATGCAGGATTTACTAATACCGATGAAGAAGAAAAATCTGCATACACCATACAACCCCTGTTGCATTGACCGCAATAAAAACATACACCACGTTCTTCATTAATTTTTTTTGTGAGAATTGAAAGCCGCGATGGTATAACTTTTACACCGGCATTTATTGCCGACTTCTTTATCATTAATTCATGAAGCCGTGGTTTGGGAGGGGGGAGAAAAATTCCGTCAGGTTCGTTTTCCAATCCTTCATTACTCCCGAAAATACCGAGTTGCCTGTCAATTCTGTCATAATAAGGTTTTACCTCATCATACCCAATAGGCCAGTCATCACCCAGCCCATCTATACTTTTTCTTTTAAAATCTTTTGGTCCAAAACGTAAGGATATTCTTCCCCAGTGATTTGTTCGTCCGCCCAGCATCCTTGCACGCCACCAATCCCATTGTGTACCTTCAGCTTTGGTGTATGGTTCACCATCAATATCCCACCCCCAGTAGCATGCATCAAAATCTCCAAAGGGTCTAAACTTAGTACTGGCGCCACGTCTTGGAGATTCCCATGGCCATTTTAATTGAGTGACATTCTTTTTGGGATCATACATCGGTCCAGCTTCTATTAAAGCAACCTGCAAACCAGCGTTTGCCAAAGTGTAAGCAGCCATTCCCCCGCCAGCTCCGGACCCCACAATGATAGCATCATATTTTTTTGGCTGAATCTTTATTTGAAAATCTCCCATAACTGTTTGTAAGATGAAACCTGCCTGCCGGTAGGCAAGATTCAAATTCATGATGAATGTAGAACATTAAATTAAAACCCCGGAATATTTTTTTCCCGATAGCTATCGGGATAATCTTTTATTTAAGAAATTAAAAATTGTATTCCTAAAAAATAGTACATTTAACTGCTCCATAATCAACTCAATCAAAAAACTAATGAAATTTACTACCCGGTTACAACTTTCATCGATGATGTTTCTGAATTTTTTCATTTGGGGCGCATGGTTTGTTACCCTTGGAACTTTTTTATTCAACAATCTTAATGCTTCAGGAACTCAAATAGGTTCAGTATTTTCAACTCAATCGTGGGGGGCAATTATTGCTCCTTTTATTATAGGATTAATTGCAGACAGGTATTTTAATGCCGAAAAAATTCTTGCAATACTACACCTGGCAGGCGCAATACTTATGTACCAGATGTATAATGCCAATGAAATTTCTGTTTTTTATCCGTACGCACTGGTATATATGATATTATATATGCCTACACTTGCCCTCGTTAATTCAATTTCCTTTAATCAAATGAATGATCCTGAAAAAGAGTTTCCAAGCATACGTGTATGGGGAACAATAGGATGGATAGTTGCCGGGCTATTGATAAGTTTTGTTTTTTTATGGGATTCTGAAAGCGCTATAAAAGCTGGTTTAATGAAGCAGACATTTCTTATGGCTTCTATTGCCTCTTTAATTTTGGGTTTATTCAGTTTTACATTACCTAAAACACCTCCAAAAGTATCAACGGGCACAAAGGTTAAGGTATCTGATATACTTGGGTTGGATGCCTTGAAATTATTAAAGGATAAAAATTTTGCAACATTTTTTGTTGCCTCAATATTAATTTGTATCCCTCTGGCATTCTATTATCAAAATGGCAATCCATTTCTTTCGAATATAGGAGTTGAAAACGCAACAGGAAAAATGACAATTGGTCAAATATCTGAAGTACTATTTTTATTAATGTTGCCTATCTTTTTAAAAAAATATGGTTTTAAAATAACCATTTTAGCTGGTATGGCTGCCTGGGCGATACGCTATGCTTTGTTTGCTTATGGTAATGCAGGTGAATTAAGTTTTATGTTGATATTAGGGATCGCACTACATGGCATTTGTTATGATTTCTTTTTTGTTGCAGGTCAAATTTATACCAATGCCAAGGCCGGTATAAAATACAAAAGCGCCGCACAAGGCCTTATAACATTTGCAACGTATGGTATCGGGATGCTTATCGGTTTTAAAATTGCCGGACTCATTACTGATGCTTATAAACTTTCAGAAACATCATTTAACTGGCAAATGATATGGATAATACCAGCCTGTATTGCTGGCGCAGTATTTTTACTATTTGCAATTTTCTTTAATGATAAGAATGAAATGGTAACAGATCAAACTCTAAACAGCTAAATATGGAAACAAAAAATAGCAGAAGAAATTTACTTAAAAACATGATAGTAGGTGCCTCAGCAGTTATGGCTGCACCCGCAATTTCTTTTGCCTCACAAAGTCAAACCGAAAAAGAATTTAAATTGAAAGGCAACATTAAGCATTCAGTTTGCAGGTGGACATACTCTTATCTCCCTCTTGATAAATTATGTAATACAGTTAAAAAAATAGGATTTAATGCAATTGACTTAGTAGGCCCTAAAGATTGGCCAATACTTAAAACGCATGGAGTTTTTTCTTCTATGTGTAATGGAGCAGAAATTAGTTTGATAAAAGGATGGAATGATAAACAATATCATTCTACTCTAATTAAAAATTATTTAGAACACATTGATTTGGTAGCAGCTGCCGGCTATAAAAATTTAATTTGCTTTAGTGGCAACAAAGATGGGATGGATAATGAAGCAGGCCTGAAAAATTGTGCAGATGGTTTAAAACAAATTTTAGCGTTGGCTGAAAAAAAGGGAGTGATAATCCAAATGGAATTATTAAATAGCAAAGTAGATCATAAGGACTATATGTGCGACAATTCCAGGTGGGGGGTAGAATTATGTAAGAGAATTAATTCAGAAAACTTTAAATTGCTTTACGATATTTATCACATGCAGATTGATGAAGGCGATGTTATCAGAACTATAAAAGATAACAACAAATATTATGGGCACTATCATACAGCAGGTGTGCCCGGCAGGCATGAGATTAACGAATCGCAGGAACTATTTTATCCGGCAATAATGAAAGCAATTAAAGAAACCGGATTTAAAGAATATGTTGCCCAGGAATTTATTCCTACAGGCTCAGATAAAATAGCCTCTTTAAAACAAGCAATTAAAATTTGTGATGTATAATATTTACATTTATTAACCTTTAAAAAAACGTTCGCTTTTGCGAAATGAAACCAGGAGGAATTTATTATGGCGGAAAATACATATGATGCAATTGTAATTGGCTCAGGTATATCAGGTGGCTGGGCTGCAAAAGAGCTCACTGAAAAGGGGTTAAAAACAATAATGCTCGAAAGAGGTAGAAATATTGAGCATATAAAAGATTATGTAAACGCAACGAAAGGTTCGTGGGAATTTCCGCATCGGGGAGGTCGTACACAACAGATGATAAAAGACTATCCTGTGCTAAGCAGAGATTATCCATTAAATGAACAAAATCTGGATTATTGGGTAAATGAAAAGGAAAGCCCTTATGTTGAAGTAAAACGATTCGATTGGTATAGAGGTTACCAGGTAGGCGGCCGTTCACTTATGTGGGGACGCCATAGCTATCGCTGGAGTGAAATGGATTTTGAAGCCAATGCAAAAGATGGTATTGCAGTAGATTGGCCCATTAGATATAAAGATTTAGCCCCTTGGTATAGCTATGTTGAAAAGTTTGCAGGCATTAATGGGTCAAAAGAAGGATTAGCACAATTACCTGATGGTGAATTTTTACCTCCGATGGAATTTAATTGTGTAGAAAAAGATGTGGCTGATAAAGTAAATACACATTATAAGAGCAAACGAATTATTATGGGCAGAACTGCAAATCTTACTGCACCAATTCAGGGACGAACCAATTGCCAATATAGAAATAAGTGCTGGTTAGGCTGTCCGTTCGGGTCTTACTTCAGTACGCAATCATCCACGCTTCCTGCTGCTATGAAAACAGGTAATTTAACTCTCCGACCATGGAGTATTGTTAAAGAAATAATTTATGATAAGGATACAAAAAAAGCTACAGGCGTAAGAGTGTTGGATGCACAAACCAATCAACCACATGACTATTTTGCAAAAATTATTTTTCTTAATGCATCGGCTTTAAATTCCACATGGGTGTTAATGAATTCAGCCACTGACGTATGGCCTGATGGCTTAGGAAGCAGCAGTGGTGAGTTAGGATATAACCTTATGGATCATCACTTCCGTTGCGGAGCAGGTGGAACAGTAGAAGGATATGACGACAAATATTATTTTGGTAAGCGACCTAATGGTCCTTACATTCCCCGTTTTAGAAATTTGTCCGGTGAAAAGCGGGATTACATTCGTGGCTTTGGCTACCAGGGTGGTGCCAGCAGAAGTGGTTGGTCGCGGGACATTGCTGAATTGAATATTGGTGGTGAATTTAAAGATGCATTATCAGAGCCCGGGCCATGGTCAATTGGTTTTACTGCATTTGGAGAAATATTACCTTATCATGAAAATAAAATTTCTCTTGATAAAAATAAAAAAGATAAATGGGGATTACCTGTTTTGGCTATTGATTGCGAGATAAAAGACAATGAAAAAAAGATGCGTAAAGATATGATAGAAGATGCAAAAGAAATGCTGACAGTTGCGGGAATAAAAAACGTTGAAGGCTTTGACCGTGATTATTCAATGGGCATGGGAATTCACGAAATGGGTACAGCCCGAATGGGAAAAGATCCAAAAACGTCGGTGCTGAATCAATGGAACCAAGTTTGGGATGCGCCCAATGTATACGTTACAGATGGAGCCTGCATGACATCAGCAGCCTGCGTTAATCCTTCACTAACTTATATGGCATTAACGGCCCGTTCAGTTGATCATGCTGTTAGCGAGTTGAAAAAACAAAATCTTTAAACATTCATGGGCGATTCAACAAACATTAATACAAAAGTTGCTGCTCAAAACTATTACGATGCCATTGTAATTGGTTCTGGTATCAGTGGCGGTTGGGCTGCTAAAGAATTGTGTGAAAAAGGATTAAAAGTATTGATGCTTGAAAGGGGACGAAATTTTGAACATATAAAAGATTATAAAAATGCTGCCAAAAAACCATGGGAATTTGAACACCGTGGTGGAACTACCAACGATCAAAAAAAGAAATACCCGGTTATAGCACGGGGCTGGGCCCTTTCGGAATCAGTAATGGATTATTGGACAAATGAAGAAGATTGCCCCTATGTTGAAACAAAACCGTTTACATGGTGGCGCAGTTATCAAATGGGCGGCCGCTCCATTTTATGGGGCCGTCAAAGCTATCGCTTAAGTGATTTTGATTTTGAAGCCAATGCAAAAGAGGGTATTGGGATAGATTGGCCCATTCGTTATAAGGATATTGCGCCGTGGTACGATTATGCAGAAAGATTCGCAGGGATCAGTGGATCTAAAGAAGGGTTAGCACAACTACCCGATGGACATTTTTTGCCTCCCATGGAATTGAATTGTGTGGAAAAAGATGTAGCTGTAAGAATAAAAGAAAAAATGAAGCGCAACCTGATAATAGGCCGGTGTGCAAATCTTACTGCGCCTATTCCTGGCCGAATCCAATGCCAGTTTCGGAACCGATGTTGGGAAGGCTGCCCTTTAGGAGGATATTTCAGCACACAGTCTTCTACACTTCCTGCAGCAACTAAAACCGGTAATCTTACTGTTAGGCCCTACTCCATCGTAACAAAAATTTTATATAATAATAATACCAAAAAAGCAAAAGGTGTGGAAGTATTGGATGCCGAAAATAATAAGACCTACCAATTCACATCAAAAATTGTATTTCTAAACGCCTCTGCATTAAATTCTTCATGGGTACTTATGAATTCAGCTACTGACATATGGCCTAATGGTTTAGGCAGCAGTTGTAACGAGCTAGGCCATAATGTAATGGATCATCATTACAATTGCGGCGCATCAGGAAAAGTAGAAGGCTATGAGGATAAATATTATTACGGTAAAAGGGCAAATGGTTTTTATATTGTACGGTTTGCCAATTTATTTGGTGATAAACGTAATTATCTACGAGGCTTTGGATATCAAGGTGGCGCAGGAAGGCAAGGCTGGGGCCGGGACGTAGCTGAATTACAAATAGGCGCACAATTTAAAGATGCCCTCTCAGAACCAGGACAATGGACGATTGGTATGACGGGCTTTGGAGAGATTTTGCCTTATCATGAAAATAAAATTTCTCTTGATAAAAACACAAAAGATAAATGGGGATTACCGGTACTTGCAATGGATTGCGAACTAAAAGAAAATGAAAAGGAGATGAGAAAAGATATGATCTCAGAAAGCAAGGCCATGCTGGAAGCAGCAGGAATTAAAAACGTAACAACATGGGATAGCGGGCATGCAATGGGACATGGTATTCATGAAATGGGAACTGCACGAATGGGTAAGGATCCAAAAACATCTGTATTAAACGAATGGAATCAGGTTTGGGATGCAAAAAATGTTTTTGTTACAGATGGTGCATGCATGACATCCTCTGCATGTCAAAACCCTTCATTAACTTATATGGCTCTTACAGCACGGGCTGCAGATTATGCTGTAAATGAATTAAAAAAACAAAATCTTTAATTAATAAAAATAAATTATGACTAACGATAAGACAAATCTTTTTTCAGCATCCAGAAGGGATTTTCTAAGAAACACAGCAATCACTGCTGCAGGTTTTATTATACTTCCCCGACATGTTTTGGGAGGTAAGGGTTATGTTGCACCCAGCGATCGCTTAGTAATTGCAGGCGTAGGTGTTGGCGGAAAAGGCCAGAGCGATATTGCCAGTTTCTATAAAAGCGGTAAAGCAGAAATAGCTTTTTTGTGTGATGTTGACGACCGAAGGGCTGCAAACTCAGTTAAAGCTTTTCCCAAGGCAAAATACTATAGAGATTGGCGGGAAATGTTTGATAAAGAATCAAAAAACTTTGATGCTGTATCAGTTGCCACTCCAGATCATAACCATGCTGTAACTACATTAGCTGCAATGCAATTAGGCAAACATGTGTATGTACAAAAGCCGTTAACGCATGATGTTTATGAGGCAAGGGTTTTAACTAATGCTGCTAAAAAATATAAGGTCGTAACCCAGATGGGTAATCAAGGGGCCAGTGGCGATGGAGTTAGGCAATTGGTTGACTGGTATGAAGCAGGTAAAATTGGAAAAGTTCACACAGTTTATTGCTGGACGGACAGGCCGGTTTGGCCGCAGGGAATACAATGGCCTGCACAAAAAGCAGAAGTGCCACAGGGGTTAGACTGGAAACTTTGGTTGGGTACGGCGCCTTATAAAGATTATGTTGAAAAGCTTGTACCCTTTAACTGGCGTGGATGGTGGGATTATGGTACCGGGGCGTTAGGAGACATGGGTGCTCACATAATGGCACCGGCTTTTACTGTTTTGGATTTAAAATATGTAAACGATGTGCAGGCAAGTGTAGGCAGTGTTTTTGTTGATGAATTTAAGCGTGGTTATTTTCCGGAAAGTTGCCCTCCTTCAAGCCATGTTACCCTTAATTTTCCTAAGACGGCGAAAACAAAACACAAAGTAACACTACATTGGATGGATGGTGGTATTCAACCTGAAAGACCGGATGAATTGTTACCAAATGAAGTGTTTGGTGATGGCGGAAACGGCACTTTATTTATAGGCACAAAAGGCAAAATGGTATGTGGCACTTATGGAGCAAATCCTAAATTATTACCAACAAGCAGAACCCAGGAGGTAAAAGTAAAACAAACTATTGCCAGAGTCACCGGTGGTGCAGAAGGCCACTATGCTCAATGGGTAGAGGCATGTATTGCAGGGCTTGGAAATAAAGAAGTAAGCTCTCCTTTTGCTACGGCAGGTCCATTAACCGAAGCGATGTTAATGTCAAACCTTGCAATTAGAGCCCATGATTTTCGTATACCAAGAACCGATGGGAAAGGATTCACATATCCCGGACGAAACATAAAACTTGTGTGGGATAATGATAATATGAAAGTCACCAATTTTGATGATGTAAATCAATTTATAAAACGTGAATACCCTAAAGGTTTTAATCTTAGCGCTTAATAAATAAATTATCATACTTTAAAAATAAATTTATGGAAAGAAGAGAAGCAGTACAATATATTTCACTCCTTTTAGGTGGAACGCTTGTGGGCAGTAATGCATTTTTAACAGGGTGCAAAACTAAAACCGGAAAGAAAACTAATTTTGATGAGGATGATATTGCATACCTCAATGAAGTTGCGAATACTATTCTACCAGAAACATCCACACCGGGAGCAAAGGCAGCTATGGTAGGGCAGTTTATGACCGTAATGATAAATGATTCTTATGAAGAAAAGGATCAAAAAATATTTCATGAAGGCATGAAGAAGCTTAACGATCTTTCTGAGAAAACTTACGATGGTTCTTTTATGAAAATCAATGAAAAACAGCGTCATGAACTTTTGGTTAAACTAGACCAGGAGCAAAAAGAGTACATGAAAAATAAAAAGAAGGAAGAGCCTTCTCATTATTTCCGCATGATGAAAGAGCTAACTATGCTTGGTTATTTCACTTCAGAAATTGGATGTACAAAAGCAAGACGTTATGTTGAATCCCCTGGAAAATATGATGGTTGTGTTCCTTACAAAAAAGGAGATAAAGCTTTCGCTTAAAATATAAACACTATGGTGTATCAAAGAAGAGATTTTTTAAAAACTACGGCGAAAGGCATTGCCATTACTGCTATTAGTGGTAAGTTATTAGGTTGTAATTCTTCGTCAATGGTTGATTCTACAAATACTATCAAGGATTTCGGCTTGCAACTTTATACCTTACGGGATATATTGCCAAAAGACCCCAAAGGAATTTTGAAGCAGGTAGCCGCAATGGGTTACAAACAGATTGAAAGTTATGAAGGGGAAAAAGGTATGTTTTGGGGCATGAGCAATATTGAATTTAAAAAATACATGGATGATTTAGGAATGCAGATCGTATCAAGCCATTGTGATACTGAAAAAGATTTTGAGCGAAAAGCAAATGAGGCAGCAGCAATCGGCATGAAGCATTTGATATCTCCAAATGTGGGCGCTCAAAAAAATCTTGATGCTTTTAAAAAAATTGCAGACAAATTTAATCAGTCAGGCGAAGTTTGTAAAAAAGCCGGATTGAGGTTTGCTTACCACAACCATGACTATTCTTTTAAAACTGTTGAAGGGCAAATGCCTCAGGATGTAATGATGCAAAATACAGACCCTGCCCTGGTAGATTATGAAATGGATATTTATTGGGTAATTACAGCGGGCGAAGATCCAATAAAATGGTTTGAAAAATATCCTAACAGGTTTAGATTAAGTCATATTAAAGATCGCAAAAAAAATGTACCACTTTCAGATCATGATGCATCTTGCATATTAGGCGAAGGACAAATTGATTTTGCAAAAATTTTGAAAGTAGGCCAAAAAAACGGATTGCAATACTATATTGTTGAGCAGGAACGTTACGATAATACAACTTCTATCGGAGCCGCAAAAGCAGATGCGGACTATTTAAAAAAGCTAAAAATTTAATTACAATTATCTTCTCATTGAATCTTTAGACTTAGCAGTAGTGTCTTTTTTTTGAGTGCTTAGGTTTATTGCATTAGTTGTATCAGGAATGTTCCCATTTACATTGGGCACTCCTACCTGATTGCTATTTTTTGTATCCTCAGTAGTAGTTTCGTTTGATTGGCAACTAAAGAGAGTTAAAACAATTGCTGCCATAAATATTTTTTTCATGCTGATTCTTTTTATGATTGAAAGGTACTAAATTCTTAATTAAAAGATGATCCTCATTGCAGAAAGAATGTATGATATATTGCAGGTAAAAATCATAAATTTCCCTTCTTCAATTCTGTAACCGCATAGTTAGCTGCTCTTGCAGTAAGTGCCATAAATGTTAGTGATGGGTTTTGAGTGCCGGTAGACGTCATACAAGCCCCATCTGTAACAAAAACATTTTTACATGCATGTAATTGATTCCATTTATTAAGTAAAGAAGTTTTAGGATCATGGCCCATCCTAGCCCCTCCTACTTCGTGAATGTCCAGACCTGGTGCCTGTTTGCTGTCATTTCTATGTATATTTTTACATCCTGCTTTAGTAAGCATTTCTTCACCCTGGTCTAAAAAATCTCTTACTGATTTTTCATCATTTTCATCATAGCCTACAGAGGTAATGAGTAATGGAATACCCCATTGATCCTTTTTATCTTTACTCAACCGAACATGGTTATTTTCTTTTGGAATAGTTTCGCCCTGCATCATCATGTATACATTCCATCCACCGGCTTCACTCATAGCGTCTTTATATTTTCCACCAATTGTTTCACCAGTAAAATCAGAAGCGCCGGGGTGCCTGCTGGCCGTAAAGAAAACCATATACCCTCTAAGAAAATCCATTTCCTGCTTATGCACATTTCTAAAATTAGGCATCATAACGGCTGTTGGCCTTCTCCCGTAATAGTATTTATCTTCAGGCCCGTCTATATCAGCAGTTAATGAGCCTCTATAATTTTGAAAGGCTATGTACTTACCCAGTAAACCATTATCATTGCCAAGCCCGTTGGGAA
>MWVW01000120.1_pt1 | contig 19569 bp, 12 predicted proteins | sample 1047191 | NCBI WGS metagenome assembly MWVW01 (sample SAMN06349985, study PRJNA376086) | soil metagenome | isolation source: MtG22-5 sample Antarctic (ecotone) | place: Antarctica
TATTACAAAAAATTTAGCTATCTGAAAATCAGTTTTACAGAGCAAATGTATCATCTTTTTCCCTTTCTTTAATATACGCTTCAAACTCTTCCAAATTAAAACTGCTTACATTTTTATTTTTGGTAACACCTCCTTTTTGTGCTGCATATATTCCATATTTTATATAATCAAACTCCGGTATTAAATGGGCATTAGGGGTAATAGAAATAAGTACATTTTTTTCTAAACAATAATCAATAAATCTCCAATCAATATCCAGCCTGGGGGGTTGCTTATCAGCGGGAACCTCACTCAACTGTTGCGGCAGTTGCTGAATTGCTGATCTGCCATAAAATAATTATCTACCCGCATACAAAAATTCTTCTTTACCAACTTTATTTATTTATTCTCACCCTTCTTAATTCTAATAAATTTAATCCGTTTGCTATAAATCCGGTAACATGTGGATGTACAAGATGCACAACCATATCATACCATAAAGGCACTACCGGTGCATCTTCTATAACATACCTATCCGCATCCTGGTAAATTATATTTCTGAGAGAATCATTTTTCTCCGCCAATGCTTTTTCATACAAGGCATCAAACGCAGGGTTTTTATACCTGGTATAATTTGGCGGAGCAGGATTTTTACTATAGAATACACTTAAGTAATTTTCTGCATCAGGATAATCTGCTATCCAGCTGCCCCGAAAAAATAATGCCTGCGATTTAGATGTTTGCTCAAGCAATAGACTTTTTTGAATAGCCTCTACCTGAACTTTAATACCGATCTGTTGTAATTCATTGGCAATATAACTTCCAAGGTCAGCATACTGCGGAATGGTTAATAATTTTATTCGTGGCAAACCTTCGCCATTTGGATACCCTGCTTCTTTTAATAACTGCAGGGCCTTAGTTTGGTTATAAAGATAGCCCTTTACTTTAATTGAATCAAAGGAAGGAAGCCCCGCAGGAACAAAGCCGCTTTCTGCTGCAATGCCTATTGAATTGCGAACGTATAACATCATTTTTTTTCTGTCAATTCCATAATTAATTGCCTGGCGTAATTTTTTATTTCGTAAGGGAGAATTTTTTAAAAGATCGTTTGTACTATCAAATAAAATTCCCAGGTATTCAATATTTAAATAAGGATGTTTTTGCAATATTATTTTTCCCTCCCATTCTTTTCTTAATTCTCCTTTTTTAGTTAATACTTCATCTTTAAAAGAGACATCAATATCATTTATAAAATCCAACCTCTTCTGTTGAAATTCTAAAAATTCGGTTGCCTTATTATCATAAAAAGTAATCTTTATTCCATCAAGATAAGGAAGTGGCTCCCCGGTACTATCCTTTTCAAAATATTTTATATTTTTTGTAAGAATTAATGCTTGGCCTTCTTCCCATGCTATAAATTGAAATGGGCCGGTACCACAGGGATGACTACGAAAATCTTTGCCATATTTGTTAACCACTTCCTGCGGAACAACTGAACAATATTGCATACTTAAAATACCGAGAATAGGATTGAATGGTTTTAATAATTTTAATTGAAAAGTAGTATCATCAATTGCTCTGAATCCTTCTGCAGTATCTATCCTATCATTAAAAATCCATGCACCACTGCTTGCAACATTTTTATCAATAATTCTTTTAAAACTATATTCAACATCGCTGGCTGTCATCAATCTTCCTTTACCATTAACAAATGCATCATTATCATGAAATACAACATCATTCCGAAGGTGGAAAGTAAAGGTTAAATTATCCGCAGAAATCTCCCACGACTTTGCAAGTGAGGGAACCATATTTAGATTATTATCAGTCTCTACCAATGTATTATATATTTGGTGAGCAGCCCACATTACAGATTGACTCTTTGCAAATGCAGGATCAAGCGTAGCAATACCTGAAGACTCGTTGTAATGGAAAATATTTTTGTTACGATTTGGTTTAGAACACGAACCGAGGATATATAATGCAATAATACATGCACATAATTTATGGAAAGTTACCAGGTAATTATGATTTCTTTTTGGCATGTTTATAAAATGTAATTTAAATTTAGTTTTTCAAAACTATGATATGAGAAAAATTTCAATCTTTTTATTTTTTATTTTTTATTCCTCTGTTTCAATTGGCCAATTCACATATGCGGATACTTTGCGTGGAAGTAATGGGCCTGATAGAAATTGGTGGGATGTGCTGCATTATGATATTATTTTCAAACCAAATATGGAAAATAAAACACTGCAAGGGATAGTTAATATACTTTTTAAAACAAATAGAGGTGGAAATAAAACCATGCAAATTGATTTACAGGATCCTTTAATTATTGACAGCATAAGTTTTGAGAATAACAAGGTTGATTTTAAAAAAATTGACATAAATACCTGGTCGTTATATTTAAAAGGTATTGAACCTAAATTGTATATTGATCGTATTGAAGGAGGAAAAGGCATAACAACAAAACAGCAAACGATTACCATTTATTATCATGGCAAACCCAAAGAAGCAAAGAATCCACCGTGGGATGGAGGGATGATATGGAAGAGGGATAAAAATAATAACCCATGGATAAGCATTGCCTGCCAAGGCTTGGGCGCAAGCGTTTGGTATCCTTGTAAAGATTACCAGGGTGATGAACCTGATAACGGAGCTGGTTTGAATGTTACCGTACCTGATACGCTCTTTGCCGTTGCCAATGGAAATTTAAAATCCGTTAAAAAAAATAATGATAAAACATTGACTTATGAATGGGAGGTAAAAAATCCTATCAACAATTATAACATCATACCCTACATTGGTAAGTATATAAACTTTAAGGAGATTTATAATGGCGAAAAAGGGAATCTTGAAATGAATTATTGGGTGCTTGAGTACAATCTGGAAAAAGCAAAAAAGCATTTTATAGAAGTGCCCAAAATGATGAAGGCATTTGAGTATTGGTTTGGCCCCTACCCTTTTTATGAAGATGGTTATAAATTAGTTGAAGCGCCTTTCCTTGGTATGGAACATCAAAGTGCAATTGCTTATGGAAATGATTATCAAAATGGTTTTAAAGGCAGGGGAGACCTCTCAGGATCAGGTTGGGGAATGAAATGGGATTTTATGATAGTTCACGAAAGCGGTCATGAATGGTTTGGCAATAACATTACTTCAAAAGATATTGCAGATATGTGGATCCACGAGAGCTTTACAGATTATTCAGAAACACTTTTTACGGAATATTATTTTGGGAAAAAGGCAGCCAATGAATATGTATCCGGATTAAGAAAAAATATCAGGAATGATAGACCGGTTATTGCCCCCTATGGTGTAAATAAAGAAGGAAGTACTGATATGTATTATAAAGGTGCTAATATGTTGCATACTATTCGCCAGGTAATAAACAATGATGAAAAATTCAGGATGATTTTAAGAGGATTAAACAAAACCTTTTACCATCAAACTGTTACTACCAAACAGGTTGAAGATTATATCAATAAAAAATCTGGCAGGGATTTTTCAAAAGTATTTGACCAATATTTAAGAACTACTATGATACCCACACTGGAGTATAAAATAAAAAATGGAATACTTTCCTACCGCTGGATAAATGCGGTAAAAGGATTTAATATGCCGGTTAAAGTGGTGCTTACAAAAGATCGGTACAGCTTTATTTACCCAACTGAAAATTTAAAACAAATCAATACCGGTAACAACGATTTAAAAGTTGATGATAATTTTTACATTTATTCCAAAAAATTGTAGCTGATGGTACAAAACCACATTTACTTAATTTAGTTTAATTACCTTCTTTACCCCACATACTTTATTTACTTTACATACTTTAGCTACTTATTTACATATTAACAACTCATGTCCCAGATACGAAAACAAAGTATCGTTTCTACAATTTTTGTTTACCTGGGGTTTGCCATCGGCTTTCTTAACACCTATTTATTTACCAGGATAGGTGCACCGTTTTTACCTTCTGAATATGGTCTTACTCAAATTTTTATCGCAGTAGGTAACCTCATGTTCGCTTTTTCCAATATGGGTATGACGGCTGTTATGTATAAATTTTATCCGTATTATAAAGATAATCTTCAAAAAAAGAAAAATGACCTGCTTACATGGGCTTTGATAATGTGTATAATTGGTTTTATTCTGGTGATGATCTTCGGATTTATTTTTAAAGATCTTGTAATTAGGAAATTCAGTGCAAACTCTCCGGAATTTGTACAATATTATTTTTGGATTTTTCCATTTGGTTTTTCAATACTCTTATTTTCCATATTTGAAGTATATGCCTGGAATTTAAAAAAATCTATCGTTACAACTTTTTGTAGGGAAATTTTATTCCGTGTACTCACAACAATTCTGATCTTTATTTTATCGTTCGGGATCATTGATTCATTTGATACATTTATAAAACTATATGCATTTACCTATGGCATTGTTGCCATTGCCTTACTTATTTATTTATTATCCAGGGGACAATTAAAAATCAGCTTTACCATAAGCCGTGTTACAAAAAAATTTTATAAAAAGATACTGTCGTTTGCAACCCTTATTTATTTTGGCGGGCTTGTTTATATGATAGCGCAGTTTATTGAAACGCTCGTAATCATGTCAGTAATTGGAACCGGAGCAGCTGGTATTTTTGCATTAGCCAGTGTGATATCGGGATTAGTACAGGCACCACAAAGAGGCGCTATAGCAGCAGCTTTACCTGTTTTATCCAAAGCATGGAAAGATAAGGATCATACCAAAATAAATTTAATTTATCAACGGTCAGGCATCAACCTTTTAATTGCTTCTTTAGGTGTGTTTCTAATAGTATGGCTTAGTTATGAAGATGCGGTAAATGTGTTTGGCTTAAAACCAGCCTATCTTCAATCTGAATGGGTATTCTTTTTTATTGGTCTTGCTAAAATTGTAGATCTTGGCACCGGTGTAAATGCACAAATAATTGGTACCTCTATACATTGGAGGTTTGAATTTTTTTCAGGAATAATTTTACTTTCACTGGCGGTACCATTAAATTATTTCTTAGTAAAAGAATTTGGAATTATCGGTGCAGCATATGCACACCTTATTTCGTTTAGTGCTTATAATGCTATTAGAATAATCTTTTTGAAGAGAAAATTTAATATGCAGCCTTTTAGTACTAAAACTGCCTATGCCATTGTATTGGCTTTTGCAGCATATACTATTTGCTATTACTCATTCATAAATCTTTATGGATTAGCAGGAATAGTTGTAAAAAGTCTGGCTTTTTTAGTTCTTTATGGAGGTAGTGTAATTTATTTTAAATTATCGCCTGATGTATTGCCAGTATGGGAAACAATACAAACTAAAGCAGGAATTAGAAAAAAGAACTTCTGAACCATGATTCAGAGATTATAAGATTAAAAGGAAACAAAATAATTTAAGGGAGATTGTTTGCTCCAGATTATTTAAAGATTTGGACGGTTGGCCCAATCCTATAAATCCTGGTTCAGACTATTATTGATTTATTCTTCCCCCACCAATAAACTTTTTAGCATAATAATTATCATCAAGGTTGCTTATTATTACTCCATTGCTTGATGATGAATGAACAAAACGATTATTGGCAAGGTAAACACCAACATGAGATACACCACCACGGGTATTAAAAAAAACAAGGTCACCTGCCAACAACTCATCTTTTTTTACACGCTCACAAATTTTATATTGCTCTCTTGCTGTTCGTGGTAAACTGAAAGAATAAATAGAAGATAATAATGTACCACTGAAAGCACTGCAGTCAACCCCCTTTTTAGTAGTTCCCCCCATCCTATACCGTGTACCATACCATTCTTCAATAAACCTTAAAAGCCTTGGATCGCTTAATGCTTCAACCTCCACATCTAACATCATCGCATATTTAAATTGTATTCCGGATATGGTCTCAATATTATTCCCGATTGTAGTTTTAGCAGTAGAAGAATTGGTATTTGAGGAGATCGTAAATTCCTGGGTAGGAAAGCGAATATTATTTATAAAATTTATAGCAAGAAGTTGTTGTGCGCTAACAATTTTAAAAATATTTGCTGAAATTTGAGCCTTTATACCTGTACCACATGCAAATAGCAGGGTAAATAATACTACCACATTTTTCATGCTTATTAGATTTTGTAACATACACGTGGGAAGACGTATATGCAGGGTTTAAAAGTATTTTCTTAAGCGTTGACAAAAGTAAAGTGACATATTGGTATAAACAACCTAACATAGGGATTACGTCCTTTGCAGGCATTGTAGCAACAAAATAAGTTAGTCGTGTTCATGGGGAAAAATGTAAAAATTCCCGCTTATGTTTTCACGATATTTGCAGAAATATTTTTGAAATAAATATCTATGAAGTTCTCCCATCTGCATGTTCATACACAATTCTCTTTGCTGGATGGTGCCGCATCAATAAAAAACTTATACAGTAAAGCAATTGCAGATGGAATGCCCGCAGTAGCAATTTCTGATCATGGGAATATGTTTGGTGTATTTGAATTTGTAAAGCAGGCATATAACCATAAAAATGAAGATGGCTCTTTAAAAGTAAAACCCATTGTAGGCTGCGAATTTTACATTACAGAGAACAGACATAAAAAACAATTCAGTAAAGAAGATAAAGATCCGCGCCATCACCAGATACTGCTGGCAAAAAACGAAACAGGTTATAAAAATTTAGTTAAGCTAACCTCTGCAGGATACATAGAAGGTATGTATTCAAAATATCCAAGGATTGACAAAGAATTAATTCATAAACATCATGAAGGGTTAATTGCCACCACCTGTTGTTTGGGTGCATTGGTACCGCAAACAATTTTAAAAAAAGGAGAAGAAGAAGCAGAGAATGAATTTAAATGGTGGCTTAATATTTTTCAAAAAGATTATTATGTGGAACTGCAAAGGCATGGCATACCTGATCAGGATAAAGTGAACCTGGTATTATTGAAATTTGCAAAACAATATGGAGTAAAAGTTATTGCCAGCAATGATTCACATTATGTAGATGAAAAAGATTTTAATGCCCATGATATTTTACTTTGTATTAACACCGGGGAAAAGCAATCTACACCTGCATTGAGAGAATTTACAGATGATGACGTATCAATAAAGAATAAACGTTTTGCATTTCCTAACAATCAGTTCTATTTTAAGAACACGGCAGAAATGCAGTCAGTGTTTGATGATATTGGCGAAGCGTTGGATAATACAAATGAAATAGTTGATAAGATTGATGTGCTTGATCTGAAGAGAGATATTTTATTACCACACTTTACTGTGCCAAAAGAATTTAACTCGCAGGATGAATACCTGGAGCATCTTACATGGACCGGAGCAAAGGAACGATATAAAGAGCTGACCCCTGAAATTGAAGAGCGTTTGAGCTTTGAATTGTTTACTATTAAAACAATGGGTTTTGCCGGTTACTTTTTAATTGTTAGTGATTTTATTATAGCCGGAAAAAAAATGGGTGTATTTGTTGGCCCCGGCCGTGGCTCGGCTGCAGGTTCTGTGGTTGCCTATTGTATAGGCATTACCAATATTGATCCTATAAAATATAATCTCCTTTTCGAAAGGTTTTTAAATCCTGACCGTAAATCAATGCCGGATATTGATACGGATTTTGATGATGAGGGGCGACAGAAAGTGTTGAATTATGTTGTAGAAAAATATGGAAAGAACCAGGTAGCCCAGATTATTACTTATGGCACCATGGCCGCAAAAATGAGTATTAAAGATGTTGCCCGTGTAATGGATCTTCCGTTACCGGAGAGTAATGCGTTGGCAAAGCTTGTACCTGACCGCCCCGGTACATCTTTGCGAAGGGTGTTGCAGGCACCCCTTACAGGAGAAAAGTCTTTGCAGGAGGAAGGTGTAGGAAGTGATGATCTTGAAAATATAAAAAAGCTCAGGGAGATATATAAAGGAAATGATATGCAGGCGAAAGTGTTGCATGAAGCTGAAATTTTAGAGGGTTCTGTTCGGAATACAGGTATACATGCATCGGCCATTATTATTGCACCGAAAGATCTTACGGAATTAATCCCTGTTGCCTGTTCAAAAGACTCTGATTTATGGCTTACCCAAATTGATGGAAATAATATTGAGTCAGCTGGTGTTTTAAAAATGGATTTTTTGGGTTTAAGAACCTTGAGCATTTTGAAAACAGCTTTACATCTTATCAAACAAAATCATGGAGTAGTTATTGATCTGGATACACTTTCATTAGATGATGAACCAACCTATAAGCTTTACCAGCGTGCTGATACCAATGGAACTTTCCAGTTTGAAAGTGTGGGAATGCAAAAACACTTGAGGGAGCTTAAGCCAGATACCTTTAACGATCTTATTGCAATGAATGCCTTGTTTCGTCCGGGGCCAATGTTATATATCCCAAGTTATATTGAACGCAAGCATGGAAGGGAGCCGATAAATTATGATCTCCCTGAAATGGAGGAGATATTGAAAGATACCTATGGCATCACGGTTTACCAGGAGCAGGTGATGTTGCTTTCTCAAATGCTTGCCAACTTTAGCAAAGGCGATGCAGATGTTTTGCGTAAGGCAATGGGTAAAAAACAACGTTCTGTTCTTGCACAGATGAAAGAGCAGTTCATTAAAGGTGGAACTGCGAATGGCCACTCTGCAGAAAAGTTAGAAAAAATTTGGCATGACTGGGAAGCATTTGCACAGTACGCATTTAATAAATCCCACTCTACCTGTTATGCATTGGTTGCTTATCAAACTGCTTATTTAAAAGCGCATTATCCCAGTGAATATATGGCTGCAGTGTTAAACCATTCAGGCAGTATTGAAAAGATCACTTTCTTTATGGAAGAATGCAAGCGCATGGGTTTGAAAGTACTGGGGCCGGATATTAATGAATCACAAAAAGGTTTTGCTGTAAATAAAAAAGGAGAGATACGATTCGGATTTAGTGGGATGAAAGGTGTGGGCGAAGCTGCAATAGAAGGTATTATTGAAGAAAGAGATAAACGTGGACACTTCTCATCCATTTATGATCTCATTAAAAGAGTAAATCAAAGAACAGTAAATAAAAAATCATTGGAAAGTCTTGCCTACGCAGGTGCTTTTGATTGTTTTAATAATATTCATCGGGCACAATATTTTTATATAGCTCCCGGTGATAATGCAAATGGGCTGGAAAAAATAATCCGGTTCGGAAATCAATACCAGGCACAATTGAGCAGCAGTTCAAATACTTTGTTTGGTGATCTGCAAATGGAGGAAGTTAATCCGCCAAAATTGTATGAATGCGAGCAATGGCCCTTAATAAAATTATTGGATCATGAAAAAGATGTTATTGGCATATACATCAGCGGGCATCCGCTGGATAATTTTAAATTCGAAATAAAATATTACGGTCTCACTGCTATTGCAGAATTTAATGAATTTAAAGAAGCGGTACACCTGCACCCAAATCCCGGAAGAAATTTTAGAATGGCGGGACTGGTTGCCGAAGCCCAACATCGCATATCAAAAAACGGAAATAAATATGGCGTGTTTCACATTGAAGATTATACAGCTAAAATGGAACTTACTTTATGGAGCGATGATTATGTAAAATTCAGTAACTATTTAGAAGCAGGAAGGGTGATTTTTATTACAGGTTGTTTCAGGCAACGGTATAATAAAGCAGAATTTGAATTTAAAGTAAACAGCATTTGTTTACTTGAAAGCATGATGAAAAGCTGTACAAAGAAACTCCAGATAGAAACTCATCCGAAATTTATTGATGGAAATATCATTGACTTTGTAGAAAAAAATGTAAAAAAATTTCCCGGAAGATCAAGCCTGAAGTTTTGTCTATCAGAACCCGCATCAAAGCTTAAAGTAGGAATGTATTCTTTGGAGAATGGATTTGAAATGAATGACGAAATGGCTAAGTTCCTGCAACAAAAGCCAGAATTAGAAGTACAGGTGGAATTAACATGATGTGTATATGTCAAAATAACTTTTTTTAAATATTGGATGTAATTTTGCAGACTAATGAACAAGTTTACGTTCCAGTAAACTATTAAACAATTAAACCTTTAAACAATTTTAAGATATGGCACACGAATTCACAGATGCAAACTTTAAAGAGGAAGTTTTAGATTCAGAGAAATTATCAGTTATTGATTTTTGGGCAGAATGGTGTGGGCCCTGCCGTGCAATAGGACCCGTAATTGAAGAACTTGCAAAAGATTATGATGGGAAAGTGAATGTTGGTAAGGTAAATGTTGATTCTAACCCACAAATAAGTATGAACTATGGAATTACTTCTATACCAGCCATACTCTTTGTAAAAGGCGGAAAAGTAGTTGATAAATTAGTAGGCGCTCAACCAAAAGCTAATTTTGTAAAAAAGATTGAAGCATTGAAATAGTTAAAGCCGATATGAAATTTTTATTTTCGGTAATTGCATTTATATTATTCCTATCTCCGGTTTTCTCTCAAAAGAAAAGTGATAGTGATTGGTTTGTAAAAATGAAGAGGGAATTGCATTTAACAAAAAATCAGGAGACACAGATATTAAAAATAGATAAAGCAGCCCAGGCTAAAATCAAAGCCCTTAATAAAAAGCAATCACCTAAATCCATTGCTAAAAAAACCGAAGCAATAAAGGCTGACAGAAAAAATAAGATCATGAGTCTGCTAACGCCTACCCAACAGGAAAGGTGGCAAATGATCTTGGATAATACTCCAAGACGTGGTGTAACTGATATGCCTAATGAAAGAACCACAAAAAGATCAAATTGAGTATTGACCATCGTACCAATATTCTCTAAAAATTAATTGGTATTATCAGTGCTTGATCCCATAATCAGGCTCTATCAAAATATTTTTTAATCAACCGGTAATACAGGTTCAGGATGCGTATTTCTAATGGCACCTGGATCATGCTTATGCTTAAAAAATACCCAAAAAAGAATGGCTATTATTAATGCATAGATTGCAAAGGCAAGCCAGATGCCATGCCAGTCTTTGGCACCCTCTGGTCCGGTATAATAATTATCTATCAAATACCCGCTTACTTTGCTTCCAAAAAAAGCCCCTACTCCATTTGTCATCATCATAAATAATCCCTGTGCACTTGACCTTATTTTTGGATCTGTGTTGGTTTCTACAAACAAGGAGCCTGAAATATTAAAAAAGTCAAATGCCATTCCATATACAATACAGGAAAGGATTATCATCCACAGCCCTTCTTCCGGGTTACCGTATGAAAACAAACCAAAGCGCAACACCCATGCTAACATTGAAAACAGCATAACTTTTTTGATGCCAAATCTTTTAAGGAAAAAGGGAATGGTTAGGATAAAGAGCGTTTCAGAAATTTGTGAAATGGACATGATGATGGTAGAATACTTCACCACAAAAGAATCAGGTCCGTAATCTGGATCTTTTTTAAAATCGTCGAGAAAAGTATCCCCATACATATTAGTTAGCTGCAATGCGGCGCCTAAAAACATTGAGAAGATAAAAAACAAAGCCATCTTATATTTGGAGAACAACCTGAAGGCATTTAATCCTAATTGCTCAATTAAAGAGGCATTTTTTGAAATTGCTTTTTCCGGCGGGCATTTGGGCAGCGTAAAGGAATAGATCCCTAACACTATAGCCATAACACCTGCAATTATAAATTGATTGGAATTTGCCTTACTGCCCGAAAGATTGGTGATCCACATGGCAACTATAAAACCGATGGTTCCCCATACACGGATGGGAGGAAAATCTTTTATAACATCAAATTTATTATTCTTTAAAATTGTATAGGCGATGGAATTAGATAAAGAAATAGTAGGCATATAACAAATCATTGCCGCAAATATTACATAATACAATGTATCAGCATCATTTACCTGCGGAACATAAAACAATATCAAACCATACAAAATGTGTAATATTCCGTAAAGCTTTTCAGCATTTAGCCATTTATCTGCAATTATACCTGCAATAGCAGGCATAAAAAGAGAAGAAAGTGCAAGCGTGGAAAATATAGCTCCGAATTGTACTCCGCTTCCTAAATTATTTGTAAAAAAATAAGTAGCAATTGTTATTAACCAGGCACCCCAAACAAAAAATTGCAGGAAGCTCATTAGTGTAAGCCGGAATTTAATACTCATTTTAATCTGTTTTTAGTTTGAAATTTAATGAGAGCCAATATTGTAAACCTAGCGGTTTAAAAATTCGTAAATAATAATACGGTTTTTTATTTTGAAAGATATAGATTTAGTAATTCACTTTATCAGGCTAGTAAAATAAATCTTAATTTTAAAGGATAGTAAAATACCTCGTTATCTTAATTTACTTATACCGGAATTCCGAATTAAAATATTAGTGTTGAAAAAAATTGTACTAACTCTTTGTTCGGTAATTCTTACCACAATAATTTTTTCTCAAACCGGCCACCCAGACGGGCAGGTAAAAAATAAAGAAGGTATCACCCGATGCGGCACTATGCTGAGGATAGAAAAATTTCTCCGGTCTGATGCGCAGGCAAGAATCGCATCGCAACAAATTTCACAGGTAACTCCATCCGGGCGTTCTGCAACTACTTATCGTACAAATGCAATTATAACAATCCCGGTTGTAGTACATATAGTTTTAAATAACCCTTATTTTGTTACTGATGCAGATGTGGAATTTCAAATAGCCAAATTAAATTTAGATTTTTCAGGCTTTAACCCGGATAGTACTAATATACCCCCTGAATTTCAGGCTGTACGAGGGCATAGCCAGATAAGATTTGCTTTGGCCCGAAGAACACCTTCCGGTACGATTACCAATGGTATTAACAGGGTACGCAGCAGCATCGGGTCAAATGCATTTGAACTGGTTGATCCTATAAAACGATCTTCATTGGGCGGTGCCGATGCATGGGATCCTAATTCATATTTAAATTTTTGGGTTGGGAATGAAGCCTCAGGACAAGGAATACTAGGTTATGCACAATTTCCTATAGCAGGTAATATTGCAGATGATGGCGTTTTTATAAACGTTAGAAGCTGGGGAAATAATCCCTGTTATACATTACCTAAATATAATTTAGGCAGAACTACGGTGCATGAAACAGGACATTACCTTGGCCTATTACATATTTGGGGCGATGATGGCTCCGCTTGTAGGGGAGATGATTTTAAAAGTTTAACTACAGTAGGATCATCATGCATTTTACCTCCATCACTTTTTAATCCTGAAGGGCAGGGCAATACTGTATCTGATGTTGGAGATACACCTAATCAGGCGTCAGAAACAACTGATTGCCCTGCCGGAATTAAAATCGATTCATGTTCTCCTGTACCACCCGGAATAATGTACCAGGATTTTATGGATTATACCCAGGATGCCTGCTACAGCATGTTTACAAAAAAACAGGTAGAGCGAATGGAATGGATAGTTGATAACTGCCGGGCTGGATTAAAAACATCCGTTGCTGCTTTAAACCCACCGGGTACTGTTACAATTGATGCTTCGCCATTCCAAACAGTAAATCCCGGAGGCTTTGAAGTGGTTGGATGCACTTCGCTTTCTTATGAGTCTATCCTCTCCTGCCCGGGTAATTTTATACCAAAAGTAAGGATAAGAAATAATGGCTTAAACACTATCAATACAGTTACCGTTGGAATGATAATAAATGGTGGAATACCAATTAATATAAATATTTCCCCGAATCTTCCTTTTGGATATACAACAGTTGTAAGTTTTCCATCTGTACCGGTAACCACCGGAACGTATACCATTAAATTTTATACAGCAAACCCAAATGGTGTAAATCCTGATCAGGTACCTTCAAACGATACACTTATAACCACGCTGACTGTTGCAGCACCACTTCCAATTCCTGTAAGTGAAGGTTTTGAGGGCAGTACATTTCCTCCTCCGGGATGGACGATCTTCAATCCGAATGGAGATTATACATGGGTTAGGGTATCACCCGGACATAACAGTAACTTTTCGGCAACAATTGATAATTATAATAATGATGATTCAGGGCGAATTGATGAATTGAGAACGCCAAGAATTATTTTTTCACCAACTGACTCAGCTATTGTTATTTCCTTTGATGTAGCTCATAAATATTATCCGGATCCGATAAATTATGATACATTAAGTGTCCTTATTTCCAGTGATTGTGGCGCTACCTTTACTACAGTATATAAAAAATGGGGCGCCGAACTTGCAACCGCCGATACTTCTACATTAGCTTATTTAACACCGGCAAATTCCGATTGGCGAACAGATAAAGTATCGATTTCCGGAAACCTGTTATCCTCCGGTAATATTATTGTTGCCTTTAGAAATACAAATCGTTTTGGTAATAACATATTTCTTGATAATATAAATATCGCTAAGTCTGGCCCCGGAGATTTGCAACTTATTTCAATAGAGCAGCCGGGTGCAATAATCTGTTCTCCATCTGTAACACCAGTAGTAATAGTGAAAAATACGGGAAGTGAAACTATAGCAAGTGTTAATATATCTTATAGTATTGATAATGGTGCTCCTGTTATAACTACTTTAAATTCCTTAAACTTATCACCGGGCCAGCAATTGAGCGTAACATTAAATCCTCCATTTACTGTTACGCCCGGGATGCATACCATAAAAGTTTTTATCTCTGATGTTTTAACAACTATAAGTTCCAGGGATCAAAATCCCTCTAATGATACACTTACAAAAGTATTTACATTAGTGGGCAGGTTAAATATTCCGGTAACAGAAGGTTTTGAATCACCTGTATTTCCTCCCATCAACTGGGCTGTAGATAATCCTGATGGTTTAATTACATGGGAAAGAACTACCACGGCAGCCAAATCCGGAAGTGCTTCGATGGTGATAAGAAATTTTGATTACACTGTAACAAAAACCATTGATAAATTTGTTTCTCCCATAATAACAGGCATTTCGGCTTTTGACTCATTATTTATATCATTTGATCTGGCGTATGCCCTGGGAAACAATGGTGCAAATGGTAACATAGATACGTTGGAACTTCAGATTAGTAGAAATTGCGGACAGACATTCAGTACTGTTTGGAAAAAATGGGGCGCTGATCTGCGAACAACTACAGCAAATGGAAGATTTATTCCTGGCGGAAGAGATTGGAAAAATATCAAAGTTGATCTGGCACCCTTTATTAATACCCCAAGCTTCCAATTATATTTTGTAGCAAAAAGCAATAAGCAAAACAATCTTTATATAGATAATATAAATATTTTTGGAATTACTTTACCCCAACGATTAAAAGACCAGGGTTATCTTATTTATCCAAATCCTTTTTTAAATTCTTTTGTAATTCAGCATCAATTTCCGCCCATTAATCTTCAAAAAATAACCCTCTATAACTCAATAGGACAAACGGTTTGGGAAAAAATAGTTGACGGGCAGGTTAGCGGTTTAATAACTGTTGATGTTGGAAATCTTTCTAAAGGAGTTTATTTATTGAATCTTACGTATAAGGATAAAATAATTGTTGAACGGGTGGTAAAAAATTAAGTTATACTTTCTAAAGGCTGCCTCATTTATTTTTTACCAATATTCATTAAAGTACCTTTGTTGTTTAATACGATTCATGAAAAAAGATATAACCGGCACTTTAATTTCAGAAGCCGTTACAGATAATCATCTTAAAAATATCTCAGAAAAAGTTTTCCGAAAAGAAAGAATAACTGATGACGATGCGGCAGCATTATTTGAAAAAGGAAGTCTTTCTTTTTTAGGTACCCTGGCTAATTATATAAGAGAAGATCTTCATGGAGATAAAACTTATTTCAATAGAAATTTTCATATAGAACCCACCAATGTTTGTGTGTTTGCCTGTAAGTTTTGTTCTTACTCCAGGTTATATGCACACCGTGATGAGGGTTGGGAATTGAGTATGCAGCAGATGCTTGATATTGTAAAAAGCTATGATAACAATCCCATTACTGAAGTACACATTGTAGGCGGGGTTCATCCCAAAATGAACCTTGAATTTTTTTGTGAGTTATTACAAAAAATAAAACAACACAGACCGGAGTTACACATTAAAGGTTTTACTGCGGTTGAGTTGGATTATATGTTTCGTAAAGCTAAACTCAGGGTTGAGGAAGGAATGAAAAAACTCCACGAAGCAGGTTTGAATTCATTACCCGGTGGCGGTGCAGAAATATTTCACCCTGAAATAAGAATGCAGATCTGTAATGATAAGGTTGATGCAGAGGGGTGGCTTCACATTCACGAAACAGCGCATAACCTGGGCATGCATACGAATGCTACCATGCTATATGGCCATATCGAAAATTATTCACATCGCATAGATCATATGAGAAGATTAAGAGAGTTGCAGGATAAAACTCATGGCTTTAATACTTTTATCCCGCTTAAGTTTCGCAATAGAAACAATGATATGAGTGATGTTAGAGAATCCTCAATTGTTGAGGATATGAAGATGTATGCAGTTGCAAGAATTTATTTAGACAACTTTCCACACCTGAAAGCTTATTGGCCAATGCTGGGAAGGCAGAATGCACAACTTACTCTTTCGTTTGGTGTAAATGATATTGATGGAACTATTGATGATTCAACAAAGATATATTCAATGGCAGGAAGTGAAGAACAAAACCCTGCAATGACAACTGAAGAATTAGTAACACTGATCAGGCAGGTAGATCGTACTCCTGTTGAAAGAGATACATTGTATAATGTTATCAGGGATTACAGCAAAACAGATTTTAAGAAAGAAGAATTTAATGTTGCTCTTAATTAAAATAATTCTTTCTGCGGATTTTCTTTTTCTTTTTTATCCCAATCCATTTCTACACTTTTATTATAATCAGTAAGCTTGGTTCCGATGGCACGCCACCCCATCACTTCAACCATTTTGTTTAATTTAATTTTTGCCTTTCTTACCTGGGAGCCTCGTCCACTTTGTACAGCAAGAATAGGTTCTTCATCTGTAGTTACTTTAATTAATTTATTGCCTTCTCCTTCTTTAATAAAATAGAATTTACTATTAAGTGTGGTTGTTTCAATTTTAAAACGCTTTATATTAAACTGTAACTTTTCTTTATCAAGGTAAACTGCAGTAACAATTTTTTCAGGATTAAATTTTTGTATCAATGCAATATTATTCACATCAAACCGCTGGGTAAGTTCCTGGTCAACTATTTCATAATGGCCATCATAATATATTACCAGTATTTTATCATCCCCGTCAAAATTACCCAGGAGACTTCCTTTTTCTTCTGTATTTAATCTTCCAAATGTTACATCAAACCAAAGCCTGCGTCCATCTAAAGTTGATTTGCCCTTTTCTTTTAACCTTACTGATTTAATTGTATACTTAGTAACCTGGTTTCCCAAACTACTTCTGCCCTTAATTTCCATTTCTTCAAAATAGAAATCAAACTCTTTATTTCTTGCAGAAGAATTAGGGCTTAAAATAATCTTCACCACTTCTGCTTCCCCATTTGGATTTACACTCAGGTAATGTACTTTAGCCTTATCATCTCCTTTTACCACCTCATATTCTTTATCTCTTGTAATACCGGTAACATTAAATCGTTTTGCAAAACTTTTCTGCTTCCCATCAAAATATATCATGTTGTAAGTAGTGCGTTCATCATTTTTCTTAAACACATCTACATGAATAATGTCTTTTCCAATAAAAGTTTTATCAGCAACCTTTACAACTTTCATCTTGCCTGCTTTAGTAAAAGCAATTATATCATCAAGATCAGAAACTTCACCAATCAATTCATCTTTCTTCAATCCTGTACCGATAAAGCCATCAGCCCGGTTTACATAAATTTTTGTATTGGCAATAGCAACATTTTTTGCCTGGATAGTATCAAAGAGCTTAATCTCAGTTTTTCTTTCATTGCCTTTTCCATATTTTTTTAGAAGCCCCTCATAATAAGCCACTGCATAATCAGTCAGGTGTTCAATATCATACTTAACCTGCTTTATGTCTGCTTCTAAATTTTTAATCTGATCATTCAGTTCATCAATATCCAGCTTATAAATTCTGCGAACAGGTTTCTCAGTTAGCTTTACAATATCTTCCCTGGTGATCTCTCTTTTCAAAAGCTTTTTAAACGGATTGAATGCCTTATCAATTGCCAGTAAAACTTTCTCCCATGTTTCGTGTTTCTTCTCAAGCTCTTTATAGATCTTTTCTTCAAAGAATATTTTTTCCAAAGAAGTATAATGCCATTTTTCATGAAGTTCTGCCAGTTTTATTTCCAATTCTCTTTTTAATAATTCTTTGGTGTTATCTGCAGATATCTTCAGCAATTCAGGTATCGCTAAAAAAGCAGGCTTATGTGCAACAATTACACATGCATTTGGAGAAATAGAAACTTCACAATCAGTGAAGGCATACAGTGCATCAATAGTAATATCCGGAGAAATGCCGGGTGCAAGCTCAATTGCTATTTCAACTTCAGCAGCGGTGTTATCAGTTACCTTTTTTATCTTGATCTTGCCACCGTCATTGGCTCTAACAATCGAGTCTATCAACTGCGAAGTTGTAATTCCATAAGGCACATCACGTATCACAAGATTCTTTTTATCAAGCTCCTCAATTTTTGCTCTTACTCTTATTTTGCCGCCACGCTTACCTTCATTGTAATTAGTAACATCAACCATACCCCCCGTTGCAAAATCAGGAAATAATTCAAACTTTTTGCCACGCAAATATTTTATCGAAGCCTCGATAAGTTCACAAAAATTATGAGGTAAAATCTTTGTTGCCAAACCCACTGCAATTCCTTCTGCACCCTGTGCAAGCAATAATGGAAATTTCATTGGGAGTGTTACCGGCTCGTTCTTTCTTCCATCATAACTAAGTTGCCATTCGGTGGTTTTATTATTGAAGGCAACGTCTAAAGCAAATTTGCTAAGCCTTGCTTCAATATACCTTGGTGCTGCTGCGTCATCACCTGTTCTAACATCTCCCCAATTTCCCTGCGTTTCTATCAGCAGGTTCTTTTGTCCCAGGTTTACTAAAGCATCACCAATACTTACATCCCCATGCGGATGATATTGCATGCTTTGCCCAATAATGTTGGCAACTTTATTAAACCGCCCATCATCCATTTCCTTCATAGCATGTAAAATACGGCGCTGCACAGGTTTTAATCCATCTTCAATTGCAGGTACAGCCCTTTCTAATATTACGTAACTGGCATAATCTAAAAACCATGTTTTGTATTGCCCGCTTACACCGGAATCACTGTGAGCATAATCTTCTTTTACAGTTTTAGTCATTTTTTTTAAAACAATTTTCAATAATCAATTCTCAATATTCAATTCTCAATGCATGGAAGTCTTTAATGCTCCTCATTAGATTTATTTTTATTCGCAGTTTCAATACTCTTGGCAACTATAGCAATAAGTTGCTGTGTTTCCTGAAAAATACTATCAAGATTGGAAACAGGCTTTATTAATTGCTTTTTTATAATAATTTTCAATGCAACCCTGCATTCTTTTAATTCCTTCAATACTACTTTCATCTTATGAATAAAATCATTCCTTGATTCTGCAGCCTGTACTTCTCCATAATTAAAAGCAGGTGAATGG
>MWVW01000049.1_pt1 | contig 19508 bp, 14 predicted proteins | sample 1047191 | NCBI WGS metagenome assembly MWVW01 (sample SAMN06349985, study PRJNA376086) | soil metagenome | isolation source: MtG22-5 sample Antarctic (ecotone) | place: Antarctica
CCGGGGAACTAAGCGTAATGATACCTTCCTGTAAACTGTACTTAATATGATAATACAGGGGGACTTGTGGTGACAGCGCCGGATTGTATTGCAAAACACCATTTACCCGGTAAGGACGGATAAAACCAAGGCGAAGGTCATTGGAGGTGGAGTCCAGTGCAAGCCAATACTTTCTTGAAACCATTACTTCTCCCCAACCATTGGTGCCTTTGGCAAGGGCAGTGCCGCTGGCATCACCACTGTAATAAAAAGCGCCTATTGATCCAAGGGCCTGGTCTTGAAGTTTGGTATGATGTATAGCGAAAATGGTTTCCTTATTCCCATCAGCAACAGCTTTAAAATAGTTGGTATAAGCACCTCCCTGCACCAAACTATAATCCCCTGAATTGATCACCTTATTGGCAAATTCAAGAGCATTGTTATTGTCTCCCATATAGAGATATACACGGGCAAGCAAGGCATTGGCTGCCTGCTTCGATGCAAATGAACTGGCAAACACGAGTTTTTTCAACGTCATCATATCAGCAGCTTTTAGCAGATCTTCAATAACAAAAGCATATACTTCACTTACTTTACTTCTGCTGATGGTAAGTTTCTGCTCATCTGTAAGGTCTTCTTTCAGAATAGGTACACCAGGATTGTCGCCATTGTTTTGCGTATAGGGTCTTCCGAAAACCCTTACCAAATCGAAATGCATCATAGCACGCAGGTACAGGTTTTCACCTTTTAGCTGGCGCTGGGCTGCAGAAGCATCCTCCGGAATGGCAGCAATAATCTTATTGGCTGCACTCACTACAAGGTATGCCTGCGTCCAAAAGAGCCTTGAATGCGTACCTGTAGTTAAATGCGTGTAGCGATAAGTATTGGTGTAGTCGTTAGAAGATATCTGGCCCTGTGCTACTTCATCGCTGGGAAATTCCTTCAGAAAATGACCGCTTAGCGTATAGTTCCCATGTCTTACCAGGGCATAGACACCGATAGTAGCCGTTTCAATATCAGCGGCAGTAGTTAATGCATCATTTTCATCGATAGTTGTAGCAGGATCAAAACTTTTCTTACAGGCGCCCATGCCAAGGGCTAAAACGCCGGTTAACAATATAGCTTTAAAATTATTCATTTTCACTATTTAATTTTTTAAAATGTAAGATTTAACCCAAACAGAATTTTTCTACTGATAGGGTATCTAAAAGTTGACGATCCACTGCTTAATACCACTTCAGGATCGGTACCTGTATAATTTGTTCCGGTCCATAAATTATCGCCACTGATAAATACCCTAACAGTTGAAAGTTTGAACCTGGATAGGATGGATCCTGGCAGGTCGTAGCCAAGCGTAATGTTACGTAAACGGATATAGCTGCCATCCTCGAGGTACCTGGAAGAACTCTGGTTGGATCTACCTTGAGCGGGACCACCTAAAAAAGGTTTTGGATGTGTGACTATATCGCCCGGTTTCTCCCACCTTGTCCATCCTTTGGCCAATACAGTAGAATTATAGCTGTCATATACTCCATCATTATCGAAAAAAAAGCGGGAATTATTATATACATAGTTGCCATATACAAAATTCATAAATGCTGTCAACGAAAATCCTTTGTAGGCTAATGTGTTTGTGATACCACCTGTGAATTTAGGCGCAGCAGATTTACCCAGGAACTGCCTGGACTGAGCAGTCGCAACAGAGTTATAATTGTTGGTGTAAGTAATAAACTTATTACCATCCACATCAGTAATTATTTTTTCCCATAATGGATCACCATTGGCAGGATCAACCCCGGCCCAAACCGGCATATTCCATTCATCTATATCATGTCCAAGCCCTATTGGTTGCGTTGCACCGGGACTGCTAAATATTGCACTATCGTTCAACTGTATTACCTTATTACGGTTAAATGCCATGTTCAGGTTTGTTTCCCAGGTAAAGGATTTACCTGCGAAGTTTTTAGTGGTAAGGTTAAATTCAATTCCCTTATTTCGAACACTTCCAATATTTTCATATACAGAGAGGTATCCTGCAGTAACCGGTAAGGGTTTCAGGTACAATAAATCACTAGCTGTTTTTTGATAGATATCAATACTTAAATCTATCCGTTTAAAAAATGAAATATCCAATCCAAGGTTTGCAGCTTTTTGTTTCTCCCATGTCAGGTCAGGATTAGGTTTTTGCGAAGGTGCGGCTCCGGGTATACCGGCATAGCTGGCGGTGGCTGCGAGAGTATATAAACCTAATGCAGCGAAATCAGGAATTTCAGCATTACCTGTGGTACCATAACTGGCACGAAGCTTCAGGAAACTGATTGGTCTGATTGAACTCATGAATGCTTCGCTGCTTACAATCCAGGAAGCGCCAAATTGATAAAAGTTGGCAGAGGAATTATTATTTCCAAATCTTGATGACCTGTCACGAACAAATGACGCAACAGCAAAATACTTATTGGCAAAATTATAATCTGCCTGTGCCAGGTATTTCTGAAAGCTGTATTCACTTTTACCGCCGGTTGGGTTCGAGATCGACTCAGTGCCTGTAGAAGCATAAGGCCTGCCGGGAGGAAGATTCTTTACCGCTGTAGCAAGAAAATCATTATAAGACTGTAGAGCTTCACCTACTGCCAGTACAGATATGTTATGTGCGCCAAAACTATTATCATATCTCAGCCTGTTTGAACTTAACAGGACATTTGTATAAGAAAATCTGTTGTGCAGCTCACCGCCATTAGGGCCTCCTCTCTTTGATCTTCTATCATGAAAAGTCACAGAATTAGAATTAGTAAATGTTACTCTGTTATACGTTGCAAAACTGAGCTGTTTGGTGATGGCATAATCAAGATTTAAATCGCCGCTGAAGTTGAGGCTTCTTGCATTGGCGATGTTATACTGCATAGTATGCAGAAAATTATGCCCGTCTCTTCCGTACCAGGTACTCGTTCTTGGATCTTTAGGAGTACCATCCGCATTATAAGCTGAATCATACGGCATATTTGTGTAGGCCTGGTACAGAGCGCCACCGGTGCCATTCAGATCACCTGTGGGATTATAGTTGTCTTTTATGTAAATACTATTCAGCAGCACATTCAATTTCAATTTATTTGATAATTTATGTGCAAGGTTGGTGCGGAAACTATACGAGGTTTTATCATTTGCCCTCAGGGTGCCTTCCTCCATATAATAATTACCGGAAACATAATACTGGGTTTTGTCATTGCCACCAGATGCAGACAGTGTATAGTTATGGGTCATGCTTTTTCTGAATGCCAGATCCCACCAGTTGGTATTGGTATTTAATACAGCCGGATTGGGTGTGATAAATGTTTTATGGTAATCATACAGTTGCTGGGTATTCATTAATTTAAAGTTGCCGGTAGTAGCTTCATTAAAACCAACGGCGGACTGAAATTCAATTTTTGCTTTTCCTGATCTACCTGTTTTGGTGGTAATAATGATTACACCATTACCAGCCCTTGACCCATACAGACCGGTGGCGGCAGCATCTTTTAAAATTGTTACTGATTCTATATCGGAAGTATGATATGTACCTCCTATATTGCCATCTACTACAATTAATGGCCCTGAGCCTGCGGCTATGGAGCCCTGGCCGCGAATGAGGATAGTAGAACCATCAGTAGGATCGCCGGAGCCGGAAGATACTACTACACCGGGAGCTTTACCCTGTAACAAGCTTGAAAGTTGGGTCGAAGTCACATCTCTCAGCTTCTCGCCGGATACTACGGAAACAGAGCTTGACAAATATTTTGCTTTCTTAGTAGAATAACCTACCACTACTACACCCTGCAAAGCATCTTCTGTTTGCTTAAGCTGGATTGTAAAATTTGCCTCTGCATTTACTTCAATCTCTTTTGTTTCAAATCCTACATATGATATCACAAGAACTGCCTTCTCCGGTACATCCAAAAAAAACTCTCCGACGTCATTTGTAGAAGTACCGATATTTGAATCTTTCACTTTAATAGTAACCCCGGCCAGCGGTTGTCCTTTTTCATCAGTAATCTTTCCTTTAATAATTTTTGCGACTACTCCAGTAGGTGAATCCTTGTCTGCAGCAAATATTGCGTTTACAAAAGCTGACTGGATTACAAAAGCAAATAAAAGAACCCTGGCAGTTTTCTTAAAGCTTTTAAACATGCTTTTTCTCATAACAAAATTTTAGATTTTAAACCATTAATTAGCAAATCAGAAAAAATCAGAAGAACGGTTTTACGATTGACCTAAGAAGTGAAATTATTTTTTGTTGTCTGTCCGGTTATCATTTATATATCCTTTCTGCATAGCGTCTCAAGCAAATCGCAACCAACAATTTAACCAGATAGTTTTAATTAAAGATGCGCAACCGTATGCGCAAAATTTTACAAAGAATTAATAGTGAAACTAAGACAAGCGATGTCTAGCTGTTGCTGCACATTGCGCAATCGATTGAGCAGTGCCGAAGTGGAGAAAATAGAATTCCGTCTTTTGTTAGCAGCAGGCCTTTTTAATCAGCAAAAGTTGTCGCTTATTTTTTTGATCGCTCATATAATCCATAAAATATTATTCCTGCAAGTAAACAAATTGATACGTCACGTATTTCATTAAGGCTTGAACTTGACAAAAGCCACATAGAAATTAGTATTCCTGTAAAGGCAAAGAAGTATCCGAAACGAACTTTGAAATAATCCGGTTTATCATTCTTCTTCTTGCGGAGTTTGATTAAGGAAATACATACTATTAAATAAATAAGAATTCTGATTATTACAGCAATTGATAATGCCGACAGGAATGACTGTGAAATAGAAACTATGGCAGCTACCAGAGAAAATAGAAGTAACGACCAGGTAGGAGTAAGATGCCTGGGGTTAACATACGAAAATAATTTCGGGAATTGTTTTTCATTACTTAGTGCAAATGGTAATCTGGAACCACTAAGCACCATGGCATTTAGAGCACCTAGAATTGAAATAAATGCCCCCGCAGCCATTAAATAACCACCCGCTTTCCCCATAAACAGGCTGGCGGCTTCTGCCAATGGTTTTTCAGAGAAAGCAAGGTTGGGAAGTGTTCCAATGCTTACTATTTGTATCAGGCAATAAAAAACGGCTACAAATATGGCAGAAGTCAGGAGAGCAAAGGGTAATGTTTTCTTTGGGTTGTCTATTTCTCCCGAATTTATCAGAACCGCTTCAAAGCCACCAAATGCAAATATTAATAAAAGAACGGAACTTGAAATCGCATTGAAGTCAATTGTCTGCGCAGGTATAAAAAGATCCGGCTGAATAAAAAACAACCCTATAATTATAAACATAAAAAGAGGAAGCAGCTTAGCCACTGTTAAAATATTATTCAATTTGGTGGAATTTTTTACCCCGATATGATTTATGAAACTCAGAAAAGCTGTAATGGTGAAGATGGTTATTAACCTTAGAAAAGGATTGACGAACGCTGGTAAAAAAAACGACAGATAGACTACCAGTAAGTTAATTAAAGTTGCAAAATTAAAAATACGGCTTAGCAGTAGTAGCCACCCCATACAAAAAGCGGGAAAGCGGCCAAAAGCAGCAAGTGTATAAATATATGGCCCTCCAGTTTTGTCAAACCTTGTACTTACTTCAGCAAAACATAGAATAAATACTATAACTACCAGGGCACAAATAAAGAAGGCAACAATACTATAAACACCGGATATCTTAAATATTTTTGAAGGCAACCCGAAAATGCCGGCTCCAATAATACTATTGATTATTAGAAGAACTAAGTCCCATTTTCGAATACTCCGATTTAGCATCCTAAGAAGTTAAAAAAAAATATTCTTATCCGGATAAACTAGTCATACAATAGTGGCGAAAAATTCCCTTCCTAATTATGTCTTGCTATTAAAAGTCTGTGTGCAAAAACCAGCATTTTAATTATATGATAGCTTTCTTTCTTGTTTTTTAGGATATGAAATCAGACTGCAAATAACTGACTAATATCCTGAAAGGATTTAAATTCAAGGGCATTGCCAGATGGGTCTAAAAAGAACATCGTTGCCTGTTCACCTGGCAGTCCTTTAAATCGAATGTAGGGTTCAATTATAAATTTGGTATCATGACTTTTTAATCTTTTTTCCAATTCATGCCATTCGTTCCATTCTAAAACCACACCAAAATGAGGAATAGGAACATCATGGCCATCAACCGGATTAAAATGATGCTTTACTTCTTCTGTTGGCCGTGGCTTTAAATGTATCACAAACTGATGCCCATATAGGTCAAAGTCAGTCCAGTTGACGTCACTTCTTCCTTCGCCACACCCTACTACTTCCCGATAGAATTTCCTTGCTTCTTCTAAATCATAAACTGGTACCGCAACATGAAATGGAGTTAATTTTCTCATGACTTTTCTTTTTTATAATGAACAATCAGAAACTATAATATTTGTATTACTTCGCGGACAAGGGGAGTAAAATTTTCATTCTGGCAACGATTGAAAAACAGTTTTAAAATTGTCAAGCTGCTTTACATTCAGCTTTCCAATGTTTGAAACAACCTTCTCTTTTTTAAGCGTAAATATTCTGTCCACTTTTATCACTGACTTCATTCTTAATCCATTCGCATGTTCCGGTTCAATAATTATTTCGTTTACGTTAGCAATTGCAGGAACCTGAGAAGAGACGGCACTTAATACCAAATCCCGATATTTATCTTTAGTTTCTGCAATAACAACAGCAGGCCGGGCTTTTATATTAGTAAGTTCAGCAAATGGAAAAGGTATTATAACAATATCTCCTGTTTTCATTATTTCGTTTTCAAATAATCCTGGTACAAATCTTCTTCCCCTGATTTCCAAAAATCAAAAGCATCTTCATCTGCCGGATACTGGCGAAGATTCTCAATATCAGCTTCATCTTCTACAAAAGTTATAATTACCTTACAAGGCGCTTGCTGCTCTACTTTCTCAAGCAATTTTACTTTCTCTCCATCATATATACCTTTTACAGAACGCATATTTATATTTAATTTATAATTTGACAAATAGTTTTTCCTTAGTTTTCATATCCAATTCATCACCCAGCCTTAGCATATAAAGCAACATAAACGTCATCTTCTTTTCCAGGAACATCATGCTTCACTTCGTCCTTCACTACAACCCAATACTTTCACCATAGAATTTCCTTGCTTCTTCTAAATCATAAATTGGCACTGCAACATGAAATGGAGTTAATTTTCTCATGACCTTTATTTTTATAAAGAATAATCAGGAACAACAATATTTCTAAACTTTTACCATGTCCATAAATATAAATTTATTTTTTGAACCAAACTTTCAGAATACTTTCTGTAGAAACTATTTCTTTTCTACAAAAACCAATTCATCAATCATAGCGTTGCTGCCTGCAAGGGAATTGATACGCAAAATCAATTTACCGTCGTTGGTATCTTCGCGCATTACAAACAACGTTACCCATTTACCGGACTTATCTAAATTTGCCGGTGCGAAACTCCCTGCCTTCCAACCAAATTCCCGCATCCCTTCCTTCAATATTCCAGTCCGCAAAATGGATATACAACTCACCGGTCACTCCTTGTGGCGGATTGATTTCTATTTCCATTTCTTTTCCAAACCAGGCGGCTTTTTCTTCCCAACGCAAGATATCTGCTGCGATCATCCTTGGGGTTCGCAATTGCGCTCTCACCAGTTTCTTAACATTGTATTGCGTATTTCGTTTCAGCACCGAAGCATCCATTTCTTTTGTCCAGGGATATTGTCCGCCTTGTTTTGGCGCATTCACTCCTGCTTTTACATAAAGCAATGCATTGGAAAATTCTTCCGGCACCGGCACTTTACTTTCCGCTTCTTTAATTAATGGAAAGGTTGTTTGCAAAAGTTGTGTGTTTATATCAGTGGTTGGATTAAAGGCGCTGCTGTTCACATACTGCAACAGGCTGTATCTAAGTTGTTTGGCAACAGGGCTTTTGCTGTCTTGTATATCATATCCGCATACTATCAAACGTCCTTTGCCAACCCGACATTCAAAGAGAGAACCCAACTTTTCGTTGATATGAAAATCGCTGATGGGCTGTGCGATTGGTTGCACTGATGCAGGCCAGTTGGTTAGTTTAAAGGCCCGGCCATTGCTCACGGATTCCCATTGCCAATCACTATGGGAAGCGGTAGGGAAATAGTTATACGCCGGATGTTTTTCATTTACACTTAAACCTATTGTAGTATTTTCCTGTCCGGGAAAAAATACAGTGGACCAGAACAGCGGTTCAAAAAACAATTGCCTGAATGATTCTGGTTTGCCCAACTTAGCGGCATACAATAAAACGGTTTCCCCATTTTGTAATGCCGCCAGTGTTTTATCATCCAGCATATTTGTTTCAGTAATAGTGGCAGAAGATATGATGGGGAGTTGTTTTGGATATATCCAAATTGACCATTCATTGTGATAAGGCGTGCCGGGCATGCTGATTTTCAATTTGGCTTCTACGGCTTGCTGAACTGCACCGAGCGGTACATTTATTTCCTGGAGTGTTTTAAGTTCGCCTCTTTTTATAGCGACATCCTGTATTACTTCTTTGCCCAGCAATTTACTGTCAGCCGTTATTAATTCCCATTGCACATTGTTTTTCAAATCATCGGCACCATAATTGGCAAACTGAATTGTTGCAGTAAAATTGTCGGTACTTTCCCAAACAAATTTTTTAAATCTTGCTAAGGGAACGACGGCGTTATTGTACTGCCGAAAATATTCCGGTGAGGTAGTTTTTTTATCATCATAAAAAACATCCAGCCATCCCACCAATGCCTCACCCTGTCCCTGGTAATCCTGCATACTCAACATTTCAAAACCGGCACATGATGGGGTGCGGTAAAAATTTTCAATCAACGCCTTGTACAATATTTTTTGCAGGGCGCCACTCGCTGCATGAAAAACAGCATCCTGTTTTTCTACACCGTTTGCCTTTGCAGATTCCCTGCAGGCTTCAAGGTTACGGGCTTTCAATACACCTTTGTATTTACCTATTTCACTCCACAATGGATATACAGGAAATTGCCCTACCTCGTGTGCAATGATGGGGATATCGCTTTTTGAATATATTGTTTCTAAATCATAATCGGTATGGGATCCTTGAAAACCATAAGTACGTCCAACACCCGGAATATTATGCGTAACCATAAAATCATCTACCGGCATAATTTTTCTTGCCGTTGATACAGAATACAATCTTCTGCTATCTTTTTCTTTCAACTTTTTTATCCATCCCTGCATCACGTCAAAATCCGAATTGCCCAATTCATTGCCGATACAAAACATCACAAAAGAAGGATGGTTGCCATAGGCATCCAATATGCGTTGCAATTCTTCCTGCACAAATTTATTGGCGGACGGATTTTTACCTAGCCCCTGCGGTAAACCTTTAGTGATCATATCGGGTCTGTCTTTGGGCGGGGCTGTCATCCACCAATCTATCCAGATGGTTTCGGCCAGTATGTAAATACCTAATTTGTCTGCTGCTTCAAAAGCCGCATCCGGCGGACACCAGGAGTGGAACTGTACATGGTTAAGCTCATATGATTTGTAAATCTTAAAAATCCGTTCCCATTCTTTCACATCAGTGGAAGGATAACCAGTGAGCGGAAAATGTACAGCATCCAGATTGCCCCGCATAAATACCGGAGCATTATTAATAAGAATTTTAGACTTGCTATGCGTAACACTGCGAAAACCAAAATCTGCAGTTACTTCATCTTTGTTTTGAAGCGTAGCAGCAATTCGGTAACGGTTAGGTGAAAATTCATCCCATAATTTGATGGGAAAGTTTAGTTGTAATGTGTTTGTTTGTTCTTCTTTGTTTGATAATAATTCCTGTTGGCTAAAAACTTTTTTACCGGTTTGCAAATTAGTAATGGTATAAACTACTTTTAATGCAGCAGGGTTTTCTACTTTTAATTTTATACTGAGTTTTTTATTATCTGCATCGGGATATACCTGCAGGTTTGTAACATGTGTGGTTTCCCTGGCCCGCAGTTCTATTTTACCAACAGCGCCATTCCAGATGCTTTGTGTGTATTCGGTATATACATGGCCTTTATCGCCGATGTTATAAATTAAATCATTGTTGATGCGAAGCGTCAATACATGTTTGCCTGGTGCTAATTTTCCTAATTGGTGTACATGTGGTACAGCTAACGCATCCTTAGTGTTTGCGGCTTTGCCATCCACCCAAACTCTCGATTCCCACATTACCCTTTCCAGGAACAGTTCAATATCTTTTCCTTTCCATGCAGCAGGGATGTTTATTTCCCGTCTGTACCAGGCCGGCCCAACATATTTATAAGCCCGGGATAAAATACCGTAATCGGGACCGGAAGTCCTGATACCCTTATGTGCTTCATCGGTGGTGCCAGGCAGGTGAATGGTTTCTGAAAATTTTTGCAGGTACCATTGTTGTTTTTCACCACTGCTGTCAGGGTCAAGCCGAAAATGCCAGGAACCGGCTAATGATATTTTTTTTTGGGAAAAAATTTTACCTGTTGATAAAAGAAGCAGGCATATTAACAGCAATGACCTAATTGGCATGATGAAAGTTTTTCCATGTCTATTCCTATTTATTTTTTGTTGTATGTACAATTATCATTTATATACTCTTTCTGCATACCGTCACAAGCAAATCGTATATAATTTAATCAGATAATTTTAATTCAAGATGCGCAACCGTATGCGCAAAATTTTCATAGAAAAATGCTATTTTTTGAATAAGGACACGAAAAGGTTTGGCTTGCTGCACATTGCGCAAACGATTGACCACTTGCTTAAAAGTATATTTGATTATTTTCAATGCTCATTAATTATAATTTAATGCAGCAACAATCTTTAACGATTCCGATGCATGCCAATGCCAGGCAAAATTATTCTACGGCCATGCTCATCATCGGCGCCTTGTTCTTCCTTTTTGGATTTGTGACCTGGGCAAACGGAACACTGATACCTTATTTAAAAATAGCCTGTGAACTAACCACATCAGAAGCTATGTTGGTAACTTTTGCTTTCTATATTTCTTATGCAGTGATGGCGTTTCCTTCTTCATGGGTTCTAAAAAAAACGGGTTTTAAAAAAGGTATGATCCTGGGCCTGGTTTTAATGGCCGCAGGTGCTTTAATATTTATTCCTGCTGCCAATAGCAGAACATACAACGTTTTTCTATTGGGGTTATTTGTAATAGGTACCGGTCTGGCACTCTTGCAAACAGCCTGCAATCCTTATGTCACTATTCTTGGCCCTATTGAAAGCGCTGCCAAACGGATCAGCATCATGGGCATTTGTAATAAAGGCGCCGGCGCTATTGCACCTTTGATCATGGGTGCTATCATGCTGAATAATGCGGATGCCCTGCAGGCAAAATTGCTAACGATGGGTGCAACACAAAAAGCAGTTGAACTCAATGCACTGGCTTCAAAAGTTGTGGTTCCCTATATCGTCATTGCCATAGTGCTGGTTGCGTTGGCGGTATTTATTTATTTTTCAACACTGCCCGAAATAAAAGCTGAGGGAGAAGATGAAACCGATACATCATCATCTGTTATAAACCGGGAAAGTATTTTCAGTTATCCTTATTTATGGCTTGGCTTTATTACCCTGTTTCTTTATGTAGGTGTAGAAGTGTTAGCTGGTGACACGATACAACTTTATGGCAATTCTCTTGGTATAAGTTTAGATACAGCAAAAAATTTCACTACTTATACCATGATTGGAATGCTGGCCGGTTATCTTATCGGCATTTTTACAATACCCAGATATATTTCTCAATCAACAGCTTTAAAATTTTCTGCCATACTGGGTATTCTATTTTCATTGGGTGCCATTTTCACCAGTGGTACCACTTCAGTTTTTTTCATTGCCATCCTTGGCCTGGCCAATGCATTGGTATGGCCGGCTATCTGGCCCTTAGCCATTAATGGTTTAGGCAAATTCACCAAAACAGCTTCCGCCTTATTAATTGTAGGTATTGCCGGCGGCGCTTTGGTGCCAAGGCTCTGGGCAACACTTGGTGAATCGGTTGGCTTGCAACAGGCTTACTGGATAATGATACCCTGCTACTTGTTCATCCTGTACTTTGCAATTAGCGGGCATAAAGTGGGACTGAAGAATAAATAAACCATTTCATGTAAATCTTTTTTACAGCTTTAATCTATGTCTGTGCACTTATGCCTTCTATCCTAATAATAAAAGCCATCAGATTTAAGTAACCGGGAATGGAAGTTTTGAAAGTAAAAGTTTCAGTGATGGTGTTTTTGCGGTGGCAATGACAGTTTTAATTTACCAGGTAGAAGTTCGTGAGTGTACAAAATAAAAACGAACACTGATTGCTGAATGAGGGCATTAATAGTAAACATAAATTAGAAAACATATTTATAATTTTTCAAACTCAGACATGCAAAAGCTGAAGATTGCTTTTTCAGAAAAGATTAATAGCAATGATCCGATAGAAAAAATATCCCTACACCTGGATAGTTGCCAAAGGCATTCAATAGAAAATGTGCCGTGGCCGGCCTATCCCTACCACCCTGAGGTTTATTTTGCTATTGCGCATTCCGGTAATTGTATTTTCCTGAAATTTTATGTAGAGGAGAATTTTATCAAAGCCATTGCCGGATCAATTAACGGTCCTGTTTGGGAAGATGCCTGTGTTGAATTTTTTATCAGCTTTGAGGAAAAAGGCTACTATAATTTTGAATTTAATTGCATCGGCACTGCTTTCGCAGGCTTTGGTAAAGAAAAAAATAATCGGGAATTATTACCGGAAGAAGTAATAAATAAAATAAACTACGAGGCAGTTATCAGGAATAACAAGAAGAAAAAACTCATTTCCTGGGAATTGACATTGAAGATCCCTGTGGATGTTTTCATCCATCATCATTTCTCTTCTCTCCACGAAAAAATATGTTCTGCTAATTTTTATAAATGTGGCGATCATTTACCTGAGCCCCATTTTATAGCGTGGTCAAATATTCAGTCACCGGAGCCCAATTTTCATTTACCGGAGTTTTTCGGCGAATTGGAATTTGAATAGAAGATAGATCCGTATCGAACTCATTTCACATTTGTCATCCTCGTGTTTCATTTTCTTTTGCGTAAATTGTAATACAACGCATTTGCTGTCATGGATAATAACCTGCCCACTATTAAACAGATCGCTAAAAAATTAAATGTTTCAGTTTCTACCGTTTCCAGGGCATTAAGCAATCATCCCCGAATTGGCTTACGCACTAAAATGCGTGTGCAGGAGTTAGCAAAGGAATTAAATTATGAGCCCAATACACAGGCGATATTTTTTAAGCAGAAAAAAACGTTTGTTATTGGCGTTATACTTCCTTATATCCGTGAAGAATTTTTTTCACAAGCCATTTGTGGAATTGAAACTGCTGCGATAGAACATGATTATACCATTTTATTTGGACAGAGTTACGATAACACTGAAACAGAGAAAAAAGTGGTTGAAATCATGAAGCGGCATCGGGTTGACGGATTGATTATTTCTTTATCAAAACAAACGCAGAATTATGATCATTTGCAGGCGCTGGATAAGTATGGAATTCCTATTGTTTATTTTGACAGGGTGCCTTTCCTTGAAAAAGCACATAAGGTGTATTGCAATTTATATAAGGGCACAGTGGAAATGATAAACTGGTTATTTAGCAGGGGCTATAAACGAATTGCATTAATTAATGGACCTGAGAGACTACCTGCCAGCAAGGAACGCCTGAAAGGCTATATAGAAGGAATATCAAAGAAAAAAATCAAAGTTGATATGAAATGGGTAGAAACAACCGACCTGTCAAAAGAAAGCACTCATACAGCTATAAAAAATATACTGGCATTAAAAAATCCACCTAATGCCATCATCACGTTTAATGATTACGTACACATGGATGCCGTGCAGTATGCACAACAACATCACATCCGGGTGAACAAGGACATAGTTTTTGTCTCTTATGCAAATTTGCCTATTACAAATTATACTGCTCATCCTCCTTTAGTATCTATAGAACAGTATCCATATGGACAGGGAGAAAAAGCAATGGAACTTATGAACAGGATAATTAATGAAAAAGCTTCCGGGACAAATGGAATGGAAATTTATTATACTGAAGAAATGCCTGGTACGTTGGTAATGCACCAGGCTCCCCGTTGATCGATGTATTGCAGTTCATAATATTGAATGGTTTAAAATATAACCTGTGCGCATTTAGGCAAATTGATCTTAAACTTTCCTTCATAAACCAGTGTACAAAACAATTTTAAATAAAAGAACCTTTTCCAGTCAGTAAAGAACTCCAGGCTGATGGCTTTTGTCTGGAAATATTTCATTTGTTTATCAATCTTTCACAACACTATCAGCTTGCTTTATCTTTGAATATTTTTAAAGTATTTACATGTTAAGAGTTGGCATTTTTGGAACAGGTCACCTGGGAAAATTTCATTTAAATAACTGGAAGGAAATCGAGGACATTACATTAGCCGGTTTTTTTGACCCTAACGATACTACTGCCCAGGAAATCATAGATACTTATGGATTAAAACGCTATCGCAATGAAGATCAATTGCTGCAGGCCTGTGACTTAGTGGATGTAGTAGCGCCAACCAATTATCATTTTGATATTTGTGCAAAAGCAATGCGTAAGGGCAAACACATATTTGTTGAAAAACCAATGGCAAATACTATGGATGAAGCGCATCAACTGGTGCAATTGGTACAGGAATCAAAAATAAAATTCCAGGTGGGTCATGTAGAACGTTTTAACCCGGCCTTCCTTGCAATTGCACCGTTAGATTTAAATCCTATGTTCATTGAGGTGCATCGTTTGGCTCAATTCAATCCACGTGGCACTGAAGTGAGTGTAATACTTGACCTGATGATCCATGATATTGATATTGTTTTAAGCATTGTAAAAAGTGATGTAAAAAATATTTTAGCAAGCGGTGTGGCGGTTATGACAGATACCCCCGATATTGCCAACGTCCGCATTGAATTTAATAATGGTTGTGTAGCGAACTTAACCTCCAGCCGTATATCGATGAAGAAAATGAGAAAAATGAGGCTGTTTCAAAAAGAAGCCTATATCGGTATCGATTTCTTAAATAAAAAAACAGAAGTCATCAGTTTGAATAACACACAGGATAAAGATGTTTTTACATTTGATATAGAAACTTCAATGGGGAAAAAAACTATTTCCATTGCCAACCCGCAGGTTCAGGAAGTAAATGCCATTAAACAGGAATTACAGTCTTTTGTAGCCGCCATCAAGAATAATACCCGCCCAATAGTTAATGAAATTGATGGATTGAGAGCTATGGAAGTTGCGCATGAAATTTTACAAAAGATGAAAAATAATATTTCCCTTTCTTAACCTACATGCCACTTAAAAAATATATTGACCCCTATTGGTATGCAGTAGCTGATTATGTTTCAGCCGCTTTTTCCTGGGCACTTTTTTTTCTATTCCGTAAGTGGTTGTTAGATGAGCCTGTTTTTTCTGATAATCAACTTAATCTTGATCATAAATTCTGGTTAGGGATTCTTTTAATTCCACTTGGGTGGCTGATACTATTCGCATTAGTTGGCAGCTATAATTCAATCTACAAAAAATCACGGCTGACAGAGTTTACAAAAACCTTTATATGCTGCATGCTTGGTTCCATCGTTTTATTTTTTTTATTTTTAATAGATGATGCTAAGGAAAATTATTCTTATTATTATTTTGGATTCGGCTCACTATTTCTCATCCATTTGTGTATTATTTTTTTTGCACGATTATTATTGTTAACTGCAGCAAAAGGACAATTAAGCAACGGCCAGATCAAATTTCATGCACTCATTATTGGTAACAAATCAAAAGCCTCACAGCTATTTGCCGAAACCGAAAAGAAATTAAAAGAAGAAGGCTATAAAATAATTGGGTTCGTGCCTTTAAATATAATTGAACCAAACAATAAAAACTTTCCCCGGATTGGTGAGTTAGATAAGCTCGAATCAATAATAGATAATCACAAAATAAAATCTGTAATACTTGCTATCAATAAAGAAGAGCAAAAAGCAATCGAAAAAATAATTGACCGTCTCAGCGAAAAAGACGTAGATATAAAAATTCAACCAAGTACACTGGATATACTTGCAGGATCTGTTAAAACCAGCAATGTATTAGGAGCAGTGCTAATTGATTTGAAAACAGAATTAATGCCGGAATGGCAACAGAATATTAAACGCCTGATTGATATTTCATTTTCATTTTTCTCATTTTTATTTTTATTTCCATTTATGCTCTATATCGCTATGAGGGTGCGGCTTTCATCAAAGGGACCAATTTTATACATACAGGAAAGGATAGGGTACAAAGGAAACCCCTTTTATATGTATAAGTTCCGATCCATGCAAATAACTGCGGAGCCCGATGGCCCGGCACTTTCGTCGGACAGGGATACCCGAATAACCAATTGGGGAAGGACAATGCGCAAATGGCGGTTTGATGAATTGCCGCAGTTGTGGAATATCTTAATTGGCGAAATGAGTTTGGTTGGACCCAGGCCGGAACGAAAATTTTACATTGACCAGATCGTGAGCCAGTTTCCCTATTATAAATATTTATTGAAAGTGAAACCCGGACTTACCTCCTGGGGCATGGTGCAATTTGGTTATGCGGAAAATGTGGAAGAAATGATTGAACGCAGCAAGTTTGACCTGGTGTATATTGAAAATATTTCACTGGCGCTTGATTTTAAGATCATGATCCATACGCTGCGTATTATTTTTTTGGGAAAAGGAAAGTAGGTTACGTGAGATGTGAAAGGTCAAACGTGAGAATTCAAACGTCAAAGGCGAAATGTCGGATTTAAAAGAGAGATATTAAAAATAGAATTTTGTCTCACTTCTCACGTTTCATTTCTGACAACATTTGGCGTCGTCGTAAAACTTGTTTCCGTTTCTTGTTTTTAGATTTTATTTTTGATGAAATACCAACCTTTGAGAAAAGCCCTCTTCTTTGTTATTGCAAATAGTTTATTACACATTGCCCACTGCCAGTCACTATATTGGCAACAACAGGTAAACTACATTATTGATGTCAGTTTAAATGATAAAGAAAAAACATTGGATGGTTTTGAAAAGCTAACCTATTTTAATAATTCGCCTGATACACTCCGCTACATTTGGTTTCATCTGTGGCCAAATGCCTATAAAAATGATCACACAGCCTTTAGCGACCATTTACTGGAAAACGGGAATACTAAATTTTATTTTTCCAACAAAGATCAAAAAGCATATATCAACCGTCTTGATTTTAAAGTAAATGGCGTGGCAGCAAAAACAGAAGACCATCCCCAACATATAGATATTATTAAACTCCTTTTACCTGCTCCCGTACCACCACAACAACAAATTACCATTACAACATCTTTTCACGTAAAGCTGCCGTTTAATTTTTCGCGTGGCGGATATGATAAAGAATCGTTTCAATTAACACAATGGTATCCAAAACCCGCTGTTTATGATGAAAAAGGCTGGCATCCTATGCCTTATTTGGATCAGGGAGAATTTTACAGCGAATTTGGAAATTATGATGTACGAATCACTGTTCCTGGCGATTATGTAATAGCGGCAACCGGCGAATTGCAAAATGCCGAAGAAAGAAAGTGGCTGGAAACGAGAAAAATTAATTCAACTCAGGTAAAAAAAACAGCAATAAAAAAACCTGCCACCCCTGATAAAAAAAAGAATTTAAATACTGATCCAACACTTTCTTCCAAAACAAAAACATTACAATACCTGCAAAACAATGTACATGATTTTGCATTTTTTGCTGATAAAGATTTTATAGTTGAAAAGGATACCTGCCAATTGCCATCTGGAAAAATTATTGATGTACAAACTTATTATACACTTCCGAATCAAATTAATTGGAAACAAAGTTTACAATATGTGAAGGATGCAGCGAGGTTTTATTCGGCTGAAGTGGGTGAATATCCATACAATGTTATAACTGCTGTACAAGGTCCTGAGAGTTTTGGCGGTGGGATGGAATATCCAACCATTACCGTCATATCACCTTCAATATCCGGCAGGCAATTAGATCGGACCCTAACCCATGAAGTGGGACATAATTGGTTTTATGGCATACTTGCCAGTAATGAAAGAGAACATCCCTGGATGGATGAAGGCATTAATTCTTTTTATGAAAATAAATATCTTGAAAGAAAATATGGACCGCAAACAAAAGAGCAGGAAATAGCTTTTCAAACCTTAGCAAAAAAGCATAAAGACCAGCCTATAGAAACGACCTCAACAGCATTCAACACTATTAACTTTGGATTGGTGGCCTATCACAAAACCGCTCAATGGTTAAAAAATTTAGAAGATAAATTAGGTGCTGGAAAGTTTCGTGACATGATGCAACAATATTTTTCTACCTGGAGCTTTAAACACCCAGAGCCGGAAGATTTAAAAATTATTTTAGACCAATATTTACAAAATGGTACTTCTGCATTTGAACAGCTTACAAAAAGAGGAATTCTACCCGGTCAACAGTTAAGTGGTTTTAAGTTCATAACTTCTTTTCAACCAAAAACGCTTAAAGAATATCTCACGCATCCAACCAAAAATGCATTCATCGTCTCTCCTGCTATTGGTTTTAATAGCTATGATAAATTCATGATTGGCGGACTATTTTCTAATTATAAATTTCCGCCTTCTGCCTTTCAGTTTGTTGCTGTGCCGCTGTATGGCACCGGATCAAAAAAGTTTAATGGCATTGGCAAACTTGGTTATACTGTCTATCCAATAAAAGGATGGCTGCAAAAAGCAGAGGTATTTATCAATGCTTCCAAATTTTCCATAAACGATTTCACTGATAGTAAAGACAACCGGTTTGTATTTGGTTTTCACAAATTGGTGCCGGGTGTAGAAATAAGTTTTAAAGAAAAAGATATTAAAAGCACCTCACAAAAATATATTCAATGGAAATCTTTTTTTATAAAAGAAGAACCCCTGCGCATTTCTTTTGATACATTGATCAATGGGAACGATACCACCATTAACGATGTTGTCACTAAAGGCAATTTAAATTTTAGCATCCATCAACTACAGCTTGGCATACGCAACCATCGTGCTCTGTATCCTTTTTCTGCAGTGCTTACAGGGCAGGCTTCCGCCGATTTTTTCCGGTTAAACTTTGAAGGAACTTATTTTTTTAATTACCCAAAAGGAGGATTACAGGTACGTTTGTTTGCCGGAAAATTATTTTATGATGAAAACAAAAAATATGAGTACGGCTATAATATCAACCGCTTTTTTCTGAATATGTCCGGCGCCAATTTGTGAAAACCAAATACAAACCGGTTGTTTTTACTATCAGTAAAATCGTTTATGGAAAATTTGGAAGCATTGATAAATACCTCTGCTTTTTGCAGCCATCCTTTTATTGGATAGACAGTATAACCAAGTTTGCCAATGCCATTAAACTTTTTTGATCCGGTGCCATAC
>MWVW01000121.1_pt1 | contig 19294 bp, 19 predicted proteins | sample 1047191 | NCBI WGS metagenome assembly MWVW01 (sample SAMN06349985, study PRJNA376086) | soil metagenome | isolation source: MtG22-5 sample Antarctic (ecotone) | place: Antarctica
CTGTTACAGAAGTCCATTTACATTGCCATCGTGAAGAACAACTGCGCTGGTTTAAACATGTGTATAATACTGCCCTAGATCTCTTACAGGAAGGGGTGAATATTAAAGCGGTAACAGCCTGGGCGTTATTGGGATCTTATGGATGGAGCAATTTGCTAACACAACCCAAAGGAATATATGAACCTGGCGTGTTTGACCTTAGAGGGGGCATTCCACGACCGACCGCATTAGCCGGATTTATAAGAGATATCAATCACAAAGAAAAGCACCCCGTCTGTAGTGGCGAAGGATGGTGGGAAAGGCATAACCGTTTTATACACGAACCGTCATTCAAAAAAACTATTCAAATGCAAAAGAAAACTGAGCAGCAGCCGGTTATCATAATAGGTAAAACAGGTACGTTGGGAATGGCATTTGCCCGCATTTGTGAAGGTAGAAATTTGAACTACAAGCTTTTAAGCAGACAACAATGTGATATAGCAAATCTGCAATGCATTAAAAATATGATTGAGCTATATAATCCCTGGGCTATTATTAATACTGCGGGTTATGTAAAAGTTGATGATGCAGAAAAAGAAAATGAAAAATGCTTCCGGGAGAATACGACGGGACCGCATAACCTGGCAATAGCTTGTACACAAAGCGCCGTAAAGCTGGTAAGTTTTTCCAGCGACCTGGTTTTTGATGGAAGAAAGAACAAACCATATGTGGAAACCGATATGCCAAATCCTTTAAATATCTATGGAGAGAGTAAATTTCAATGCGAGGAACTGGTTAGAAAAGAAAATCCAGATGCACTCATGATTCGTACAAGTGCTTTTTTTGGGCCTTGGGATGAATATAATTTTGTGCATCATGTAAGAAAAACCTATCGCAGTTTGAAACCATAACTGTTGCAAATGACATTCATATTTCCCCAACCTATATCCCCGATCTGGTGCATACTACATTAGACCTGTTGATAGATGGTGAAAAAGGGATATGGCATTTAACTAACAAAGGAGAGATAACTTGGTCTCAGCTTGCAGCAGAAATAGCGGGTTATTTTGGATTGGAAAAAAAATTAATTATTGCTTTACCTAAAAATGAGATTTTGCTTATAGCCAACAGGCCGGCTTATAGTGTGATGACCAGCGAAAGAGCTATACTTTTACCAGGGCTTGACGATGCAATGCAGCGCTATTATAATGAGAGCCGCGCCCTTAATTTGCTTTCCAAAACTGCCTGATGTACCACATTGCAGTTTGCGTGTTTAAATAAATAAGCCTGGCAAAGTCCGTGAATAAAAAGGACTGCGCTAACAGTCTCTTAAACACTAATACGGCAAATCGTTGATTTAGAAATTTTTTTTGTTCGTTAATTTCAACAAATGCCCCATAATTTTATATAAACTATCTGCATTTTTATGGATATTAATGGACCTGTTATTTTAATTGAAGACGACCCTGACGATAGTTTTCTTTTACATGAAGCCTTTAATAAACTAGATATTAAAAATGAAATAAAAACTTTTAGTACAGCTTCCCAGGTATTATATTTTTTAGAAACCACCAAGGATAAGCCCTTTATGATTCTTTGTGATATAAATCTTCCTGGTATGAAGGGTATCAATTGAAAAAGATAATTGATGATAATGAATTCCTACGTAAAAAATCAATTCCCTATATTTTTTACACCACGTCCTCTCACCCTCATCTTATTGAAGAGGCCTATGAAATGATAGTGCTGGGATATTTTACAAAAGAAGATAATTTGTCTAAAATCATATACACAATAAAATGTATTGTCGATTATTGGAAGATTTGTAAACACCCAAACCCATACTTATTCCAGTAGATGGGTGTGCAAATCCTTTATAGTGGGTTAGTACACGTTATTTGCACTATGTAGGGTATTCCTGTAAATAGCAAATAATAAAAAATGCTGTCAAAATTGCTGAGTTAAATTATTTGTTTGTACATCGGTGGCTAATTTTTGAGTTGATTATTTGATTTTGGCCATCAATTTTCATTTTAGGCAATAGCTTTTTTACTCCAATTTTATTTGGAGTTTTTTTGTGCTTCAATAGGAAGTTAAGCCGCTTGTTTAAGGAGTGTTGCCTGCTTTCGTTTGGTAATGATGGAAGCATTGGCGGTCATCATCCCAAAAAATATCCAACACTTTTCAGTGATGGCATTTCTTGCATTTACTTTTTGCAGGAGGTAGTGGTTCTTTTCATTTCCAAAGCTGCCTTCTAACCTTGTTCCTCTTTCTTTATCCAGCACACCTCTCATTGTTTTGCTTTGTTCTATGAGGTGCTCTTTTTGCCTGCCTTTGGGTACAAAGTTGGTTACAATATTATTACCACTGCAATAAGTTCTGTTGGCATTGGTGGCGTATATTTTATCGGCACTATGATGGCTGCATTTGCCAAACAATTGCTGGTGAAGGGCTATACATTTTTGCAGTCTTGTACCTTCATTAAAGGCATCGTAGCTGAAGTGTTCTATAAAGCTGATACCATCTATTTGCAGCTTGTTTACTTTGGCGCCAAACTCTACTGCTTTGGTTTCTTTACCTCTTACAATGGGGCGTATGTAAGGTTTGCTTAAGCTTACGATCCTGTCTTTTATTTTTGCTACTTCGCCATATGCTTTGCTGTGTTGCTGTTCATACACTTTTGTGATCGTAAGCAGTTGTGCCTTTTGTTTGATGGATAGCGATACGTTTTTATCGGCTACTATTTGTTTGTGTAAACCAAGCAAGCGTAACAAAAATTTGAGTAGTTTTTTAATCAACTTCTTTTCTGCTCTTTTGGTTTTCTTCTTTGTTTTTTGATAGGATAGAAATTCTTTTTTTCTGTCTGCATAATTACACCTGCTCTCTCTTTGCCTGTGTTGCTTTCTTATTTGGTTATAGCTCACATAAACTTTATTGCAACAATCCCATAACAGTTTTACCGGCGTAGGAAAACTGATCCGGCTTTCATAACAGGTAGCATCTTCACCGCTGATATTTGTCCCGTGTGAGTTCCGCTTTCCAGAACCGGGCAAATTCCTTTTGCATGGCTGCCATGTCTAAATGCTGTCCTATATATACTCTCCAGTAGCTGGGCAGGTTGGTATCCTTAATTACTTCAGTGGGTTTTAACTGTATGCCGCAAAAATATTGCATGCTCCAGTCGGTGTTGATCCGCTGGATCAGCAACTCATCGCTCAGGCATAAATAGTGTTTTAAAAACTGCAATGCAATGCCGCCTTTTACATCAAACCAGGGCTTGCAACCCTTGCCGGTTTTACTGTGTTGGGGACGTGGTATGGTGGCAGCTAAAGACTCAAAGGGAATGGATAAATAAAGTTGCCCTAAATCTGTTTGTAAAAATCTTTCGTGAAATAAATTTTGATGAGGAAACAGTAAATTTGTCATGGATCTAAATATTAAACGCTGCCCCACTTTGATCATATTTTATGCCATCGTGGGGCTTTTTTAATATTTAGTTATCACCAAACCCTTATGCAGTGTGGATTACGGGTTTTCAGGAAGACCCTTATAAATAAAAGAGTTATTAGCCAAGAATGTTTCCTCAACCTCATTAAATACAGGAATTCTATTAACAATTACATTTATTGGGCTTTGGCTTTAAGGTCAGCCAATTTTTTTCTTTCTGTTTCAATAGTTTGCTGTTGATTTACCTGGTCATCTTTGTTCTTCTTTAAATCTATCTGTAATTGTTCAATCTTTTTTTCCATGTCTTTTTCATCTTCTATCAACTTGGTCAGTTGTTTTTCTGCGTCTTTTACAACTTTTTCCTGGGCATCAACATCCAGGTTAAGTTTATAGGCAGCTGATTCAGAAACAAAATTGTTCAGGAATTTTTTGGAAGCTTCATAAGCAAATGAATCGCTTGATGAAATAAAACTTTCTCCACCTCTGCTGGAAAGCATGTAAACAGTTGAGGCATTCTTTGACTTTTTATCTTGCTGGGCAACTTTAAAATACAGGTCTAATGGATTGTTGGCCCCGGGCAACATTACTCCTTTAAAAATATAAAAACCATCCAGTTTGTTTTTCTTCCAAAATAATTTACCCTTGGTTTCTACATCATAACCTGTTTTTTTTAAATTATCCAGAATGAAATCCTCAGCTATGTCTTCTTCGTAAGGTAATTGTAAAACCAAGGCGGGCTGATCAGCTTTATTATATTTTATATTACCAGCATACGATTGTGCAAAAAGCTGATTTGTTAATGCCCATAAGAATACAATTAGTAAAAAATATTTTTTCATTTTATAAATTTAAAATTGTGGAAAGATAAGTATAAAGTAAAAGAATACATATCTGAGTAAAGACGCAAGAGGGCTGGTATAAGGTTGTGTCATGTTAGACACGGATTGCCGGGGCACTGGTGTACCATATTGCCCAGGCTATTAATACAAATTGCAAGGCCAACCTTATCCATGCTGCAGCAGGGGTTATTAAATAACTTTCTTGTTTTATTGCCTGCTGCAACATAAAAACGTGGACGACCATAAAAGCAAGTAACATGATAGCTATACCCCACGCGGCATATATGCGTGTTGTTTTAAATAATAATAAACAACCTAAAATAATTTCAGCTATACCCGATACATAATTCAGGAGTTCATGCGCCGGTAAGTATGGGGGAATAATGCGCAAGTAAAAACGTGGCTTTACAAAATGATTAATGCCCGCAGCTATATATAACAATGCCATCAGGTAAAGAGAAATAGTTTTTAACAAGGGGATGATTTATAGGTGTATTATTTCGATGCAAAACATTTCATCAGGTTATTCTTTTTTTATTAATAGCTTCTACCCACTCTTGCCTGTTACATACCGGGCAGGCATGTTTATTAACAGGCAGAAGTTTTTCTGTGTACCCGCAAAATGAACAGGCAAAATGCTGTTCTTTTACAATTTTGTGAATTTTTTGACCGTAAAGGGCTGGCAGAATAGGCAATCCATATTTTACTTCTTCATCGGGGTAAAAAAATAAACTGATATTTCCTGTTATTTCAATGATCCCTAATTGCACCTGCCCGAGGTGCATAACTCCTTGCATCCGCAGCTCTGCAAAAAACTCATCCTGCGCTAAGGTTTCTTTTTTAAAATTATCAATTGAAAACTTCCCCTCGGAAATCAGGCATACAGGACTACCTTCTACGATGTGTTCAAATTTTTTGCTCTTCCCAATCAAATACATGATGAACCGGTACAAAGAAATAACCATAAAAAAAACAATAAAGGCTGGAAGCAATCCAACATCTTTATAAAACATTGGGTCGCCTGCGGCAGAGCCTAAACCAATAATGACCACTAATTCAAATACCGATAGTTGTTTTACACCTCGTTTGCCTAAAATGCGCAAGCTGATGACAATGATGATGAACATGATAAAAGACCGGAAAGCAGTCTCAATCAAAAAGTCCCAGTTTTGATCACCCAGCAATAATTGCTTCCAATCAAAACCTGAAGTTTGTAATAAATAAAAATGCATATTCTAAATTAAATTTTTATTCGGCTCAAACATGATTTGTTTCTCGTGGATATTTAGCAGGTTAACTGCTAATACCTACTCCTTCTTATTACGACATAACTTATACTTCTACCATTAGTTATACCTATTACCATTTTTTACCGTTTTTAATTTATATAAATCCATAACTTACGATGCTTAATTTTTATATAATGAAATATGTGCTTTCTCTTTTTCTGTTATTCAGTTCACAGCTTTTTGCCCAAACAAAAGCCGACGATGTAAAAACTTTTACGCTTAAAAACGGGATGAAGTTCCTGGTCCTCGAAGACAATTCAATTCCCAATGCCAACATGTATCTTTTTTACAAAGTAGGCAGTCGCAATGAGCATCCCGGCATTACCGGCTTGTCTCATTTTTTTGAACACATGATGTTCAATGGAGCTAAAAAGCACGGCCCGAAAATGTTTGACCAGGTAATGGAATATAATGGTGGCTCTAACAATGCCTACACATGAATTTTGTTACGGCTTTCATAGCTATATCTTTAACAGGCAGAAAAAATTATTCATCGAAAAAGATAACCTTGTCCATTGTACATTAGCTAAATGAAGGCTGGCAGTATAAATGAAATTAAACGTGAATTGAAGGATGTAAGCCCGGTAGAATTAGTTGAGCTATGCCTGCGTTTGGCCCGCCATAAAAAAGAAAACAAAGAATTGATTACTTATCTTCTCTTTGAAGCACATAATCAGGAGCAATATATAAAAAATGTAAAAGAAGAAATAGATAATGCCTTTTCTCAAATAAATATTTCTAATCTATATCTCGCTAAAAAAAGCTTACGAAAAATTTTACGCACGTCTAATAAATTTATTCGCTTTGCGGCAAGCAAAGCAACAGAAGTAGAAATACTTCTACACTATTGCACCAATTTTAAAGGGCTTAAAAAAATATGGAGTAAAAGCACAGCTCTCACTAATTTATACAATTCCCAACTAAAAAAAATAGAATCTTCCGTTGCTGCCATGCATGAAGACCTTCAGCACGATTATCTAAACGAGTTACAACGGCTTAAAATTTAATCTGGGGAGGCTTAAGAATAGGACTTAGGAAACAGGAGGGTATCGATTTGAATTGCAGCATATACTTTCAAGACCCTTGCATCGTTTAATATTTTAAGGAAAAAGCGAAGTACTGTTAAGAAAAACTTCAAACTTCCCAAAAAAATTGATTTTTTTATTTTAAACATGTTTCCTTTAACATTGTACGGCTTTAATTTTGGTATCTTCATCATTCAGCCCATCAGACACCACCCGGGAGGCATTATTAAATAGCAATGGCAAAAGTTACTTTTAATAACAACAACAATTTATTTTTTCAATCTTTAAAAGTATCGGTTGAAAATTATTTTGAAAATAACAACTTAAAAAAAACGGGTGACTGGCGTTTATATTCCAAAGCGGCTATTCTTATGCCGTCCGCTCTAATAATATATATATTGTTGCTTTCCGTTAAAATGCCGGTTATTGTCGGCATTTTGCTTTGTGCTTTACTTGGACTGATAATTTCCAGCATTGGCTTTAATATTATGCATGATGCCTGTCATGGAAGCTACTCGAGTAAGAAATGGGTAAATACGCTGTTGGGCTATTCGCTTAATGCAATAGGTGGCAATTCTTTTTTCTGGAAACAGAAGCATAATATTCTTCATCATACCTATACCAATATACAAGGCGTTGATGATGATATTGCCCAGAGTAAATTGTTGCGTCAAAGCCCTACGGCAGATTGGATGCCGATTCATCGTTACCAACATATTTATCTTACCCTTGCGTATTCATTTACTATGTTTATGTGGGTGGGAGTTAGGGATTTTGAAAAATATTTTAAACGAAAAATTCATAATACACCTACCCAGCCAATGGATAGGAAAGAACACTGGATATTTTGGATTAGTAAATTACTTTATGCTACATTTTACGTGTTGATTCCTATACTTTGTGTAGGCTGGTTGCCCTGGCTAATTGGGTATGTCACTATGTGCCTTATTATCAGCATTATAATTGCCTATGTATTTCAACTGGCACATGCTGTAGAAGGTCCTGAGTTTGATTCTGTTGGTATCGATGATAAAATGATTGAATCTGCATGGGCTATTCATCAAATAAAAACAACGGCTAATTTTGCACCCGACAGTAAAGTAATTAATTGGTTTGTAGGTGGCTTAAATTACCAGATAGAACATCACCTGTTTCCTCGTGTCAGTCATGTTCATTATCCGCAGCTAAGTAAAATTGTACGGGATAAATGCAAGGAATTTGATCTGCCGTATCATTCATTTCCTACATTGATTAAGGCTGTTTCATCGCATGTAAAAACAATGAAGCAATTAGGACAAGGTAATGTAGCAGTGGCATAAGACCTTTCAAAAGGAAAAACATGCTTTTTTATTTTTAATTAATTTTACAAGTCTAAAAATTACCATATGGGATTGCTTACACCAAAAGGCAAGAAGGGCGACAAGAAGTCCGGTGCCAGCCAAAAAAATAATAACCAGGGATCTAAGTTTAATAATAGTGCAGTAAAATCGAAAGGTTTCACCAAAAAACAATTGCCCGGGTCTGCTAATAGGGGTACCTAAATTCTTTTACTGTTTTACATAGCTATCATCTTTATTGCTTACAGAAAGCAACCGGAAGTCGGCATGATCTGCCAAACGTTGATCAGGGGCATCAACTGTTAGCGATTTTTTAGGAGCTACGTTAATAAAGTAAACCAGTTTCTTTTCCAGTAAACTATTTTGTTCGGTATAATATCTTACTTCTACGGAAGCGGTTTTTATTATTTCATTACTACGATTTCGCAGCGTGAGCTTTAAACCTTTTACACCCATCATCCAGTTGTCAGGATTATTGGCGGTAATATCGACTAAAGATGCGAGGTCAACTTCTTCGACAGGTGTTTTTGTTTCATCATCTCTTCTGGTCGATTTTCTTTCACCGCCACCAGTAGATGTTTTTGGCTGATCTTCTGATACGGGCCCTTCCTGTTTTTTGCTTCCTAATTTATCAAAGAATTTATCAATTTTTTCAGCAAGTGTTTTCTTTTTTTCTTTGGGTGTATCGACGACAGTTTCCTGTATTACCTTTTCCTGGCTGATGGTTGTATTATTAGGTATTTCATCCGGCTGAATAGATTCATTTTTTTGATCAACAGATTCTTTTGAAAGAGAAGGATTAACAGGAGATTCAATAAGTAGGACAGCATCTTTTTTCTCTTGCATTTTTGCAGAGCTATTGGTTTGTTTTACCATAGATGGGCTGGGTTTTTCCGATGTGGTTGACTCTATAGTTTCCAAATTACCAGTTTCAGCCGTTAAAACTTTTGTAGTATCCTGTTGATAGAAGGGTTGTACTTTAACCTGTTGAACGACGTGAGCTTCTGCATTAAAAAAAGGTTGAACTAAAAAGTAGCTTCCTGTCAACAACACCAGAGATAATGCTGGGATGAAAAGATTTTTTTTAGAAAAACTTTTTTTCTTTTGTACTTTTTGATAAACCCAGCTTGCATTATCTTCTTCTACAGGCTCCGGTGGGCGGGTAAATTTTGTTTGTAATTTATTATCCTGTGGTGAGCTTTTGGCAGTATATTCCTGTACTTTTTTCCGCAATTCTTCAGCCTTTTTTTCTAAACTATAAGCAGGGTCTGCATCCTTAACGGGCTCATGCTGTTGAACAACCTTATTGGGCAAGCTTACATATATTTTTCGGGGTGTTATTTTTTTAGATGGATTTTCATTTTCTAAAGAGGGAATATAAGATGTTGTGTTAATGGTGGAAATCGGTTGTTGAATGGCCTTATTTATATCAGCCATGTATGTTTTAAGTTCTTCAATATCTGTGGGGTAAGACCAACCGGAACTCTTTCCTTCTAACCAAATAAGGTCAAAGGGTTTTGGGGATAAGGCTATCAATTCTTCCAGGCTATATGGCCCGCTTTCCTTGTTGTGCCGGAGGAGTAAGTAAACCCTGTTCATATTGTTCATTTAAAGACTCACTGTCTTTATTGGAACGATCTTATCAAAAAACTATTGTTTCTTATTATTGAACAAAACTTAAGAATTATATAAAATCAAACGACTTTATCATTGTAAACCAGGTAGGGTGAAGGAGACTGTACTTCCTATTCCTTCTTTACTTTCTATATACATCTGGCCGCCATTCTTTACAAGAAATTCCTTGCAAAGCATTAAACCAAGTCCTGTGCCTGACTCGGAGGCAGTTCCTTTAGTTGAGTAATAATTATTTTCATTGATCTTTTTTAATGATTCGGTGCTGATGCCAGTGCCATTATCTTTTACATACACTTCTACAAATGAATGTTGCTCGTTTACACCAATTAAAATACTTCCCTTTTGGGGCGTAAATTTAATGGCGTTCGATACTAAATTCCGAAGTACCAGGTTAATCATTTCTTTATCGGCCAATACATAAACAGGCTTGTTATTTTTTGTTTCAATATAAATTTGTTTGGCTTCTGCTTGTAGATGCAAAAGTGGTAAAACTTCAGTTATCAATTGAGAAACGTTAACCTTACTGCTTTCAATTACATGCGCTTCCATTTGGCTTTTTGACCACTGTAATAAATTTTCCATTAAGCTGATCGTATAATCAAGGTCGTTATTAACATGCGGAATCAGGTCTTTAATTTCTTTTGCAGAAAGATCATGCTGCTGCACATTTTGAAAGACTTTACGCAGAGCATACATAGGCGCTTTAAGATCGTGAGAAATGACTGAGAATAATTTATTTTTTAGAGTATTGAGTTCTGTTAATTCTACCGTCTGAATTTTCAGCAGATTTGCTTTTTCAGCTATTTCTGTTTTTTGTTTTTCAATTTTTTTATTTCGTTCACCCAATGCTTCATTCTTATTTAGAATACTAAGCTGGTAGCCGTTATTTTCTTTTTTGATCAGTAAAAGCCCATAAAAAATAAATCCAATAGCCAGGGCCTGGTTAAATAAAAAAAGGGACATGTTTGCGGTGGCTAATCCATATTGATATTGCTTCCAGATCACCGATAGAACAAAATAGGAGATCATGGAGAATGCAATAGTAAAAAGCATCAGGCCAATATCTTTCAGGAAGAATACTGATAATACACCATATAGAATAAAATTAAGATCGACCCCAAGATTTACTCCATTGAGGTAAATAACACAGGTAAGAAATGGATGTACGATGAAATAGGCGATTAGCGCTGATTCATATTTTTGATAATAATTAAAACTTAAAACTGCAATTGTAAGTAAGGCGGGCAATAGCGCTGCAAAACATGCTGAAGGTGGAATTTTATCATTTGGAAATAACCCTATAACAGGAACAATGATGCCTGCAAGCAATTGAAGAAAATTAAGCTGGTTAAAAATGCCCAACTTTCTTTTTTCGTAATCATCCATGTGCTGTGTGAAGCCGATGGACTTTATTTTATAAAGTAATGCCAGTAGTTGCTGCGCAGGATTTTGAGATATAAATGGCAGCTCCAGAGATTTTAGCTTCTCAGGCAAGCGCCATTGCTTTTGCTGAAGGATTTCCATAGGATTCAAATTAATTTCAGGGATCGGGTCAGAACAAAATAGTTATTTTATTTCAAAAATTCAACTGGCAACCGGATGAATTTTGGCAGTACGCACAAAATATAGCTGCAGCAGAATTGTCTGATTCAGATCTATCGGATTTTGCTAAAATAGATGCAGATAAATTGCCATGATTGTCCTGTGCCGCACCTTGAGCATAAAATAAAATTAGAAATCCTAATGTATTGAGATCTTTAAATAAACAACCGTCTCATTGTTACGAGACGGCCTCATTTTTTTTATGATAGCTTACTCCTGTACCACCAACCTAAACCCATTACCATGAATATTCACAATTTCAATTTTCGGGTCATCTCTTAAATACTTACGCAGTTTGGCAATATAAACGTCCATGCTTCTTCCGTTAAAATACGTATCACTACCCCAAATGCGCTTTAAAGCCTGCTCCCGTGGCAACAAGTCATTCATATGTTCGCAAAGCATTTTCAACAATTCATTTTCTTTTGGAGATAAGGTTTGCATTTTACCCTCATGCGATAATTCACGCAATTTTGGATTAAAATGAAAAGTAGCCATGTCAAATTCTTTATTGTCTGCTTCCCGGTTCAATTCTTCGTTGCGTTTTAAAATGGCCTTTATTTTATGCAGTAAAACTTCTGAGTCAAAAGGCTTGGTAATATAATCATCTGCGCCTAATTTATAACCCTGGATTATATCTTCTTTCATTGTCTTTGCGCTCAAAAAGAATAAAGGCACATCCGGATTGATATCACGTATTTCTTCGGCAAGTGTAAAACCGTCCATGTTGGGCATCATTACATCCAGAAGGCATAAATCAAAATTTTCGCGTTGAAACGCAGCCAATCCTAAACGGCCATCTCTTTCCAGAATTACATCGTAGTCATTCAATTCCAGGTAATTCTTTAAAACACTTCCTAAGTTGGGATCATCCTCGCATAATAAAACTTTAGCTTTCTTTCCTTCCATATTATGAGTTTTTATTTATTCTTATAAAATTAATGCATTCCTTTTTAAACACACATATCATGGGTATTGTGCTTTATTATGCAAAAACATTACCACCATGTACCTTTAATATTGCTAAACATTCAATTGCCAATGCGCATTACCCCTGATAATAAATTAAAAAAACTTATTGTGATCGGCGATAGGGTTTTAATACGTCCCACAAAACCTAATGAGCGTACTGATAGTGGCTTGTACCTTCCGCCAGGTGTGCAGGAAAAAGAAAAGGTTCAACAGGGGTATATTATAAAGATTGGGCCCGGTTACGTAATTCCAATGCCACCTGAAGAAGAGACCTGGAAAGCTTCTGAAGAACAGGTAAAATATATTCCATTGCAGGCAAGAGAAGGCGACCTCGCTATTTTTTTAGTAAGTGGCGCTACAGAAATTATGTATGCCGGGGACAAATATTTTATAGTGCCGCAAGGTGCCATTTTGTTGTTGGAGCGGGAAGAAGATTTGTAAACAGACTGCATTACTACTATTTAGCTTTTGTTAGGTCACCCACTTATACGGCTGGAAATTCTATTCGCCATTTTGCATTAGTCGTTTCAGTATTGTCAACGGCCAATTGTCAATTACCAGCCATCAACATTCCTCCACTCAACATTGCGGCATAATTTTTTATACTTTTTTGCAACAATAAAAAAGATTATTATGGAAAAAATGCAAGATTTAAAAGACCTGCTGAAACATGAAATACAGGATCTGTATTCAGCAGAAACACAATTGATAGAAGCCCTGCCTAAGATGGCTGAAAATGCCACAAATCCTGAATTAAAAAAAGCATTACAGCAACACCTTCGGGTAACAGAAATTCAAAAAAACCGCCTCGATCAAATCACGATCCTTTTTGGTAAGGATGGGGGAGAGGAAGGCGAGGAAAAATCAGGTTTATTATCAAGACTATTCGGCGGTTCCAAAGGCGGGCAGAAATGTATTGGCATGGAAGCCATAATTAAGGAAGGCGAAAAAATAATGGGGGAAGAAATGAATTCCGAAGTTATGGATGCTGCCATTATAGGGGCTGCACAAAAAGCAGAACACTATGAAATTTGCGGCTATGGTACATGCAAGGCTTATGCACGTGAGTTAGAATTAGGGAAAATTACAGAACTATTAGATCAAACCCTGAACGAAGAATATGAAGCTGATGAACGGCTGACAGACTTAGCGGTTGGAGGTTTAAATGAAGAAGCGGATAAAGCAGGTGAAAACAGCAGAGGCCGTAGAAGAGGTGGCTCAGCTAATTCAAGGAGCAGTACATCGAAAAGTGCATCCGGTGCACGGAGCGCAACGGGTGGCAAAAGCAGTTCGTTTTCTCGCGGAGGTGTATCCAAAAGCTCTGCTCCTAAAACGGCAACAAAGAAATCATCTTCAGGTAAGAGTAGTAAAATCAGAGGTAACACCCCGGCAAAAACAGCTTCAAAAGCAAGTGCTAAAAGCAGCGGTGGACGCAGCAGCACCAAAAAAGCTTCTAAGAGCACAAAAAAAGCAGCGCCCTCCCGGAGTAAAAGCAGTTCACGAACACGGAAATAGATTTGTTTAAAATGAAATCCGCTTTCTAAAAAAGCGGATTTTTTAATTCAATGATACACGATGATCTAAAATATTTCTTTATAATTCCCTTTATAGGAAGCAGCTACCTGCTACCATCTGTCAACGGTCATCTGGCAAACTGTCAAGTCCCCACGATAATCGCAGCATTTTGCGTACATTCATTATTTACGCTAATATATTATTATGGCAAACAATGAGGAATTTCTTCAATCAATAAAAGGCGGATACACGTTTAAAGGAGAATCAATAAAAATTGGCAGGGCTGTATTAAATGGCGAGGTAATTAAGGAAGCTGATGTTTTTTTACCGCTAAGAACAATGAACCGTCATGGCTTAATTGCCGGTGCAACAGGTACCGGAAAAACAAAAACACTCCAAATGATCAGTGAGGGTTTAAGTGAAGCAAGTGTGCCGGTTTTATTGTTGGACATTAAAGGAGATCTTAGTGGTATTGCTGCAGCCGGTTCGCCAAATGAAAAAATAACCGAAAGAGCCCAAAAACTCGAAATAGATTATAAGCCGCAAGCTTATCCCGCAGAACTTTTAACCTTAAGCGAAAAACCGGGTTTGCGTCTAAGAGCCACCGTCAGCGAGTTTGGACCTGTGTTATTATCAAAAATTTTAGGGTTGAACGATACGCAAGGAGGTTTTGTAGCCATGATCTTTAAGTATTGCGATGACACTAAGCTTCCATTGTTGGATTTGAAGGATTTCATTAAAGTATTGCAATACATATCGAATGAAGGAAAGGCAGAACTGGAAAAAACCTATGGAAAAATATCAACCACCTCTACAGGAACAATTTTACGCAAAGTAATAGAGCTGCAACAACAGGGAGCCGATACTTTTTTTGGTGAAAAGAGTTTTGAAGTGGAAGACCTTATGCGCATACATGATGATGGCAGAGGCATGCTTTCTATTTTACGGGTAACCGAGTTGCAGGATCGTCCAAAAATGTTCTCAACATTTATGTTGCAGTTGTTAGCTGAATTATATGCCACCAGCCCGGAAGAAGGAGATATAGATAAACCCAAGCTGGTAATATTTATTGACGAAGCGCACCTTATTTTTAATGATGCCACTGAAGTACTGTTAGACCAGGTTGAAACTGTAGTAAAATTGATACGCTCAAAAGGGATTGGGGTTTTTTTCTGTACGCAGAATCCAATGGATATTCCCGCTGCAGTGCTTTCTCAATTAGGAATGAAAGTGCAACATGCTCTGCGGGCCTTTACCGCCGCTGATCGTAAAATGATTAAGCAAACAGCCGAGAATTACCCTGAAACCAGTTTTTATAAAACGGAAGACCTCATTACGCAATTAGGAATAGGAGAAGCGCTGGTAACAATGTTAAATGAAAAAGGTATTCCAACGCCATTAGTGCATACTATGATGGCACCGCCACGAAGCAGAATGGATGTATTAACCGATGCAGAAGTAAGCGGCATGATCAGTAAATCGAACCTGGCAGCTAAATATAATAAAGCAGTTGATGGCGAAAGTGCTTATGAAATTTTAAATAATAAACTGGCTGAAGCACAACAACGTAGTGATGAAGCTCAAAAAACGCAACAAGAGGCCAAAATCACAAAAGCAACGACAAAAAAAGAAGCAACGTGGTTAGATAATCCAATGGTAAAAAGTGCAGGGAGAACTGCAGCCACTATGCTGACCCGTTCATTATTGGGTGTGCTTGGCTTAGGAGGACGCACCCGCAGAAGAAGCAAAAGCTTATTTTAATCTTTTTTTGTTTATTCAGAAAGTACTAACTTTTCGCTAAATCAAAAACCACTAAAAATGAAAAAGATTTTCATTCTCGCTGTAACTGCCTCTTTATTATATGCATGTAATGATAGTGCAGACTCAACTACCTCAACTGATAGTTCTTCAATGAAATCTACAACAATGAACGATGAAGAATCGAAGGAAGAAAGAAATAAACAAACCGCTTTGGCAAGTGTTAATGGCTTCCGCAACAAGGATGTCGAAGCTGCTCTAAAAGATGTAGATAATGATGCCATTGAATATGGTGATGGATCTATGGACCCGGTTAAAGGAAGAGACAGTGTGAGAAAATGGATGGTAGCCTGGCATGCTGCTATTCCCGATTTAAAAGGTGATAATATAATGGCCGCTGCCGATGGTGATCATGTAATGGTGTGTGGAGATTGGTCGGGCACCTGGAAAAATGATTTTATGGGGATGAAAGCTACCGGAAAATCTTTTAAATTAAAAGACGTTGATATTTTTAAATTCAATGATGCAGGTAAAATAATAGAGCACAGGAATATTCAATCAAATGAGGTCATGGCCAGGCAACTTGGTATGCCTATGCCTGAGCCTAAGAAGAAATAAGAAAAAGAAAGCCTTTTTGATCAACCATGATCTTTTTTTCAGCCTGGAGAAATGCTAACACTTTCCAGGCTTTTTCTTTTTGAATGCCATTGAGTTTTGTTAATAGCAAAGCTGTTTGCAAAGGTTCATTCATCAAATGTTCAATGATCCTACTATTTATTAATTCAAACTCCTGTAGGGTAACGGCTGTTGCTTTGCGAAGTAAACAATTATCACAAATATTACATTCCCTTTGAACTTCATCACCAAAATAAGTATTGATAAAAATACTTCTGCAATCCTGGTGTTTTGTATAAGCTATTATTTTTTCTACCCGGTTCACAAAAGCTTCTTTTCTTTTATTATAAAGTGTAAGATTTAATGTCAGATCTTCTGCCGGTACGCGGTTTTTACAAAAAACAATTTGAGGTTCATCTACATGCGGTTGATATTGAATAACCCGGAAGGCAGCAATTTCTTTAAGCTGTTTATTAATTTCAACTTCCTCTTTTTTTAGTAATTGTCCTAAAAGTTTTTCTGAAATAAAAGCAGGAAAATCAAAGATGCCTTCATAGGTTCTTAATAAAGTTGTAAGAAGAGGCTCAAATAAAGGATGTGCTTTTTGAAAATCATATAGCTGTTGTTTTGTTGTGGTAAACTGTATGGTAGAAGGAGTAAAATTCTTTTCATTAAAATACAACCAGCCATCACTTTCCAATGCTTTTAATGCATACAGAGATTCGAAACTTTTAAGTTTAAAATTCCTGATAAATTCATCAAACCGAAAAGTATAGGTTACATCCTCACCTGTGCCGGACGGTATCTGCAGGTAGTTAACCAATGCGCCATAAAATGTTTTGATCTGTTCAAAACCAGGATACCGGATTTTATGCAGATCCGTTAATTCGGCAATATCTCTTTCATCATAAAGCAATACTGCGTAAGATTTTTTTCCATCCCGGCCGGCACGTCCCGCTTCCTGGTAATAATTTTCGAGGCAATCAGGTATATCGGCATGAATAACCAATCGTACGTCTGGTTTATCAATGCCCATTCCAAAAGCGTTAGTAGATACTATTACGTTTACCTTATTGTCAATCCAATCTTCCTGTCGTTTATTTCTTTCGTCCTGCGGCAAACCTGCATGATAATGATGGGCAGAAATACCATGCATTTGCAGCAGGTTAGCAATTTCAACTGTCCGTTTCCTGCTTTTGCAATAAATAATGCAAGCCCCTTTGACCTTGGTAACGATATCTATCAGCTTTGCAATTTTTGCATCAACTTTAAAAACACTATACGATAAATTTTTTCTTTCGTAAGACTGTCTGAAAATAATCCAGTCCCCATTTTCATTGCTCTTTTGAATCTCGTTTCCCTGGAGGTGATGCTCCCCTCTCCTTTGGAGGGGGCCCAGGGGTGAGGTGGGTGAGGCCAACTTCTCACAAATATCCAGTTGTACAATGGCAGTGGCAGAAGCCGTCAGCGCAAGTACCGGTACATTGGGCAACTCTTTTCTTATGTCTGCAATTTTTAAATAAGAAGGTCGAAAATCATATCCCCATTGAGAAATGCAGTGTGCCTCATCTACCGCAATAAGATTAATGTTTAGGGCAGGCAGGTATTCTTTGAATAGAAATGTTTCAAGCCGCTCCGGCGAAACATATAATAATTTATATTTTCCATGCGCAGCATTTTTTAAAGTTTGTGCAATTTGCCTGCGGGACATACCGGCATAAATTGCCAAAGAAAAAATTCCGCGTTTACGCAAATTTTCCACCTGGTCTTTCATCAATGCAATGAGTGGAGATATTACGAGGCAAATACCTTCCTGCATTAATGCCGGCACCTGGTAACAAATAGATTTGCCACCGCCTGTAGGCAGTAAAGCCAACACATCTTTTTTTGAAAGAATAGCATTAATAATTTCTTCCTGCAAAGACCGGAAAGACTCATGCTGCCAATACTCTTTTAAAATGGATTGAGGGGTCTGCATCTTCATCAATATTCGGGCAAATCCCGCAATATTTTTTAATTAATTCATTTGGGATGTCTTCACATCCATTGCCCTGTTCTTTAGAACAGGAATAAATAAATAATAATAGGGATAAGCTTTAGCTCAAAATAATTGTTATTCATGGGGCTAAAGCCCACAAAAGAACTTACTTCTTTTATCCTCCCACTAAAGTGCGAGGCAATAAAAAATACAAGTCTTACTTAAAAACATTGGCCTCAGGGACAAAAAAATTCACATAAAGCCAATAATTTACTCAACTTTCTTAACAAATAAACGAACAGAATTACCCACTAAAACTACATCGCTAAGACCCATTACCAGCGCACCAAATGTAGGCGTAAGAAAACCAAGGGCTGCTACCGGAATAGCAACAATATTATAAATAAAAGCCCAGAAAAGATTTTGCTTAATGGTTATATAAGTATGCCTTCCCAAACCCAGGGCAGTAGGTAGTTTCTTTAAACCGCCATTCATCAAAACAACATGAGCACTTTGCATAGCTAATTGTGAAGCATCGCTCATTGAAATGCCAATAGTTGCCTTTGCCAGGGCGGGCGCATCATTTATGCCATCACCAACCATTACTGTTGGAACTTGTTCGGTTAATTTACCAATAATCTCTAATTTTTGTTCGGGTGTTTTTTCTGCTATTACTTCTTCAATGCCAAGTATGTCAGCAATTTTCTTCGATTTAACTAATCGATCCCCACTTAATAATATTGTTTTAATATTTTTTGATTTCAGGTAATCAATAACCGATTTTGCTTCCATACGTATTTCATCCTGTAGATCAATCCATCCAGTAAGCTTATTATTTTTTATAACGTAAACGTTATGTGTATCATCTTTTGTGAGTGATGAAGCTACAGCGTAAGAACCTGCATAAAACTGGTTTCCTTCTGCATCTGTTGCCTGAATGCCTTTACCTTTAATCTCTTCAACATTCTTCCAGCGAATTTCATTTGCAGTTTTCCATTCATGCACAATACTTTTAGCCAGAGGATGGTTTGAATATTTCTCCAGAGAATAAACGATTCTTTTGAACTCTTCTTCTGTAATATTATTTGACGCCAATTGCCAATTGCTTATTGTGAATTTTCCTGTCGTAACTGTACCGGTTTTATCAAACACAGCTTGCCTAATGTCTTTAAATAATTCGAGGCTTTTGGCATTGCGAAATAGAATGCCGTTTCGGGCAGCACGGCCTAATCCTACAGCTATTGCGGCAGGTGTAGCCAGGCCCATTGCACAAGGACAGGCAATCACTAATACGGCTATACTC
>MWVW01000122.1_pt1 | contig 19273 bp, 19 predicted proteins | sample 1047191 | NCBI WGS metagenome assembly MWVW01 (sample SAMN06349985, study PRJNA376086) | soil metagenome | isolation source: MtG22-5 sample Antarctic (ecotone) | place: Antarctica
ATAGTTTTATCTACCTGTGATTCCAATGCTTCTATACTTTTTTCGAGGGTTAGCGTAAAGAGTTGTATGGCAGAATTTATTTGTGATAGGTGTTGATATTTAAAACGTCCTGCCTGTTCGCTTACTATTTCCAATAATCCAATCAGTGGCCCACTATCACTTTTTAGTGGACAAATAATCAAGCTTCTGGCACCCTCCAAAAAATAATAGTGAAGCAGTTCATTGTCAGAATGACTATGTTCCGTTAAATTATGAAATAATAGTGGCTGGTCTGTATGGCGGAAAGTATGCTGACACAACTCTGTAACATGCCTTTTGTTTTGAGCCACTTTATTATTTTGAAAAAGAATGCTGTTTTTATAATGCAGATCAGAATATAAGTAATAATCGTTTACTTTAAAAAAAGGGGAAATGCCAATCTTCACATCTTTTAAACCTAAAAAAGTTTGAATATGCACTTGCAATTGATCATAGAGGGTTACATCAGAAAACGCATTAATGTTGAGTAAGGTGTTTTTTATTTCAGCAATTACCTGCTCAGTGGTTATATCGATTACATCTATTACAACCAATCCTTCAAACTGGAAATTTTCAATAGGAAATTGTTTCTTTAATTCATCTATTTCCAAAGAACGCTGCGTTTTAAAAGAAGGTGGCAACGTAAAGTCGGTATTGATTAAGTTTACTTCAACAAATTGTGCATTTAACTTTAGCTCCAGGTATTTTGTCAATTCTGTCTCTGTATCGACAAAATCATGTACAGAGGATGCTACAGCAGGCAAGTCCCATCCATAAAACTTTCTAAGAATGAGATTGTAAGCAAGGTTCAATGAGGCCTTAGCAATGCTGTAATTTGTTTTATTGTCAGGTACGGTAATAAAATTTGTTTCATCTTTTATAAACAGTTCTTTAAAAGAAGGTGAGGCGTAAATAGTTTCAGAACGAAATGGAAAAGAAATGGCATGCATACCCTGGTTAGCACTGGTGCTGGGCGGGAAAATGGTGGAAAGCAAGGTTTCCACTAATTCATTATGTTGTTTTAAAACTGAAGCATCTTTGATTGGTTCTAACAATTCTGGTTTCGATTCAATTTCGTTTAATAAATTTTGATATAGCTTACGGGCACCGGGCTTTCCTTCCGCAATCATTTTTTTTAAAACAGCAGTAAGGGGTTTTACGGATAACAGGCTATTAAAGCCATTTTCTGTTGATGGATTCTCTTGCATAAATTATTTCTATAAGGGGGTAAAATACAAAACCTTAGGTAAAATTAAAACAAAGCAAAGGCTATTTATTATAAAACAACCTGTACGCCAAAATAATAATAATAAGCAGGAATAACTTGTTAAAAATTAAATAGAATTCCCTCTCGTTAAAAGGCCCATGATTTTTAAAGCCTCATTACTTCAAGAGGATAGAAGTAAAACTGACAATTTAAAAATTACAACCTTACAAACTAATTTCTTTACTTACAACCGTTTGAAAATAATTACATACAGCTTGAAGTCCGCATTGAGGACATTTTGGTTTACGTGCCACACAAATATATCGTCCGTGAAGGATAAGCCAGTGGTGAAACTTAGCCACTATTTCTGTAGGTACATATTTTAATAACTGCATTTCTGTATCCAACGGTGTTTTAGCATTTACAGTTAATCCTATCCGTGCAGATACCCTAAAAACATGCGTATCCACTGCCATATTTGGCTGGTTATCAACTACAGAAGTAATTACGTTGGCGGTTTTTCTGCCAACCCCCGGTAATTGTACCAACTCTTCCACAGTCATTGGAATATTTCCACCAAAATCGGTCATTAGTTTTTTGGCCATCGCAATCAAATGTCTTGATTTATTACCGGGAAAAGAGATGCTTTTGATAATATCAAATAGATCTTCGTATTCAGCCCGGGATAGGGAAACCACATCCGGGAATCGGGCAAAAAGCTCCGGAGTAGTCATATTTACCCTCTTATCTGTGCATTGAGCAGATAAAATAACAGCGCATAAAAGCTGGTAGGTATTTTGAAAGTGCAGTTCTGTTTCAGGCGCAGGAAGTATCTCCTGGAAATAATTGATGGTAAACTGAAAGCGTTCTTTCCGGTTCATGGAGTGAACGCTAAGGTAAGAAGAACGACATTTAAGAATTAACTGCGTCTTTTTGACCGGCGTAATGTAAAATATTTAATACTACCTCAGTACGTGGTGTTTCTATCAATGTATTTAAACGCTCATACGAGGTTTTTAAAACCGATAATTTTTCACGAAGTGTCCAATCGTTTTCTAAAGCCATTTCAATTTCTTTTGTCATTTCAGGAGAAGTTTCTCCATATAAATAACATATCAAATCCTCAGGTGAATATTTATTGTGCATATCTCTTTATTATATCCCTTATAATGAAGGGTGTACGTAAATTGTTATCCTATAAACGCAGCTAATAAAAGCTTATTGTGCACCTTATTCCTTTTCTGAGGACTGGATCTTTTGAATGAGATAGAGATCTTCATCATCCCGTTTCATGAGGTACTTTTCGCGGGCAAATTTTTCAATGGCAGCCGGGTTATTTTTCAGGTCATCAGAAAATTTACGCTCTTCTTCTATTTGTTTGGTAAAATACACCTTGCTAACCTGTAAATCTTTTAATTCTTTTCTTCTTTCCGACTGTACAAAAAAATCATTTCTGTCAAAAAATAACACCCAAACAGCAAAGGCAATGCCTGCTAAAAAAAACTTGTTCATTAAAAAAGGAGGGATGTTGGAAAACAGTTTCATTTTGTTTTATTGGGAAGATGGCGACCCGAAGATAATAACTAGTGTTGTGTAAATTGTATTTTGTCAAATTATTTATTAAACAATAAAATGGCTGTATTAGGCCATTTTTGGCCTTGGCATATAAAAAAAACACCGAAGTTTTTTTTATCAATTCTGTAACATGAGCCATATTATTTTCGTCATACCATAAATTAACCTCATGAGAAAGTTCAGTGCAAAAAATGCAATTCTTCTTTTGGCTATTAGCACTATAGCCATTCTTTTTTTGAGCTTTCATAATCTTAATCAGTCTAAAAAAGAAATTTGCAAAACAACTTGCCCTAATAGCACTGAGATTCTAAAAGATGGCAGCGACCTGCTTTGGGAATCTCTTTCGTGGCAATTTGTAAATTCTGTTTCCGCTTATTAAATATTTATTTTTACACTGTAACATTATATTCACCTGACCGTATTAGTAGGAGAACCAACTTTCCCGCTTCGTTTTATGACTGAGAAGGATTATAATAATTGTGTCAGCTTGCACGCAGATGGTGTATATCGCTTTATTGTAAAAAATTTACGGCATGAAGAAGATGCAAGGGATATTGTGCAAACTGCCTTTGAAAAGCTTTGGAGAAACAGAAATGATGTAGAAATGGAAAAAAGCAAATCATACTTATTTACTATCGCTTATAATAGCATGATTGACCATATCCGGAAAGTTAAACGCATTTATTTAAGAGAAGAGTTTGAAGAGAACGCAAGTATATCCTATAAAACAGTCAATAATGCCAAAGCAGTGTTGGAAGAAGCGCTTAGCAAGTTGAGTAATACACAGCGTTCATTGGTTTTACTAAAAGATTATGAAGGCTATAATTACGAGGAAATTGGACAAATAACCGGTTTAAACAGTAGCCAGGTAAAAGTTTACCTGCACAGGGCCAGGTTGCAACTAAAAGAATACATAGTAAAAGTGGAAAATGTCATTTAGCAAACACGATATTATTATTGACCGTACTAATTACGAAGAATATTTTCTTCTGTATATAGATGGCGAGCTCCCCTCCGAACAAGCTGCGGCCGTGGAAGCATTCGCAGCATTTCATCCCGACTTGCAGGAAGAATTATCCATTCTGCTGAATACCAAACTTAATGCAGACCCTGTTTTATTTGAAAGCAAGCAACAACTGTTTGCTCATAACATGAAGATGAATGCCATAGAAGAGTCTTTGCTTCTTTATATAGACAATGAACTTCCAGCCAATGAAAACAAAACGATAGAACAGCAAATGCAAGCTGATATTGCTTTTCAGCTTCAATACCAGATTTTACTAAAAACAAAGCTGGATGCAACTAATAAAATAATCTATCCTTACAAAGCGGAACTATATCATAAGATTCCAAAAGCCGTCCGCCCCATTTTTTGGTTGAGAATTGTTGCTGCCATTATTCTTATTTTAAGTATTGGTCTTTTGTGGTGGACAACTACTAATAGCAGAGTAGAACCGGCTATTGTTGTGCAGGAAAAGCCTGCAGTAAATAAACAGACCCCTGCCAATATTGATAATCAAAAGACTGCCATTTCTAATACTAAAAATCTCGCTCTTGAAAATAGTACTAAGAAAGAAGTAATTCAAAAAGAAACAAACAACAATATCGCTAAAAAGAAAATCATTACAACTCAACCCGCTCCTCTTAAATCATTAGAAAATTACAAAGAAGACGTTGCTATAGTTAAAGCAAAAGAGCCTGTCATTGACAAAAAGATCAATAACATCGAAGCTTTAAAAACACCGCAACAAAATCTTAACAACCAGGTAGTAACAACTGAAGCAATTGCTGCGTACACTACAATAGAAGCACCTGCAAGCAGTTCCATGGTAAATGATGCAGTGGCAATTACCGGCAATGAAAATGATAAAAAGGGTTCTTTCAGGGGCTTCCTGCGCAAAGCCACCCGTTTTATCGAGCGCCGTACCGGCATCAACCCAACTAATGAGGATGATGAATTATTGATAGGCGCTGTTGCTATTAAACTTTAATTATTACAAAAGAAAAAGACATGAAAAGAATATTACTTGCTGCAATAGCATTGAGCCTGGCTATGTCCGGTTTTTCCCAGACCGACACAACAAAAAATGAAAAAGCAGATACCATTAAGATCGGCGGAATGGTAATTATTAAAAGAGGCGATAAAAGCGATACTACCCGAAATAGAAATATTTCCATTTCCAACCGCAACCGCGATAGAAAAAAGAATGCTAACGTAAGCACTAATTGGTGGATCGTGGACCTGGGTTTTGCTAACTACAGCGATAATACAAATTATAGTTCTGCTGGCGCCCAGGCTTTTGCTCCCGGCAGTAACGAGGAGTGGTTAAATTTAAAAACAGGGAAATCAATAAACATAAATATTTGGTTATTTATGCAACGCCTGAATTTAATTAAGCATGCTGTAAATTTTAAATATGGTTTAGGAGTTGATTTAAATAATTATCGTTTTGATGATGAACAAATTCGTTTTCAAAAAAACCCAACAATTATAATACTCGATCCGGCACTGAAAGATGTGAAGAAAAATAAACTGGCAGCCGATTATGTTACTGTGCCTCTGTTATTAAATTTCAACTTCACTCCCGGCAGAGATAAGGGTTTTGGGATAAGTGGTGGTGTGAGCGGTGGTTACTTGTATTCATCACGTCAAAAAATTAAACGAGGTGATGATAGGGATAAAACACATGATGATTTTAACTTACGCAAATGGAAACTTTCCTATATAGGAGAATTAAATCTGGGAGTGGTTAAAATATATGGCTCTTATGCCACGAAAAGCATGTGGGAAAAGGGATTGGATCAAACTCCTTACAGCGTAGGACTACGGGTTAGTAACTGGTAATCATTCAAGATAATGAGGTAAAAATCCTGCTGCTTTTGTGCGGCAGGATTTTTACTTTAGCGGAATGTTAAAAAGAATCCTAAAGCAATAATAAAAAGAACTATAGCCCGTTATTTTATTGAATTGCCACACTTATTTTTCTAAACAATATGAAGACCGCCATTTTTTTATCCTGTGTTTTGGTTGGAGGTAGCCTATTGTACACTAACAGCACCACCGAAACATCAAAAACATTTATTTCGTATAAAGTAACCAAGGCCAAAAAAACCTCTGCAAAGCCCGTCGGTCCGGTTCGTATTGTCGTTGATAAATCTGATTATGAATTAACCGTGTATGATGAGCAGGGATGGTATGCAACCTATCCCGTTGTATTTGGCAACAATCCTTTATTAGATAAAAAAATGGAAGGCGACAGGTGCACTCCTGAAGGTTCATTTAAGATTGTCGCTAAAAAACCACATGAAAAATGGAGCCGTTTTATGCTGCTCGATTATCCGAATCAGGAAAGTCTTCAAAAATTTAACCAGCGTAAACAGCGCGGCGAAATTCCAAAAAATGCAACCCCAGGCGGGGGCGTAGGTATTCATGGCACATGGGCACATGAAGATTTTATTATAGACCGGTATAAGAACTGGACACTTGGTTGCATCTCGCTAAAAAATGCCGATGTGCTGGAACTGTATAGCTATATTCCATCGGGCACACCAGTTACTATTAAAAAGTAATATTTCTGCTATCAGTTTGTTTACACCCTCCCGTTAACAATTTCAGCAACCACAGCCGGATCAAGTAAAGTGCTGGTATCACCAAAATTTTCGCTTTCACCTTCGGCTATTTTGCGAAGAATGCGGCGCATAATTTTGCCACTTCTTGTTTTCGGTAAGCCTTTTACAAATTGAATTTTATCCGGCTTGGCAATAGCGCCGATGATCCGTGCTACGGTTTGCATAATATCCTTTCGGGCTGATTCTTCACCAGAATGACCGGTAAAAATTACGTAAGCATATATCCCTTGTCCTTTTATAGCGTGAGGGTACCCAACCACTGCACTTTCCACCACACCCGTATGCATATTAATGGCGTTCTCTACTTCTGCTGTGCCAATGCGATGGCCGCTTACATTTAATACATCATCCACTCTGCCAGTGATGCGATAATTTCCATCTTCATCTCTCAATGCGCCGTCACCGGTAAAGTATAAATTTTCATAAGTGGAAAAATAATTCTGCCTGCATCTTTCATGGTCACCATAAGTTGTTCTGAGAATGGAAGGCCATGGCGCTTTGATGCATAAATTTCCTGAAGCAGGGTTTCCCATTACTTCATTACCATTTTCATCTACCAATACTAATTGTACCCCTGGCATTGGTAAGGTAGCATAGGTGGGTTTTGATGGCGTTATACCCGCCATGTTGGAGATCATAGTACCACCGGTTTCTGTTTGCCACCAAGTATCTACAATGGGACATTTTTTCTTACCCACATGTTCATCATACCAATGCCATGCTTCTTCATTAATAGGTTCACCCACTGTTCCTATAACTTTTAATGAAGAAAGATCCTTTCCTTTTAATGGCTCTAATCCAAAACCCATTAAAGAACGAATGGCGGTTGGTGCTGTATATAAAATATTCACTTTGTGTTTATCAACAATATCCCAAAACCTTCCGGCATCAGGCCAGGTAGGAATGCCTTCAAACATCAGGGAAGTGGCTCCTGCACACAGAGGCCCGTATAAAATATAACTATGTCCTGTTATCCACCCGATATCTGCCGTACAGAAAAAAACATCACCAGGTTGGTATTGAAATACGTTTACAAAAGTGTAAGCCGTCCACAACATGTAGCCCCCACAAGTATGAACAACCCCTTTTGGTTTGCCGGTACTGCCCGAAGTGTATAAAATAAAAAGAGGGTCTTCGGCATCCATAGAAACAGCCCCCTCCCGACCTCCCCCGGTGGGTGAGGCCATCTTCGCCCCGGCCGCGCTTATCAACGACTCTGTTTTCTTTTCAGTTTCTTCGATAGGCAAGGGCTGTGATCGGACCTCTCCCCCACCGGGGGAGCCGGAGGGGGCTTCTTCCACATGTTCCATTTCATCTTCCCACCATATATCTCTTCCTTTCGTCATGGAAACGGGTGTTCTGGTTCTTGTATAAACGATCACCCTCTTCACCAGTTTATTTCCAATCAATGCGTCATCGATCACAGTTTTAAGCGGAATAATTTTTTCTCCACGATAAGCGCCATCGCAGGTTACAATATATTCAGCCCCTGCATCTTCCAACCTGTCTGCAATACTTTGCGCACTAAAACCACCAAATACCACACTATGAATAGCGCCAATCCGTGCACATCCTAATACAGCATAAGCCAGTTCAGGTATCATTCCCATGTAAATACAAACGCGGTCGCCCTTTTTAACGCCATTGTTTTTTAAAACCTGTGCAAACTGGCAAACTCTTTTATACAGCCTGTTATAAGTTACAACTCGCACTCTTTCTTCCGGGTTGTTTGGTTCCCAGATAATGGCGGGTTTTTTCCCCAACTTTTCCAGATGCCTGTCAATGCAGTTTTCAGTGATGTTTAGTTGCGCTCCTTTAAACCATTCCACTTTTGGTTCGGAAAAATTCCATTCTAAAACCTTGTCCCATTTTTTTCGCCAAAAAAAATGTTGGGCAATATCGTCCCAGAAATCTTCAGGAGCATCAATACTTTTTTGGTATGCCTGCCTGTATTCTTCAAGCGATTTGATTTGATATGGATAAGACATAAATTTTTTTGTAAGGGTTTGCCACAGGCAAATCCGTACAAAAATCGGAATTCTTCTGTAGGTTTGTTACATGTCCATTGAAGTAAAGAATCTGCTTAAAAAATATGGAGAACAGAAAGCAGTTAACGATATTTCTTTCACTGTAAATAAAGGTGAGATAGTTGGTTTTTTAGGGCCAAATGGCGCCGGCAAATCCACTACTATGAAAATGATTACCGGCTATCTTCAGCCTGATGCCGGAGAAATAAATGTTACCGGTATCGATGTTCGTAAATACCCATTAGAAGCAAAAAAAAAGATTGGCTATTTGCCTGAATCAAATGCGCTATATTATGATATGTATATACGGGAGTACCTGTCATTTATAGGTGATATACATGAAGTAAAAACAAAAAAGCAAAAAGTTGAAGATGTAATTCAGTTAACCGGGTTAATACCGGAAAACAAAAAAAAAATTGGTCAGTTATCAAAAGGCTTTAAACAACGTGTAGGGCTTGCTGCTGCTTTACTACACGATCCGGAAATATTGATTCTTGACGAACCTACCAGTGGTTTGGATCCTAACCAGATTGTTGAAATACGACAAGTAATAAAAGACCAGGGGAAAGATAAACTGGTGCTTTTTTCATCGCACATATTACAGGAAGTGGAAGCAATTTGCGACCGTGTCATTATCATTAATAAGGGAAAGATCGTTGCAGATGATAAGCTATCCAATCTGCAAAATATCAATAAGAATATACAAACTGTAATTGTTCAGTTTGCAGAAGCTATTGATAAAACTTTACTGCTGCATATAAAGGATGCAGCAAAGATTGATGGAATGCAGAATGCAGGTTTTCAGATTCAAACTTCTAACCCTGATGCAGTTCGAAAAGAATTGTTGTCGTTAGCTTTAGAACATAACTTAAATATTGTTTCACTGCAAACTCAAAACCAAAGCCTGGAAAAAATTTTTCAATCCCTGACTACAAGCTAGAAGGATTTTAATCACTTCAAAAAATAAAATAGTTTTTTGTCCTGTTGCTTCAAGACTGTTTCTTTGCACAGTATCGGTACGCCATTAAATTGACAATTGACGTATTCAATATTAAATCTTAAAAAGCCATGAGTTATATAGCCGAAGTTTTCGCAAGACAAATTTTAGACAGTCGTGGCAATCCAACTGTAGAAGTAGATGTTATAACAGATGATGGTGCGTTGGGGCGTGCTGCCGTGCCAAGCGGCGCAAGCACCGGTGTTCACGAAGCTGTGGAATTACGTGATAAAGATAAAAAAGTATATGTCGGAAAGGGGGTTTTAAAAGCAGTGGATAATGTAAACAATATAATTGCTGAAGAATTATTGGGTTATGATGTAGCCGATCAAACAGGTATTGACCAGCTAATGATTGAAATGGATGGCACTGAAAATAAAAGTAAACTTGGCGCCAATGCGTTGCTTGCTGTGAGCATGGCTGTTGCAAAAGCAGCGGCAGAAGAAGCAGCACTGCCATTGTTCCGGTATATTGGTGGCACAAATGCAAAAGTGTTACCCATCCCAATGATGAATATTTTAAATGGTGGTGCCCACGCAGATAATAAAATAGACTTTCAGGAATTTATGGTGATGCCGGTAGGCGCTACAACTTTCAGCGAAGGCTTGCGCTGGGGCGTAGAAATTTTTCATGCATTGAAAACGGTGTTAAAGAAAAAAGGATACAGTACGAATGTTGGTGATGAAGGGGGCTTTGCACCTAATATTGGAAGCAACGAAGAAGCCATAGAAACGGTGCTCTCAGCTATTGAGGCAGCAGGCTACAAAACAGGCTCTCAAATAATGATTGCAATGGATGCTGCTAATAGTGAACTATGGAAAGCAAATAAGAAAAAATATGTTTTTCATAAAAGCGATGGCAAGGAAATGACTAGTGATGAATTGGTAAAATTCTGGACGAAATGGGCTGATCAATACCCGATCATTTCAATTGAAGACGGTATGGCTGAAGATGATTGGGAAGGCTGGAAGGCATTGACAGAATCAATTGGAAACAAAGTGCAATTAGTGGGCGATGATCTTTTTGTAACAAATGTAAAACGCCTGCAAAAAGGAATTGATCAGAAAATCGGCAATGCTTTATTGGTGAAAGTAAACCAGATTGGGACCGTAACTGAAACCATTAATGCCGTATCCCTGGCGCAGCATAATGGTTATAATACCATCATGAGCCACCGAAGCGGTGAAACAGAAGACACCACTATCGCGGATTTAGCGGTGGCTCTAAATTGTGGGCAAATAAAAACCGGTTCCGCCAGCCGAAGCGACCGGATGGCAAAATATAACCAGCTTTTACGCATTGAAGAATTGCTGGGAGCATCGGCAGTATATCCGACCGGTAAAATTAAGTTTGGGAAATAGAAAACGTGAGAAGTGAGACGTGAAATGTGAAACACAAAAAGTTTACTGTACAGTAAAAGTCTTTCCGGTTTCACGTCTGACGTTTGACGTCTCACCCCTCACTTTTTGACTTAGACTTTTCACATTTCAACATTTTTATATGGATATAGATGTTTCTTATTTAAAAGGCCAATATGTTTACCTGGAGCATTTACACCCCGACCATATTGCTTCATTAAAAGAGTTAGCAAAGAATGAATGCATGTGGGAATACACAAAAACGCTTTTGATAAATGACTCTTATGAAGAACAATTTGAAAAGTATATAGCCTGCGCCCTTGATGAAAAATTTACTGGTGGTCAAAGAAGTTTTGTTATTCATGCAACTAAAACAGACCAGATCATTGGAATGACCCGTTATTATAAACTTGAGCCTTTGCAAAAAAGAGTAAGTATTGGTTACACGTGGTACATTCCCGAGGTATGGGGCATGGTGCATAATAAAGAATGTAAGCTTTTATTACTCCAATATGCTTTTGAAACTTTAGGGTTTCAACGGGTAGAGTTTGAGGTAGCACATCAAAATATCCGTTCACAAAAAGCAGTGGAAAAAATAGGCGGTATAAGAGAAGGTCTATTAAGAAAACATGGACTGCACGCAGATGGAACAGTAAGAGACACTTGTGTCTTCAGCATTATAGATGATGAATGGCCGGAAAAGAAAGTGCGTTTAAAGCAGATGATAAGCTAATTTTTTTGTAAATTCCTTTCTTTGAGGAAACAATCTCATTAGTATTACTATACTATGCTGTAAAAAGATTACAAATAAATTCCGTTCGCAAGCTTTGTATGTTTTCTACTCTGGCAGTCTCTTTTCATTGACACACATGAACTCATTGATACAGAAAATACGGCAACAAGGCCGAGCATTAGAAAAACTCTTTTCATAAAGTAGGTATGTTTAATAAATTACAAATAACGGTGTTCAGTGGATTGGGTAGAGTTCGGTCATCAAAGGTTAAACGGAAGTATGTCGGGTTTATTGCAGAACGCTAAAATAATATTCATTATTTATTTTTCCTAATGAACTAATTTAATAGTCAATTTTTTTGCAATAAAACCAAAACAAATGAAACATATTCTATTCGGCGCAGCCGCACTTACCTTGCTCATCACATCCTGCAATAATGATAAGAAAATAACACACACAGAAAAAAATGATGATGGCACTACAACTACTACGTCCTACGATGCCGGGACTTTGGAGAAAGGTGCTAACGATATGACAAAGAAAATGGAAGAGTTAAAGGCATTAAAACCTCTTAGCCTGGATGAGCTGAAAGCATTACTGCCCGAAGAACTCGCAGGAATAAAACGAACCAGCTTTAGTACAAACAGCACCATGGGATTTGCTGTTAGCCAGGGTGAATACCAGAAAGATGATGGTACCGCAATTAATGTGATGATATATGATGGCGCCGGTGAAGCGGGGGCTAGTATGTATGGTATGATGTATTTGACAAAGATGAATATACAATCAGAAAGTTCAGATGGATATACGAAGACAATCGATTTTAAAGGAGGAAAGGCGGTGGAAACCTATGAAAAAGGAAGCGATCAAACCACGCTTACTTATTTAGCCAATGATCGGTTGTTGGTTGTGATTACCGGAAAAAATGTTGACAATCAGGAAGTGAGGCAGGTAGCAGAAAGTCTAAACCTGAAAGTTTAAACCCCTCCCCTAAAGAGAAAGTATCAGTTCATAACTATAAAATATCGCCTCCATTTTTATTACACGAGTTCAATTGATTACACGAATGAAAATAATATCGATACTATAATTCGTGCAATTCGCAGAAAATTCGTGAATAAAATGCGATAAATAAACCCTATTAGCGATTCTAATAATTCATTATTTCAGCACGCCCAGTTCCTTACCGGTTTTTGTAAAAGCAGCAATGGCAGTGTCCAGGTGTTGCTGTTCATGCGCTGCACTGATCTGTACCCTGATCCTTGCTTGCCCTTTTGGCACCACTGGGAAGAAAAATCCTATTACATAAATACCTTCCTGTAAAAGTGCATCAGCAAATTTGGCGGCAAGCACAGAATCATATAGCATCATTGGAACAATGGGGTGTTCACCAGGCTTAATGTCAAAACCTGCTTCCGTCATTTTGGTGCGGAAATAGATGGTATTGTTTTCTAATTTATCTCTGAGTTCCGTTGTTTCACTTAACATATTCAATACTGCAATTGAAGCACCGGTTATAGAGGGTGCCAGTGTGTTGGAAAAAAGATAAGGACGGCTTTTTTGGCGTAACATATCAATGATCTCTTTCCTGCCACTTGTAAATCCACCCGAAGCGCCACCTAATGCTTTGCCTAATGTACCAGTAATAATATCAATTTTTCCCATCACACCCCTGTATTCATGCGTGCCCCGTCCGGTTCTACCAATAAAACCAGAAGCATGACATTCATCTATCATTACAATTGCATCATATTGATCAGCGAGATCGCAGATCTTATCTAATTGAGCAATAGTACCATCCATACTAAACACACCATCTGTAACAATAATTCTGTTACGGGCACCGGAAGATTCTTTAAGTTTTTCTTCAAGGTTCTGCATATTATTATTTTCATAACGGTAGCGTTGTGCTTTACAAAGTCTTACGCCATCAATGATGGAAGCATGATTTAATGCATCCGAAATGATGGCGTCTTGTTCATTAAACAATGGCTCAAACACTCCACCATTCGCATCGAAAGCAGCAGCATATAAAATACTGTCTTCTGTACCTAAGAACTGTGCAAGCTTCTGTTCCAGTTCTTTATGTATATCCTGCGTACCACAAATAAAACGGACTGAACTCATTCCATAACCGTGTGAGTCAATGTATTTATGAGCGGCTTCAATTGTTTTGGGGTGAGATGAAAGACCCAGGTAATTATTAGCGCAAAAATTTAAAACTGTTTTTCCGTTTACGATTATCTCTGCTCCCTGATCACCATTAATTATCCGTTCTTTTTTGTATAAGCCTGTATTTTTTATTTCTTCAACTTCAGTCCTGATCCGTTCAACAAATTGATCATTCATAACAAATATTTAGGCGGCAAATATACTGGGATGACGCAGTTTTCCTTTTTAGAAAATGTAGTTTTATTTTGAAACCAGCAGCAGTAGTTCTATTTATCGTTCCTTGCGTCGCACTTTTGTACTATAGTAATTGAATTGAACTTTGTGCATCATTCATTCTTTATGAATAACATAATAATAATGAAAAAAAACACCTCAAAAAATTTACACTTCGTTCATGTAAGTTTTTTTCATTTCCCAAATATTTCATTCAGCAATCCTGCAAGGTGTACACCGCCTTTTAATAGTTGGCGGTTTAAAATAGCTATGTGATCATAATCGTAGCGATAGCTTAACCGTTGGTATGGCTGTGTGATTTCTCCATATAATTGACGACTTACCTGGTAGGAGTCAAACAACCATTCGGTCATTTTTTGTTTTTGCCAGGCCAATCTTTGTGCAGGACTAGTATAATTAATGGCGTTCGCATATTCAGTATAACTCAGTTTCTGAAACTCAATGAGCTGCTCATCCCATAAGCGGTGCAGGTTTGAAGAATCGCGAAACCACATGATCCTTATGCGGTTCCCACCTAAATCTTCTGCGCGGCCTACATGCATGGGTTGGTGTATATCTCCAACAAAATGGATCAACAGCCGTAGGTACATTCGTTGTTTATCTAAAGAGAGTTGCTTGTTTTTTAATTCCCTGCTAATAAAATTGATCTTATTAAAAGCATTTGCAGCAGTATCGCTTTCAAGCCTGGTTTTTACCTGTTCATAATTTAACCCGTCTTGAAGGTTTGCAAAATGCCAGTTATATAAATAATCATATGTCGAATCTGATTTTATAAAATCAGCCCAGTTGCTAGCCATCGCCAATGACTCAGTGCCTAATATTCTTTGTATTTCTTTTTTAGCTTTTGCATTCAGGTAACTTTCTGCAATAGCCCCAACAACCCGGTGGCCGGTAATACCCCATGCTATAGCTGATAATGACAAACTAAAAAAGATGACCGTTAGTACTATTTTTTTAAAAAAGTTCATTACTCTCAGTTTATAATAATTAATGCTAAAAAGTGAATGTATAGAATTTATTTTATGGAAATAATATGAAATTAATTAAGTACGCATTTGTGGCTGCCAAAATATGGATAGGATGAAAACTATCTGTCATTTTTCTATAGCTATTGTATCTGCCAACCTGCAGAAAAGACAGTAATAAAGATTGGGTATAATTCTTCGTAGTGTTTCATTGTAATTATTTTTTTCATTTTAAAAAAAGAAACATGTACTACAATCAGTCATGCGCCGCAAAAGGCGAAAAGTACGGAAGCAGGCAAAGGCCACTGCTTATCCGCTCAATGCAAAGGGCTTCTGTTAACATTTACAAAACCGAAAGCAGCTACGAAATGCTTGTATTTGCTCCGGGCCGTATCCGGGAACATTTTAAACTTGGTGTGGAGAGCAATGAATTAAAGATTTCGTACACGCCACCCGAAGGTTTCCCACGACCCAACTGGATTCAGCGGGAATACAGCCGTGGGGGTTTTGTAAGAACATTTACCCTTGACGAAACGATTGACGCTACAAACATCACCGCTAAATATGTGGATGGTGTGCTTGAAGTTAGTCTGCCGCTTATTCCTGGTAAGGAAACAGCCAAACAGGATATTAAGATTAATTAAGAATTAATTTTTAGATTCAGAAAGGTGGTGACGACGGTTATCACCTTTTTTTATTTCGAAAAATTAAAAGGACAACTACAGGTTAGGAACTAATAAGATATAGAATGATAGTGCTATTAATAATAAATTGCCGTATGTCCCACAAAGCCACAGAAGCCACAAAGTGTTTGTCTTTGTGGTCTTGGTGGTTTAGTGGGAATAGTTCTAAAAATCAAAAAGTTTACGGATGCCTTTTTTCTCTCCGCTGTCTTTTTCTTTTTCTCTTTGTTCTTTCCTTTTCGATCTTTCTTTCTTTTTCTTTTCTTTTTTCTTCATTGTCTTTCTGTCCCAGGTAAATTTATTCTCCAGTGGAAAATAGTAACGAAGGGTCATGTATAATGTATTCACTTTATCCATCTCTTTATCCCCGGCAAAAAAATTATAACCGTTGATTAAATGAAACCCAGCAAACCTGAATCCAACGGCAGGACCTGCGCCATAGCGATTCAAACCCTTGAAATCATTAAAATAAACAAGGTTACCTCCATAGGTAAGGTTTACACGACCTCGTTTGGTCCACATACCGGCTTTATAGCCAACTACATGATTGCCAAAGTTGTATTCCATATTAACGGAAGCACCGGTGATACGGGGTTTTGTCAGCGCCATTTTTCGCCAATGTGCCTCGCCACCCAATTCAATGGATGTGCTGCTACCTCTTTGTAAACCCAGTATCACGCCATGATTTCGTTGGTATAGTTTTCTTTTCGAAAAGATTTGAGCAGTGTGGTTAATAAGATCGGTATTATTTGTAAAATGAATTACTTGTTCAAAACCTAACCCTGATTGAGCATTACAAAAAAACTGTTTGAAGAAAATTCCAGCGATCAACAACATTATTTTCATAGGAGATGAAATTTTCAGGCGTTGTTTTATTCTAATTCGAACTTCTTTAATGAAACGCATCTTTCTTTAAATTATTTCAGAAGCAATGAAAGGAAAATTTATACTCTGAAATAATCTTCCAATTGTTTCAGTGTATCGGCTGACGTTTGCAGGTCTTTTATAATCTTTCCTCTATGCATTAATAAAATGCGATTGCATACGTCCGTAATGTTATTCAGGTCGTGGCTGCTGATGAGAATGGTCATTCTTTTTTTATCCTGCAACTCTTTCAACATGTGCATCAGCCTTATTTGCGAAGAAGGATCGAGATTTGCAAATGGTTCATCAAGTATCAATATTTCGGGTTCTTGTAATATACAGGCTGCAATACCTGTCTTAAATTGGTTTCCTTTTGAAAGGTCGCGAATATATTTACCGGTTTTTAAAATGCCGCCATCAAAAAATCCTGTAAAGTTTTGCAGAAATTCATCAACATCTGCCCTGGAACGATCGTGAAGTTTGCCAACAAAATAAAAATATTCTTCGGGGGTGAGGTATTGAATTAAAAATCCTTCATCAATATAAGCAGCAGTGTATTGTTTCCATTCTTCATTGGTAGAAACAGGTTTTTCTTTTGATAATACTTCACCGCGTTCAGCTTTTATAAGATCAAGTATTAACCGGAACAATGTTGTTTTGCCAGCGCCGTTATTGCCTACCAGACCAGTAATGCCGTGGTCTATTTGTAATTGAGGAATGTCGACCGCTATCTGCCCATTATAAGCTTTTCCAATATTATTGATCGTTATCATAAATTATTTTTCCCTGAACCCCTCTAATATTTTATGTTTGCGTTTTTGAAATTGTATCGTCAGTTTATTTATCCACCAATCTTGCAGCAACAGGTTTATGAAACTGAGGATGGCAACCGCAATAACGCCAGCCCACGAACTAATAAGCGATGCCATCGGAAAGTACATGATAAAACCGACTACCATAATGATCAAGGCAAACATCAATTGCGTTGCACCTAAACCCTGGTAGTTAAAAGTAGAGCCCTTGCTTAAATCCACACCTTTATAATTGTAAGTTCCCATATAAGCAGCCACAACACTGTAAATACCTGCATTAAAAAAATAAGCAGCGATCTGTACAGGAATTATCTTCCAACTAATAAAGCCATAAAATAAACTTAGTAAAAGTGCAACCGTGCAAAAGCCGGTCAATAAAATAAACTTGCTTTTAAGATATGCTTTCAGGTTGACATTAGCTGCCATCAAGCCATCAAATTGACTGCTTTGCCAGGCGAAAAGAAATTGCCCGTAATTCGCCATGAACATGCCGGTGACGAATATGCCTCCCAGCAACAAAAAACCAAAATCATTGTTTTCAAAGGCACCAGGTCTATAAAAAATAAAGCCATAAAATAAAAATATGCAGGAAAAAAGGAGAAGAGAGCGAGGCCGTTTATTACGAAGAATTAATTTTAGCTCAATTGCTATCAGGTCGCCAATATTACCAAACCGTTGTAGCCAATGAAATTCAGCCGATGCCTTCTGCCCCGGGGATTTTACAAGGTCATCGAGATATAAATTATTTCGTAAAAAATGACTGTTATTGTAAAACGCAGCAGCTGGTAAAATAATTGCAATAACGCAAAGAATTGGTGTTTTTAATAGCTGTAAAAAAATAGAGACAGACAAATTGCTGACTGAAAAAATTTGAAAATAGTCACCAGCCATTAATAGCAGCACAATAACAAAAAAACCAACCAACCACCAATTGCTTAAAATTGTTTTTCGTTTAATAAATAATATAAGAAAATGATTGAAAAGAACCAGGCAAATAATAGCAAGAACAAAAGCTATTGAAACAATCGTTCCGTACTCCCTGCTAATTACAGATAGGGAGAATGGAATAAATAAAAATAAAGGGAGCAAAGTAAAAAAAGAGAAAAGCGAACGTATGTTAAGAAATTGAACCAATTGTTTCCGCTTAATGTTTTGAACCAAATATGGTTGTACGGTTAATGTTGGCAAATCTTGCCACAAAAAACGGAAAATGACTTCCAGGAAAAAATAATAAAGCATAAATCCACAAAATACAGTAATTGCATCCTGTCCGGGGAAGGCAGCCTCAAGAATCGATTGAAGAAATATACCAAGGAAGATGGCTGTACCCAGCAAGTATAGTACGATCACACCCATGAATATTTGAACGGCCAAATCTCTACCTGCACTCCGGCTACGCCAAAATGCTTTCCATTGATGGGATAATAAAGTATAAATCAAGGTTATTATTGAGCGGATTAAGATAGCTAATAAAAAAAGATTTCTGATCCCTGATTTCTGATCTCTGATGTATAAATAAATCCTAACTTAAATATTCGTATTTATAAATACTCAGTTATGGAGAACGAAGAATTTTTTGAACCTGAAGAAAAACCAACTTCCCTACATGAGGCAAGGCGGCGTTTTCTAAAACATTCATCTGCATTAGCTGCCATCACACTGGCCTCGCCGATGCTTGTGAAAGCAGCAGAAAAGGACCTGGACGAAAAAGCGAGCGCCTGGTTTGAAAAAGTTCCATTGCAATTAGAAGTGAATGGTGTATTACACAAGCTGTCTGTTGAGCCGCGTGTTACTTTGTTAGATTTGTTACGAGAGCAACTTCAACTCACAGGCTCTAAAAAAGGTTGCGACTATGGACAATGCGGCGCCTGTACATTACATGTAAATGGTAAAAGAGTTCTCAGTTGCTTAAGCCTGGCTGTTATGCAGGATGGAAAAAAAGTGACTACCATTGAAGGTTTGGCAAACGGTGATAACCTACACCCCATGCAGGAGGCA
>MWVW01000124.1_pt1 | contig 18800 bp, 15 predicted proteins | sample 1047191 | NCBI WGS metagenome assembly MWVW01 (sample SAMN06349985, study PRJNA376086) | soil metagenome | isolation source: MtG22-5 sample Antarctic (ecotone) | place: Antarctica
CTATAGCCGAATGTTCTAAATCATATGCTTCCCATTGCTGGAGTTCGTCATAAAAAATTTTGTTTTTTATAAGTTTTACTCCTAACCAATATTTTGATTCAGTTTCATATTGGCAAATAAATGCCTTCCCCTTACCTTTGCCACCTAAAATGAAGGCCTGTTTTTTCTTTCAGCAGGCTTCGGCTAAATTTTTTCTAAAAGCGTATTATGGCAAAAATTGGTAAGGTAAAACAGATCATTGGTGCTGTGGTAGATGTACAATTCAAAGATCAGCTGCCCGATATTTTAAATGCGTTGGAGATTAAACGTGACAATGGTGATATCCTTGTGCTTGAAGTGCAAAATCATTTAGGCGAAGACAGCGTTCGTACAATTGCAATGGACGGTACAGAAGGTTTAATGCGTGGCGTAGATGTATTGGATACAGGTATTCCTATTACCATGCCTACCGGTGAGGCAATCAAAGGCCGTTTGTTTAATGTAACCGGTGATCCTATTGACGGATTGCCACCTGTGCCTAAGGTAAATGGCCGGGCCATACATGCCAAACCTCCTGCATTTGAAAATTTGTCAACAGCAACAGAAGTATTGTTTACAGGTATTAAAGTTATTGACCTGATTGAGCCTTATTCCAAAGGAGGTAAAATTGGTTTGTTTGGTGGTGCCGGTGTAGGTAAAACCGTAATTATACAGGAGCTGATCAATAATATTGCAAAGGCCTATGCCGGCGTATCCGTATTTGCTGGTGTGGGTGAGCGTACCCGTGAGGGAAATGATCTGCTGCGTGAAATGATTGAAGCAGGCATTATGAATTATGGTGATGCGTTCAAACACAGTATGGAAGAAGGCGGTTGGGATTTGAGCAAGGTGAACATGGAAGAGTTAAAAGAATCAAAAGCTACTTTTGTTTTTGGACAAATGAACGAACCACCGGGAGCCCGTGCAAGAGTAGCGCTAAGTGGATTAACCCTTGCTGAATATTACAGGGACGGTGATGGACAGGGAAAAGGCCGCGACATCTTGTTTTTTGTTGATAACATTTTCCGTTTTACACAAGCAGGTTCCGAAGTTTCTGCCTTACTTGGCCGTATGCCTTCTGCCGTAGGGTATCAGCCAACCCTTGCTACGGAAATGGGTATCATGCAGGAAAGAATTACTTCTACAAAAAATGGATCTATTACTTCTGTTCAGGCGGTATATGTGCCGGCAGATGATCTTACTGATCCGGCCCCTGCAACAACATTTGCTCACCTTGATGCAACGACAGTATTATCGCGTAAAATTGCAGACCTTGGTATTTATCCTGCAGTGGATCCACTCGATTCTACTTCAAGAATTTTGATGCCATCTGTTGTTGGCGATGCACATTATAATTGTGCTAACAGGGTGAAGCTGACCTTACAGCGTTATAAAGAATTACAGGATATTATTGCTATACTTGGTTTAGATGAATTGAGTGAGGAGGATAAATTAATCGTAAGCCGTGCACGCCGTGTACAGCGATTCTTATCTCAACCCTTCCATGTGGCTGAAGCTTTTACAGGTTTAAAAGGAGTGTTAGTACCTATTGAAGAAACCATCCGCGGCTTCAATATGATCATGGATGGAGAAGTAGATGAATATCCGGAAAATGCATTTAACCTGGTTGGTTCTATTGATGATGCAATTGAAAAGGGTAAAAAGTTGCTGGCGCAGGCGCAGGGATAGGCCCCCTGTCCCCCGGTGGGGGAACTTAGGTGCAGCATACTTTCTTAGTTCAATTAGTTCTTTAGCATTTATTTTTTGATTGGGTTATCAGCAATAAAATATCTATTAAGCTTTTGTTGCGTCGCACACTTGTACTGTAACAATATTATCAACATTTTTAAATCTAAGTTCCCCGCCAGCTGGCGGGGGACAGGGGCATGACTTTAGAAATTCTTACTCCGGAACGTAAATTATTCAGCGGCGAAGTATATGGCGTGCAAATGCCCGGCATCAGCGGCTCTTTTGAAGTGCTGGATAAACATGCCCCGTTAATATCTGCTTTGAAAGCAGGACGTGTAAAGGTGCTGCGTGATAAACAAAACCATTTAGCATTTTACGAAATAAAAAGTGGTTTTGTTGAAGTGCTGAATAATAAAGTTACCGTGCTGGTGGAAGGTGCTACGGTGGTGGAATAGCCCCCTGTCCCCCGCCAGCTGGCGGGGAATTTAGGTTATACATAATTTTTTATTTCATTTAGTTATTTAGTATAGAGTTGATGATTATGTAATCAACAATTGTATTACAATTTGCATTACTTGTTAGTGGCATTAAAACAGGCCGCAAACAGGGTTGCGAGACAATTAGAAACTTTGTTACCAATGATGTATTGTAAAACGCAAAACTGAAACAACTCTTATTTAGTAATGCATTATGAAGAAATAATCACCTCTTCCTTCCATAAGCACTTGTGGAAAAAAAGTAGGAAAACAAAAACCTAAGTTCCCCCACTGGGTGCCCTTAATTCAACTGCGGATCAATAGGAAAATTTACCATCATTTCATAATCTCCGCCCATATGCCTTAAAGAATCTTTCCAAATTTCCTCTGCCTGTTCGTGAAAAATTAATCTTCTTGTAGCTTGTACGGTGAGCCATGTTTTCTCAGCCATTTCTATATCTAATTGGCCGGTGGCCCAACCTGAGTAACCTATATAAAAACGAATTCGATCAGTGTTTAATTTTCCACTGTTTATGAGTTCAACCACCTTGTCAAAATCTCCTCCCCAATAAATCCCTTTCATTATTTCTATACCCCCGGGAACCTCCTCAGGATAGCGATGTAAAAAATGGATTGTATTCATTTGTACAGGCCCGCCATAATAAACAGGTAGTTTATGTCCTTCTATTTCTGGTAACAGTTCATCCAATGTGTTTTCGTATTGGCGATTTAATACAAAACCAATGGTACCATCTTCGCGGTGCTCAGTAAGAAATACGACTGTCCGCATAAAGTTGGGATCCTTTAAAAAAGGATCGGCAATTAACAATATACCAGGTGCCGGTTCTACCATACTTAAAAGTAAGTGTTTAGCAATAAAAATAAAAGCTGTTAAAATTTATAATAATAAACTTATGCCAGTATAAATGTAGCTTGGCGTAATATTTTTGTAAAGCCATTGTTTTAATCATTTTATACTGCGTGAAAAAAATTTTCCCCATCATTATTGCATTAATAACTCTTTCATTGATTGGTGTAGTTGTTATACAGATATCCTGGCTTAAAAATATGCTTCTGCTTAAAGAAGACCAGGTAAAGCAAAAAGTAGCTGATGTTACCATTATTGTAGCAACTGAACTTGGGCAATACAAAGGAGCTTCATCCGCTTCGGGCCTTAAACCTTTTTCATCGTTGGACGATGGTTTTATGCTTGAGTATAATAAACCGTATAGTATATCGCAGCGATTTACAACAAAAGAGTTATACGATAGAATAAGGCTTGCATTTGTTAATCAAAAGATGGAGGATATTCCTTTTGAGTTTGGTTTAGAGACTCGTACAAATGGTATTTCTTCAATGGAACGAAGGTCGCCTAATTTTGAAGATTGGTTTGAAGATACCATAAACCATTTTCAGTATATATACCCGGTCATGCCGCCAAGTGGTTCTGAAGTTGAAAACTTAGTGGCGAATGAAGTTTTAATTATTATAGTTCCAAATGTTCAAAATATAGTATTTAAAAGTCTTCGCTTTAGAATTTTAATGGGCGGTCTTTTTACACTCATCATTTTTACTGCTTTTTTTCTAACAATCCGCACCATGCTGCGTCAGAAAAAAATGAGTGAAATAAAAAATGATTTCATTAATAATATGACGCATGAATTTAAAACACCTATTGCAACCATTTCATTGGCAGTAGATGCTTTGCGAAATGATAAGGTGAAAAGTGACCAGCAAAAGATGACTTACTTCAGCGATATTATTAAAGAAGAAAATCAGCGAATGAACCGGCAGGTAGAAACTATTTTAAAATCTGCTCTTATGGACCGCCAGGAAATTCAATTGAATTTAAAACCCTTAAATGCTCATGAGATTATACAGGATGTGGTAGATAATTTTATGCTTCGATTACAGGAAAAAGGCGGCAGTATTGAATTATATCTAAAAGCAGAAAATGATTTAATTGAAGCAGATGAAGTGCATTTTTCTAACCTTATTAATAATTTAATGGATAATGCCGTTAAATATTCCAAAGAAAATGTGGCGCCAAAAATTTCGCTTTATACTTCCTCTACGCTTAAAAAATTTATTATCCGTATAGAAGATAATGGCATTGGCATGAGCAGGGAAACTCTCAAACGAATCTTTGAAAAATTTTACCGGGCACACACAGGTAACCTGCACAATGTAAAGGGTTTCGGGCTTGGGTTAAGTTATGTAGAAGATATTGTAGAAGCCCATGGCGGTATTATAAAAGCGGAGAGTACTTTAGGAAAAGGAAGTTGTTTTACTATTGAAATGTTTTTAAAAAAAGCCTAATTCTTTCGCCATAATAAACTGCTGTCGCCATAACTTAAAAACCGGTAATTATTTTTTAGTGCATGATCATATACTTTCTTCCAATCATTGCCAATAAAAGCAGCCACCAATAATAATAAGGTTGAACGCGGTTGATGAAAATTGGTGATTAAAGCGTTGGCAGATTTGAATTGATAGCCCGGAACAATTAATAAACTGGTTCTGCAAAAAAGTTCATCTTTTTTTATTTCTTGCATATAATGCAGTAGCGCTTGCAAGCTTTCCTTATACCCTATAGCCGAATGTTCTAAATCATATGCTTCCCATTGCTGGAGTTCGTCATAAAAAATTTTGTTTTTTATAAGTTTTACTCCTAACCAATATAAACTTTCTAAAGTGCGTAAAGAGGTTGTGCCTGCAGCGACAATAGTTTCAGCATTTAATATTTCATTTACGGTTATTGCAGAAACAGAGAAACTTTCTGCATGCATCTGGTGACCCGCAATATTTTCTGTTTTTACTGGTTTAAAAGTGCCGGCTCCCACATGCAACGTCACGTATGATGTGCAGATTTTCTTTTCTCCAAGTGATTTAAAAACAGGGCTTGTGAAATGCAGGGCAGCAGTTGGAGCTGCTACGGAACCTTTTTTTTCTGCGAATATTGTTTGGTAGGTAATAGCATCTTTCTCAATTGCTTTCCTTTTAATATATGGTGGTAATGGAATAGCTCCAGCCGCATGCAATACCTCTGCGAATGTGTGATGGGTGTTCCATGTAAATTCTATAATAAAATGATCAGGACGTTTTTCAATATATGTGGCTTTAAATTCAACAGGAGCATTTTGAATAAATACAGTTTTTAATAATAATTCTTTTGGCGCCCATTTAGAAGCACCGCCAATAAAACATTTCCATTGTATTTTTTGCGTTTGAAACATTGCCGCAGAAACATCATGAGAATTAAATGGCTCTAAACAAAAAATTTCTATTATACCCCCCGTTGCTTTTTTGAAAAAAATCCTTGCTTCTATAACCCGTGTATTATTTAGAATAAGGGTGGAGCATTGAGGCAAATAAGACGACAGATGGAAGAATAAATCATCTTTAATACTCCCCTTTTGATAAATTAAAAGTTTGGATGAATGTCTTTCTACCAGTGGAAAATCTGCAATAAAAGCTTGCGGCAAATTATAATCAAAATCCCTAAGTAATAACTCAGAATTTTCCATTATGCAAATAACTTTTAAAATGGTAATTCACAATAAAACCGGTTTATCCACTGTTCATTCACAAGAAAAATGAGACTTTTTATTTTCCTTTCGTGGAACACAGTGAAATCAATCCTTTTCTCCTGTTTTAACCTGTGGAAAAAAGATTATAGCAAAAGTTTATTCCAAAAGTGGTAAAAAGTGTTATTTTGTGTTAATATTCCTTCGCCACCTCCTAATTAATTGATAATGATAAGCTTTCTCGGTGAATTTGAAGCAACGATAGATGCTAAAGGAAGATTCCTTTTGCCTGCCGGTTTTAAGCGGCAATTGCCTGAAGGTGAAAGTACATCATTTGTTATCAACAGAGGTTTTGAAAAATGCCTGACTCTTTATCCGATTCAAAGCTGGAAACCGTTGTATGATCAAATCAGTATTCTAAATGATTTTGATCCTAAAGTGAGAGAGTTCAGAAGGTATTTTTTAAATGGAGCAACCAATATTGAGATTGATGTGGCGGGGAGAATTCTAATTCCGCCCAATTTAAAAGATTATGCCGGTTTAGGAAAGGATATTGTTTTGGCGGCAGCCGTTAATAAAATTGAGATTTGGGATAATGAAAAACATAAGCAGCTCTTTGAAACACAATCACCTGAAGGCTTTAGTAAACTGGCGCAATCGGTAATGGTAAAAGACAGTGAATTATAATGAGTACGATAAGTGAAAGCAATTATCACGTACCTGTTTTATTAAAAGAAACGATTGAGCTTTTAGATGTAAAAACTGACGGAATTTATGTGGATTGCACATTTGGTGGTGGCGGACATAGTAAGGCAATTTTAGAAAAGCTGACTGATAAAGGACGACTGGTGGCTTTTGACCAGGATGAAACCGCCAGGAAAAATCTTCCTGACGATAAGCGGGTATCTTTTATACCCCACAACTTTCGTCACATCAAACGCTTTTTGCAATTGCATGGAATTGATGAAGTGGATGGCATTACAGCTGATTTAGGCGTTAGTAGCCATCAATTTAATGAAAGCGACAGAGGTTTCTCAACAAGGTTCGATGCCAGGCTCGATATGCGGATGGATCAGCGCCAATTGCAAACAGCATTGACCGTTTTAAATAATTATTCAGAAATCCAGTTACATAAGTTATTTGAACAGTATGGAGAGGTCACCAATTCTAAAACATTGGCAAGAACAATTGTTGAGGCTAGAAAAACAACCCCCCTTTTAACAACGAACGGTTTAAAAGAAACACTAGAGAGCATTGTGAAAGGTAACCCCAATAAATATTTTGCCCAGGTTTTCCAGGCTTTGCGAATTGAAGTGAATGATGAATTTGGCGCATTAAAAGAAATGTTAGAACAGGTGCCGCAAATATTAAAGAAAGGAGGAAGAATAGCCATGATCACCTTTCATTCTTTAGAAGACAGGATCGTGAAGGTGTTTTTTAAAGAAGGAACGTTTAAAGTAAAAGAAGAAAACCCTTTCGTAATGGATAAAATATTTAATCCTTTGAAAGCAATCAATAAAAAACCAATTGAAGCAACGGAAGAAGAGATCAGGAAAAATTCAAGGTCACGGAGCGCTAAGTTACGTGTAGCCGAAAAACTATGAGCAACGGGTAAATTTTAATATCCTTTGATAACCATTTTAAACCTACATCAGAAGATGGAGCCAATTGTAAAAAATATAAATGGCCTGCGTTTTCGCTGGAAACGAATGCTGAATTATCAGTCAATCGTCAGGCAAATACCCTTCTTTTTATTCCTGGCTTTGTTAGCTGTTATGTATATATATAATGGACATAATGCCGATAAACTAAACCGGGATATAATTAAAACCACAAAAGAATTAGAAGAGCTCCAGTATGAATACAAAACTGTAAAAGGCGAAGTATTATTCAGAAGCAAGCAAAGCGAGTTAGTAAAGGCGGTAGAACCATTGGAGTTAAAAGAGTTAACAGAATCTCCGGTTGTATTGACAGACAGCGGTAAACTAAATAACATCACCTCAAAAATTAAGCGGAAAAAATCGCAGTGGAAATAAAACGCGACATACTGTGGAGAGTATACCTGAGTTTCATCGGTATTGTACTATTAAGTTTTATTGTATTAGGCCGTGCTTTTTACATTCAAAAATTTCAAGGAGATCATTGGCGAAGCATGAGTGACAGTATGCATCAGAAAATTGTTCCTCTCGAAGCAGAGCGGGGAACTATTTATAGCGAAGATGGCCAGATGTTAAGTACATCTATTCCCTTTTTTGATATTTATATTGATTTTGCAGCAGAAGGATTGAGAGATAAAAAAGGAAAACGGTTTATAGAAAACATTGATTCATTTTCCTATGTACTCTCCCGATTTTTTCGTGATAAATCGCAAGCCACATATAAAAAAGAATTAAAACTTGCCTACAGCAAAAAAGATCGCTATTACCTGCTAAAAAAAGGCCTTTCATTTGAACAATATAAATTTTTCAGAGAATTTCCACTTGCAAGGTTGGGAAGAAATAAAAGCGGCGTTATTGTAGAAGTAAAATCAAGACGCCTGAATCCATTTGGTTTGCTTGCAAGAAGAACCATTGGATTATCGAGAGAAAATGCACAAAATGTAGGTTTGGAAAGGACTTATGATACTTTATTAAAAGGTACTAAAGGAACACGGTTAGTTCGCTTTATTGCAGGTGGCGTTTATGTGCCGGTAGAGGGTTATGAGATAGATCCCGAAAATGGAAAAGATGTAATCACTACGCTTGATGTTACCATGCAGGACATTGCTGAAAATGCTTTGATGAAAATGGTTGTGCAAAGCGAATCACAATACGGAACCTGCATTATAATGGAAACAAAAACGGGCAAGATCAAAGCTATAGCCAACCTTGGTGCTGGCAAAAATGGAACGTACGATGAAAACCTGAACTACGCCTTACAAACTACAGAGCCAGGTTCAACTATAAAATTAGCCACATTGCTTGCTGTGTTAGATGCGGGAAGCAGTAAAGTAGATGATTTAGTAGAAGTAGGATCAGCGGGTCATCAATATGTGGGTGTACGCAATGTTGAAGATGCAGAACGTTCTCCAAAGCCTGTCCTGACAGTAAAGGAATGTTTTGCACACAGTTCAAATGTTGGTATGAGCAAACTAGCGTATAAAGCTTTTGCCAATAATCCCGATGCATTTAAAAAATACTTAAACAAGTTTCAATTGGATAAAAAAACCGGCCTCGGTTTGATAGGCGAAGAAGCGCCGGTGCTACCGCGGTGGAAACGTAATAAAGAAGGTTTGCACGCCATGCTAACTATGAGCTTTGGATATGCTATTGAAGTAAGCCCCCTGCATACATTAATGCTTTACAATGCCATTGCAAATGATGGTAAGCTAATGAAACCTTATTTAGTAAACAGTGTGAAAAATAATGGTGTTGTGGTTCAAGAATTTGCACCGGTTGTTCTTGATGAAAATATTTGCAAACCTGAAGTAGTGCTGGCAGCACGTCAATGTATGGAGGCAGTTATAACTGAAGGGACTGCTAAAGCTGTATTTGCTGGTTCAACTTTCCCTGTTGCCGGAAAAACCGGTACAGCACATGTTGCCGGAGGCAAAGTAAAATATCATGATGGTGTTTACCAGGCATCATTCGTTGGATATTTTCCGGCAGACCAGCCGGAGTACACTTGTATTGTTGTTATAAAAACAAGACCACATGCTCCCATGCACTATGGAGGGCAATTGGCTGCACCGGTATTTAAAGAAATGGCCAATAAGATATACGCCATGTATGTGCAGAAGAAAAGATTAGTTCCTGTACTTTTTGATGTAGATAGCTTGCAACACATTTACGCAGGACATGTTATTGATGTAAAAAATGTATTTAGTGAGTTAGATATAAAATATAAGGATTCCGCTAACAATAAACCATGGGCAGTCATTAATGCTTATAACGGTAATACAGTAGTCAGGTCAAATATTGTTAGTAAAAAAAAGATGCCTGATGTAAGGAATATGACGCTACGTGATGCACTATATGTATTAGAAAATTTGAACCTAAAGGTGACATTGCAAGGCAGAGGAAAAGTATTAATGCAGGATGTGTTGCCGGGAGCTTCGATAAATAAAAATCAAAAGGTAACGCTGTTATTAAACTAAGTGAAAAAACTATCAGAAATATTATACAAGGTGCATATAACAGCAATAACAGGTAATACTGATGTTCCTATAACTAATGTGCAAATTGATTCACGGCAAGTCACACAGGGTAGTTTATTTATTGCGGTAAAAGGTTCTGCATCTGATGGTCATCATTTTATACAAAAGGCTATAGAGCAGGGTGCACTTGCTATTGTATGTGAAGTGCTGCCTAAAGAGAAAAAAGAAGATATCACCTTTGTACAGACAGGAAACAGTGCAGAGGCGGCAGGTTTGATAGCACATAATTTTTATGATCAGCCTTCCTCGAAATTTAAATTAGTTGGTGTTACAGGCACTAATGGAAAAACAACTATTGCTACACTTTTATATAAATTATTTATCGGCTTAGGTTACTCTTGTGGATTAATTAGTACAATAGAAAATCTTATTGCCGGTAAAGTAATTTCTTCTACCCATACCACTCCTGATGCAATAAGCTTAAATATGTTGTTAGACCAAATGAGCAAAGAAGGTTGCAGCCATGTATTTATGGAAGTAAGTTCACATGCGGTTCATCAGCAACGCATTGCCGGTTTGCAGTTTACCGGTGGTGTTTTTAGCAATATCACACATGATCATTTAGACTATCACAAAACATTTGATGAATATATAACAGCGAAAAAAGGATTTTTTGATAAGCTGTCATCCTCTGCTTTTGCCATTACCAATATAGATGATAAAAGAGGAATGGTAATGTTGCAAAATACTGCCGCCAAAAAACTTACCTACGGTTTGAAAACCCTGGCCGATTTCAAAGGGAAAATTTTAGAAAACAGCCTGACAGGTTTAGTCATGCTTGTAAATGAACAGGAAGTTCATTTCAGGTTGATAGGTGAGTTCAATGCGTATAATTTGTTAGCCGTGTATGGAGCGGCCATTTGCCTGGGAGAAGATAAGCACCACATCTTACAAACATTAAGTAATACCTCTGGTGCAGAGGGACGTTTTGATTATACGATTTCTGCTAAAGAAAAGATAATTAGTATTGTTGATTACGCTCATACGCCGGATGCATTGATCAATGTATTAGGCACTATAAAAAAATTAAAAAAAGGAAAAGAGCAAGTCATCACCGTGGTTGGCTGTGGTGGTGACAGGGATAAAACTAAACGGCCCGTTATGGCAGAAGTTGTTTGTAAGCATAGCGATAAAGTGATTTTCACCAGTGATAATCCGCGGACAGAAGACCCCTTGAAAATTTTAGCAGACATGGAAACCGGCTTAAATACGGCTGCAAAAAAAAAATATGTTTCCATGCCAGACCGTAAACAAGCAATAAAGACAGCAGTGAATATGGCCCAACGGGAAGACATTCTTTTGATTGCGGGTAAGGGTCACGAGAAATACCAGGAAATCAATGGAGTAAAGCATCCTTTTGATGATAAAGAAGTGTTGAAAGAAATGTTTGAATTGCTGGGGAAGTAGAGAAGTTGATAGTTGATAGTTGGTAGTTGGTAGTTGGTAGTTGAAAAGTTCACAGGTTCACAAATTTCAGTTGACAGTGAATAGTTCATTTGATAATTGATAGTTTGAAGAGAATTCATTGTGTAAGGTCAAGAACCATCAACTATGATCAGGCAACTATGCACCGCCAGGATAATCTGAAATCTAAAATCGCAAATCTAAAATAGAAATATGCTGTATCACTTATTTGAATGGTTTAAAACTGAAGACATACGCTTCCCCGGAAGTGCACTATTCGGTTTTATTACATTCAGAGTGCTGCTGGCGGTTTTATTGTCTTTGCTGGTTTCTACACTGATTGGTAAAAAAATTATCAATACACTGAAGCGTAAACAAATTGGTGAATCTGTCCGGGATCTTGGGTTAGCTGGTGAGCAAAGTAAAAAAGGCACACCTACTATGGGTGGCATTATTATCATACTGGCTATCCTAATTCCAACATTGCTATTGGCTAACCTGGGCAAAGTATATGTAAGGGTGATGATATTAAGTACAATTTGGTTAGGTGTAATTGGATTTATAGATGATTATTTGAAGATCCGTGCAAGAAAATTAGCACAGGAAAAAGGTGAGAAATATCAAAAAGGAGATGCAGATGGATTGGCTGCTAAGTTTAAAATATTTGGACAGGTGGTGCTGGGGATTATTATTGGCGCCACACTTTATTTTAATGACAATGTAAAAACATGGCGTGAATACCAGGGTACACCAAGAGCAGGAGATTCAACTGTTTTTGCAAAAGAGTTTAATGGAAGGATAAAATATTTTGTTGAAGCAAAGGAACCAATCACTACAATTCCGTTTGTAAAAAACCATGAATTTAATTATTCTAAATTATTACCTGCATCATTAAGAGAATATACCTGGCTATTATATATACTGATAGTCATTTTTATTATTACGGCTGTTTCCAATGGTTCTAACATAACAGATGGTTTGGACGGTTTAGCAACAGGTACTTCCGCTATAATTGGGCTTTGCCTGGGTGTGTTTGCGTATGCAAGCGGAAGCCTGTTGTTTGCAGATTATTTGAACATAATGTATATACCCAACCTCGGGGAATTGTCCATTTTTATTGGTGCGATGGTTGGTGCCTGTGTTGGTTTTTTATGGTATAACTCCTACCCAGCCCAGGTTTTCATGGGGGATACCGGAAGTTTAATGCTGGGAGGAATTATAGCAGCACTAGCTATTATAGTGCACAAGGAATTATTGATACCCATTTTTTGCGGGGTCTTTTTAGTGGAGAATTTAAGTGTGATGGTGCAGGTAACTTATTTCAAATACACCAAAAGAAAGTACGGTGAGGGCAGACGCGTTTTTTTAATGAGCCCACTGCACCATCATTATCAAAAATTAGGATATCATGAATCTAAGATTGCTACCCGATTTTGGATAGTGACCTTATTGTGTGTAATCATGTCAATCGTAACATTAAAATTGAGATAGTAAAGTATTGTTGAAAAACCACTGGCCGAATTGCCTGTGAAAACCGGAACTCAGGTTGAATAACAAAAATTACAATGCAGATGAAAAACCACCACTCCGTACATTTTGTAAAAATGTACAATTTGAATTTAGTTAAAATGTTGATGCAAGGATTGTCGCAAATTTTTGTATGGCCTCTTTGCAATAGAGCGAAAAAAGGAATAAGGATGAGGTGATGGGTAAACGATTGATCATATTAGGTGGGGGAGAAAGCGGAGTAGGAGCTGCTTTGTTGGGAAAGCAAAATGGTTACAATGTTTTTTTATTTGATGAAAGTTCTTTGAAAGAAGGTTATCGCAACGAATTATTGCACGCGGAAATTGCTTTTGCAGAAAAAGAAGTTGATGAAAAAATAATCTTAAATGCAGAGGAAGTGGTAAAAAGCCCTGGTATACCTGAGACAAACAGTTGGGTAAAAAAAATCAGAACAAAAGGTATAGCAATCATCAGCGAAATTGAGTTGGCTTATCGTTACAAAGGCAATAGTAAAATAATTGCTATTACAGGTAGCAATGGTAAATCAACGACAACTGCAATGACGTTTCACATTTGCCAGCATGCAGGATTGAACTGTGCATTGGTTGGCAATATTGGTTATTCATTTGCCAAACAAATAGCGGAAGACCCAAAAGATTTATATGTAATCGAGGTCAGTTCCTTTCAGTTAGATGATACTGTAACATTCAGACCCGATGTATCGGTACTTATAAATATTACAGAAGATCATTTGGATAGATATGGTTACCAATTTGAAAAATACATCAGCAGCAAATTCCGGATAGCGATGAACCAGGCTTCAAAGGATCATTTTATCTATAATCTGGATGATGAAATAATTACAAAGTATCTGGATAAGTATAAAATAACAGCCAACCCAATACCAATCAGTATGAAGCAGGAAGTAAAGAACGGAGCATATATAAAAGATGATAAGATGCATATAAACCTTGGTCTGGAACAGATATCTATGAGCGTTTATGATTTTGCCTTGAAAGGGAAACATAATCAATATAATACAATGGCAGCATGTGTGGCAACGTCAACAATGGACATTCGAAAAAATAAAATTCGCGAAGCAGTACAAACCTTTCAGGGTTTAGAACACCGTATGGAAAAAGTTTTGACCATCCGTGGTGTTGAGTTTATCAACGATAGCAAGGCCACCAATGTTAACTCTACTTGGTATGCTTTAGAAAGTATGACAAAGCCCACTGTGCTGATCCTTGGTGGAATTGATAAAGGAAATGATTATTCATTGATAAAAGAGTTGGTGAAAGAAAAAGTAAAAGCTATTGTGTGTATGGGTGTGGATAATAAAAAAATTCACGAGGCATTTGATGGTAAAATACAGTTGGTAGATACTGGCAGCGCCGAAAATGCCGTGCAAACCGCGTTCAGTCTATCAACTGTTGGCGACGCCGTTTTACTTAGCCCGGCTTGTGCCTCTTTTGATCTTTTTAATAATTATGAAGACAGGGGAAAGCAGTTTAAAGAAGCAGTTAAAAATTTGTAATAGACAGTAGAATAGTAGCTGAAATAAATGACAGAAACATATAACATACAAGATTCTTTCAGGGGGCTTAGGTCAAATACAAAGGGCGATCTGGTAATATGGGCGACTGTTTTATTGCTGGTGCTTGTGTCACTATTAGTAGTATATAGTGCTACCGGATCGCTGGCATATAAATTATATAAAGGCAATACAGAAATTTATCTTTTTAAACAGGTTGCTTTTATTGCTATTGGTTTTTGTGTAATCTATTTTGCTCACCGGGTGAATTATACTATCTACTTAAAAGTTGCTAAAATTCTCTTCTTGCTTTGCATACCACTTTTAGCCTACACGTTATTTTTTGGTGTTACGTTAAATGAAGGCAGCCGCTGGATCAAACTCCCGATTATTAATATGACCATGCAAACTTCTGATTTGGCGAAGCTTGGTTTGTTTATGTTCCTTGCCCGTTTACTTAGCCGTAAACAAAATAAAATAAAGGATTTTAAGAAAGGCTTTTTACCTGTCATCATTCCTGTTGCCATTACCTGTTTACTAATTGCACCGGCCAATTTATCCACTGCTTTATTATTGGGTGCAAGTTGTGTGGTTTTACTTTTTATTGGCAGGGTCAGCACTAAGCATTTGCTATTGACTATTGGCGCAGCACTTATTCCTGTAGTGTTTCTGATAATGGCGGCTGTAATTAATCATAAAACAAATGATGGAGAGGTTGTCGACACAAAGGAAAAATCATCTAAAGTAACGGCACGGGTAACAACATGGATCAGTCGCGTCGAGCAATTTATATATGGAGGTAAAGAAGCCGACAATGACAATATGTATCAAACCAACCAGGCTAAGATCGCTATTGCAAAAGGTGGTTTAATGGGAGTTGGACCTGGGAATAGTCAACAGAGAAATTTTTTACCTCAAGCCTACAATGATTTTATTTATGCCATCATTATTGAAGAATATGGATTGATGGGTGGAGCATTTATCATATTTATTTACCTCGTTTTTTTATTCAGAAGCATACGATTGTTCAAGCGTTGTCCATATGCTTTTGGTGCATTCCTGGCAATAGGCTTAAGTTTTACGTTAGTGCTTCAGGCCATGGCAAATATGGCTGTGAATGTGAATTTATTTCCTGTAACCGGTGTAACACTTCCATTGGTAAGTATGGGAGGCAGCAGCTTTTTATTTACCTGCTTATCTATAGGAATTATTTTAAGTGTGTCAAGAAATGTAGAACAATTAGAAGGCAAGAGGAAATTAGCTGCGCTTGATCAAAAAGAGCAAGTGACGGAAGACGTAGAAGAATTGGATGAAGTGGAGGAGGAAGTAGTGTCATGTCAATCGTAGCGTCAGAAAAACTCACCCCGCCATTCGCCTAAGGCTGACGGCTCCCCTCTCTGCCCGGCAGAGAGGGGTCACGCAGCATGCTGAGTGGGGGGTGAGTCAAAAGGTGAAGTCTAATAGTTTTAAAAATGAGTGGTAGGGAAGAGGGAAATATAAAAAATTCTTCCTTTAACGAGCAGAGGGGCAAACGGATAATTATTGCTGGCGGGGGAACGGGTGGACATATTTTCCCTGCTGTTGCCATTGCCAATGCTTTGAAAAAAGAGGATGTAGCAAATAAGATCTTGTTTGTAGGTGCAAGAGGAAAAATGGAAATGGAAAAAGTGCCGCAGGCAGGATATAAAATAGTGGGACTTGATATAGCAGGGTTTAACAGAAGTTCTTTGATAAAAAATATCGGCTTGCCGCTTAAGTTAGCAAAAAGTTTTTTACAGGTTCGCCAGATTTTCAATGGTTTTAAACCGGATGCGGTGGTGGGTGTTGGCGGTTATTCTTCATTTCCTGTGTTGCGCTACGCACAGCTAATAGGTATTCCAACCTTCATCCATGAGTCTAATTCGTTTGCGGGAAAATCAAATATCCTCTTAGGTAAAAAAGCTAAAAAAGTTTTTGTGGCTACAGATGGAATGTCAAAGTTTTTCCCGGCTGGTAAAATCATTATTACTGGTAATCCCATTCGGCCAGGTATAGCTAATGTTTCTTACCTGTCAAAAAAAGAAGCATTAAATCATTTTGGATTGAAAGAAGGTAAAAAAACTTTGTTGGTGGTGGGAGGAAGTTTGGGGGCAAAATCAATAAACGAAGCCATTGCTACACACCTTGATCAAATTGAAAAATATGATCTGCAATTGATCTGGCAAACCGGTAAAACAGAAGCAGAAAAATGGAAAGAGTATGCTAAGGCTAAACCTAATATTTGGGTATCTGATTTTATTACACAAATGGATTATGCCTACGCTGCTGCAGATATTGTGATGTCGAGGGCAGGGGCCATGTCGGTTGCGGAACTCTGTGTAGTGCAAAAGCCGGTTGTATTTATTCCCTATCCGCTTGCAGCTGAAGATCATCAAACGGTGAATGCAACAGACCTGGTTCAAAAAGGCGCTGCCTGTATGGTGAAGGACAATGAAGCAAGGGAAAAGGCTATATCGCTTGTAATTGAAATAATACAAGATGAACAACAACAAGAGTATTTAAAAAATAACATCAGGCAGTATGCGATTGTAAATGCAGATGAGCATATTGCCAAAGAAATTTTAGAAGTAATAAGGAATTCGTAAAAAGTTGATTTTAAATAGAACTGAAAAAACTCACCCCGCCATGCTTCGCATGACACCCCTCTCTGCCAATGCAGAGAGGGGACACGCAGCTTCTGCGTGGGGGTGAGTCAAAAAAGATGCAACATTTTATGGTTGACATAGAAGATTAAATTTTTAAAGAATAGAATAAAACAAAAGTTGGTAAAAAATAAAGACATATTAGACCTAAGCTCCCCGCCAGCTGGCGGGGGGCAGCGGGTCATCTATTTCATCGGAATTGGCGGCATTGGTATGAGTGCCCTTGCCCGATATTTTCATTCAAAAGGTATTAAGGTTAGCGGCTATGATAAAACAGAAACCGCATTAACAAAAGCATTAACGCAGGAAGGAATGCCAGTTCACTACACAGATGATATAAATCTTATTCCTAAAAAAGTTGACCTGGTAATTTATACACCGGCTATACCAAAAGAGCAAACAGAATTACAGTATTATAATAAAAATGGTTTTAAAGTAGTAAAACGCAGTGATGTGTTGCAAGCCATCAGTGCAGGCAGTTTCAACATTTGCGTGGCAGGTACGCATGGTAAAACAACTGTTTCTGCTATGATTGCTCATATACTGCGACATAGTGGATTTGGATGCAATGCTTTTTTAGGAGGCATTCCAACTAATTACAATACTAATTTTTGGGGCAGTGAAAACAATGTTTGCGTAATTGAAGCCGATGAGTATGACAGGAGTTTTTTAAAACTATCGCCAAATATATCCATTATCACAGCAATGGATGCAGATCATTTAGATATATATGGAGATGAGGAAAGTATGCAACAGGCGTTTATAGATTTTGGAAATAAAACAAAAGCCGATGGATTGTTGTTAAGCAAGTTTGGCTTAAAAAGAACAAAAGAAATTAATGCTGACAAAAAACTTACATATAGTTTAGGAAATGAAACTGCAGATGCTTATGCATCCGAAATACAAATAAAAGAAGGGGGCTATATTTTTAACGTGCATTTGCCAAATACAATGCTCTCCAATATTAAGTTAAAGATTGGCGGTATGCACAATGTTGAAAATATGGTTTGTGCTATTGCTGTAGCAAATGAATTGAAAATGGCCACAGAGAAAATTAAAATGGCTGTGGCTGATTTTCAAGGCGTAAAAAGAAGGTTTGAATATATTATTCCACCAAGGCAAAAACAGAATGGCGAATATAGTTATCCTATTTTTATCGACGATTATGCACACCATCCCGAAGAATTAAAAGCGCTGTTGAAAAGTGTCAGGACTTTGTTTCCACAACATAAAATCACTGTGATCTTTCAGCCGCATTTGTTTACACGCACAAGAGATTTTGCTTCTGCATTTGCAAGCAGTTTATCTATTGCAGATGAAGTGACCTTGCTCCCTATTTACCCGGCCCGTGAACTACCAATTGAAGGTGTTAGCAGTGAAATGATATTTAATAAAATCAGCAGCAAAAAAAACATAATAAATAAAGAAGATGTTTTGGAGTGGGTAAAGGGAAAGAATATTGATAAAGAATTTGGCGAAGTAATTATTACTGCTGGTGCAGGTGATATTGACGCACTGGTACAACCATTAAAAGAAATTATCCAACAAGCATAAGTGAAAGGCAAGACAATCATACAAAATATATTGCGGGTCACTGCCTGGTTATTAGTAGGGAGTGCTATGGTTATATTATTAGCCGCTGCCAACCGCAGACAAAAAAAACAATTATGCAAACAGGTGGTGATAAACATTAAAGGAATAGGGAATAAACCTTATATAGATAGGGATAATATTTTGCAACAATTACAGGGTTCAAAAAATATCTTGATC
>MWVW01000125.1_pt1 | contig 18578 bp, 17 predicted proteins | sample 1047191 | NCBI WGS metagenome assembly MWVW01 (sample SAMN06349985, study PRJNA376086) | soil metagenome | isolation source: MtG22-5 sample Antarctic (ecotone) | place: Antarctica
CAGTGTTCGCCTTGCAGGGAAGGAACTGGTTGGATGGAAAAGATCCTTTTGAACATAGAAAACGGCAAAGGAAAAATGAGTGATATAGATTTGTTGTGGGATATTCAAAGTAAGATTGAAGGGAATACAATTTGTCCATTAGGCGATGCAGCCGCATGGCCGGTAGCAGCTGCCATCAGGCATTTCAGAGATGAGTTTGAATGGCATGTGCTGAACCCGGAAGAAGCACAGGTAAGAAATTTTGGATTGGCGCATTATACAGATGCGATAGAAACAGCAACTATTTAAAAATGGTTACACAAAATGTGATACAAAAGATTACCGATCAAATTGTTTCGGCTGTTAGTCCACAGCGGATTTACCTCTTTGGAAGTTACGCTACTGGCAAGCAGAATGCAGAAAGTGATTTAGACTTCTTAATAGTTATGCCCGATGATTCCAAAAAAAAGTATGAAATAGCGGACACAATTCAAAAAAGGATACGATTGATGAACCCTACGTCAAATGACCTTATTATTGAATACGCAGATAAATTCAATCGGTTTCATAATATACCTTACTCATTTGTTGGGCATATTGTAAAAACAGGAGTATTGCTTTATGAGTCCTGAAAAAAAAGAGTTGGTGTTAGAATGGTATGAAAAAGCCGAACAGGATATTCTTGCGGCAGATATCGTTGCTGAGGCAAACCCTATGTTATATGATGTAGCAGCATTTCATGCACAACAATGCGCAGAAAAATACCTGAAAGCGTTCCTTGTATTTAATGAATTGTTTCCGCCAAAGGTTCACGACCTTAACCAGTTGATTGATTTAGCCAAAGGTTTTGATTCTTCTTTTGAAGAACTTCGTGAAGCGGAATCCTTATCAAAATATTCTGTTCGTACAAGATATCCGGCTGATTTTGCAGTGGATACTCAGCAGCAAATCAATGATATTCTTACACTTGCAAAAAGGGTAAAAGATTTTGTGAGACAAAAAATTGCAATTCAATAATGGCTGAAGAAAAAAAACTTTTAAAAGTAACTATAGACAATATCACCATAGAAGTGGAGCAGGGAACAACTGTTCTCATGGCTGCCCGGAAAATTGGCGGCGATGTAGTGCCACCGGCTATGTGCTATTACAGCAAACTTAAAGACAGTGGTGGTAAATGTCGTACTTGTTTGGTAAGAGTCGCGGCCGGGTCAACTGCCGATCCACGGCCAATGCCAAAATTAGTAGCCAGTTGTCGTACCAATGTGATGGATGGGATGATAGTAGAAAGTATTACCAGCCCCACAGTGTTGGAAGCAAGAAAAGGTGTAGTGGAGTTTTTATTGATCAATCATCCTTTAGACTGCCCTGTATGTGACCAGGCTGGTGAATGTGACCTGCAGGATTTAAGTTACGGGCATGGAACGGAAGGCACCCGCTACGAATTCAAACGAAGAACATTTGAGCGTATAGATATTGGTCCATACATTCAACTTCATATGACGCGATGCATTCTTTGTTTTCGTTGCGTATATGTGGCCGACCAGGTGTCAAATAAAAGGGAGCATGGAATTTTAGATAGAGGCGATCATTCGCAGATTGCCACTTATATACAGGAGTCTTTAGATAATGAATTTATCGGTAATGTAATTGATGTTTGCCCTGTTGGTGCTTTGACCGATAGAACATTTCGATTTAAAAATCGTGTGTGGTTTACCAAACCTATGGATGCTCATCGTGACTGCCCTACTTGTAAAGGCATGGTTCGTTTGTGGATGCGTGGCGATGAAGTGTTAAGAATTACGGCCCGCAAAGATCAATGGGGCGAAGTGGAAGACTGGATTTGTAATGATTGCCGATTTGAAAAAAAGAAAGCAAGCGATTGGATTATTGAGGGTCCGACAAAAGTTGACAGGCATTCCGTTATTTCGCAGGGACATTATGTAAACACGGTAACGCCAACAGAAGTTTTTTCACCGATCATGGATGGGGCAAAACCAAAATTATTGATGGATATTCATGCGGTGAGTGGGATAAATAATGTGGAGTTAAGTGAAATTGGTGGTCCGGCAACAAACAAAACATTTAATGGCGATCCGCATTCAACCGGCAAAAACATAACAGATATAAAAGAAGGTGCGGGAAGAAATTTGGCAGGAACGGATTCAACGAATCCGAATACGCTTTGAAAGATGATAGATTCGTTGATACCTAACATAATCTGCTGAATAAATTTGTTGCAGGTGAGAATTGCTAAGATTTTGAATACTTATAGACATTTAAAAAATAAATCCTTTTCCATTACCGGAGTGTTTCAAAGCACTTCTTTAGGGGATGGGGGCAAAACTCTCCGCCTTAGGCGGAATGGGGGCATATATGCAAATTGACTGGTGGCTTATTTTAGAAAAATTAATCCTGATAGGTGCTATCATTACTCTATCAATGATAGTAGCCATGTATAGCACTTACGCTGAACGTAAGATCGCGGCTTTTTTACAGGATCGCATTGGGCCAAACCGTGCGGGGCCATTTGGTTTGTTACAACCCCTGGCAGATGGCTTAAAACTTTTTATGAAAGAAGAAATTATTCCTACGCTTTCATCCAAATTTCTTTTCATTTTAGGCCCCATGCTGGCCATGATAACTGCCCTGCTTACCAGTGCCGTCATTCCCTGGGGCAGCACCATTCATATTTTTAACCGCGATGTGGCATTACAGATCGCTGATATTAATATTGGCATTCTTTATATAATTGGTGTGGTTAGTTTAGGTGTGTATGGCATTATGATTGGTGGCTGGGCATCTAATAATAAATTTTCTTTATTGGCTGCCGTTCGCGGCGCTTCGCAGATGATTTCTTATGAGCTGGCAATGGGTATTTCCCTGATAGCCGTTTTAATGATAACCGGCTCTTTACGCATGAGTGTAATTGTTAATGAACAAATACAAAATGGATGGAATGTTATTTATCAACCGCTTGGTTTTTTAATCTTTTTTGTTTGCGCATTGGCAGAATGTAATCGAACGCCTTTTGATTTACCCGAAGCAGAGAACGAATTGAACTTTGGTTATCACCAGGAATATTCTTCTATGAAATTGGGTTTTTATCTTTTTGCTGAATATATAAATATGTTTATCAGCGGTGTGGTTATGTCAACTTTATTTTTTGGCGGTTATGATATTCCATTTGTCAATGAAGCAGCATGGGGTAATCATTGGTGGGTAGGATTAATTGGTTTTTCAATATTAATGACAAAAGCAGTTCTTTTTATTTTTCTTTTTATGTGGATACGCTGGACCATTCCACGCTTTCGTTTTGATCAGTTAATGAACTTAGGCTGGAAGGGTTTGTTGCCATTGGCTTTGCTGAATATGCTGATAACGGCAGTGGTAGTTTTGTTGTTAAATAAATAAACTCACAGGGTGTAAAGTAAAGAAGAGAGAATAAATGGTGAGTATTAAGTATAGAATATATTTGGAAAACTTCTTAAAATCTCCGCCTTCGGCGGAATAGAGGCATGCAGGCACTAACAAATAGACTAAAACAGGTGGAGCGAAAGCCCATGACCTTTTGGGAAAAGATATACCTGCCATCTATTTTTAAAGGCATGGCCATTACTTTTAGCCATCTTTTTAAAAAAAGGCCAACTATTAAATATCCTGAACAGACACGTACATTTCCCGCAGTTTTTAGAGGGGTGCAAATATTGAACAGGGATGAGGAAGGGCGTGAACGCTGCACTGCCTGCGGCTTGTGCGCCGTAGCCTGCCCGGCAGAAGCTATAACCATGGAAGCTGCTGAGAGGCAAACCGGTGAAGAACATCTTTATAAAGAAGAAAAATACGCAGCAAAATATGAGATCAATATGCTGCGCTGCATTTTTTGTGGCCTGTGTGAAGAAGCTTGCCCAAAGGATGCTATTTATTTAACACAGACCTTTGCCCCGGCAAACTATGACCGTAAAGGTTTTATTTATGACAAGCAAGACCTGTTAATCCCAAACCCGGTAACGCAACCAGAAGAATACGCAAAAGCAAAAGGTACCATTGGCAAGGAAATAAAATAACCAACTGACTTACATGAGTATTACGCAAATACTTTTCTGGATTCTTTCAATCGTAGCTATTTTCAGTGCATTAATGGTGGTTATCAGTAAAAATCCCGTGTATAGTGTGCTATGGTTGATTGTGACATTCTTTACTATATCAGGACACTATATTTTATTGAATGCACAATTTTTGGCTGTAGTTAATATTATTGTATATGCGGGTGCCATCATGGTTTTATTTCTTTTTGTTATCATGTTAATGAATTTGGGCAAGGAAACTGATCCGCAAAAAAGTAAATGGTTAAAGTTGATTGGTTCGGTTGCGGGTGGATGTTTACTGTTAGTGATGGTAGCTGCCTTACGCAATACAGAACAACAAATGACAGAACTGGCGACTGGCGACATTGGATTGATTGAAAATTTGGGAAAAGTGTTGTTCAATGAATATGTAGTACCATTTGAGATCAGTAGTATTTTGTTTTTAAGTGCGATGATTGGTGCAGTTGTTATTGGGAAGAAAGAGTGAGCCCCCATCCTCTAAAGGGGTGTTTGGTAACAGTCATTTAAAACTAAAGTTCTTTTAATAAATGTTTGAAAACAAAAACACTCTGCAAAAAACAGAGTGTTGCTAAATTCCCCTTTAGGGGATAGGGGCATGGATATAAAATATTACATATTTCTTTCAGTTACATTATTTGTGATTGGCATAATCGGGGTACTCACACGCCGTAATGCCATCATCATATTTATGTGTATTGAGTTGATGTTGAATGCAGTTAATTTAATGCTGGTCGCTTTTTCGAAAATGCATTATATGGCCCAATTTGCAACCAATCCAACTGCAGGAAGCGAAGCACAGTTATTTGTATTTTTTATTATGGTAGTTGCGGCTGCGGAAGTAAGTGTTGGGTTGGCCATTATTGTAATGCTTTATCGCAATACGCATTCGGTTGATGTGAACTTTTTGAATAGGTTAAAACATTAGCCCCCATCCCCCTGAAGGGGAGTAAAGGCAGTACTTTAAAAACTATAAAGCCCCCTTTAGGGGTTTGGGATATGAAGAATTTGATTTTTTTAATTCCTTTGCTTCCTTTTATTGGTTTTTTGATCAATGGCTTAGGCAGAAAACATTTATCAAAAGGATTAATAAATATTGTGGGCTGCGGAACGGTACTGGTTTCTTTTATTATCACCCTTGTTATATTTTTTCAAAATACATACTCGGCAGCGCCTATTCATTATTTTGACTTTATCAATGTTGGAAATTTAAAAATTCCCTTTGCTTACCAGGTTGATCAATTATCCACTTTATTTATTTTAATTATTACAGGCGTTGGTTTTTTGATCCATGTTTATTCCACCGCTTACATGCACGAAGAAAAAAGGGAACATTTTGGAAGATATTTTTCCTTTCTCAATCTCTTTGTTTTCTTTATGCTGTTATTGGTGATGGGCGCTAATTACGTCATCATGTTCATTGGCTGGGAAGGAGTTGGCCTTTGTTCTTATTTACTGATTGGCTACTGGTTTAAAAATATTGATTACACTAAGGCGGCAAAAAAAGCATTTGTAATGAACCGTATTGGAGATCTCGGTTTCCTAATCGGTATTTTTTGGATGATCAATGTATTTGGCTCCGTTTCTTTTTATGAATTGTTTAACCCGGAAAATGGAAAGATAGCCAGTATGTCTGCGCAAAACACAACTGCTATTATCGGCATTAGTTTATTATTATTTGTTGGCGCAACAGGTAAGAGTGCACAGATCCCTTTATATACCTGGTTGCCGGATGCAATGGCTGGGCCAACGCCTGTATCTGCATTAATACATGCCGCTACCATGGTTACTGCGGGTATTTATATGATTGCACGAAGCAATGTTTTATATAACCTGGCTCCGCTTACCTTAAATATTATTGCTATTACCGGAGCAGCTACCGCCCTGCTTGCAGCCACCATTGCACTAAAGCAAAATGATATAAAAAAAGTGCTGGCTTATTCTACTATCAGCCAATTAGGTTATATGTTTTTGGCTCTCGGCACAGGTGCGTATGTAGCAGCAGTGTTCCATGTAATGACGCATGCTTTTTTTAAAGCCCTTCTCTTCCTTGGTTCGGGCAGTGTTATTCATGCCATGAGTGGTCAACAAGATATACGTTTTATGGGGGGATTAAAAAACAAATTAAAGATCACACATATAACTTTTTTGATAGGTTGTTTAGCCATTGCAGGCATTGCCCCATTATCAGGTTTCTTTTCAAAAGATTCTATTTTATTAAGTGCGTTTGAGCATTATAAATTCCTATGGGTGATTGGTGTGCTCACAGCAGCACTTACGGCTTTTTATATGTTCCGCTTATTATTTATAACGTTTAATGGGGCTTTTAGAGGAACAGAAGAACAACGGCACCATGTGCATGAAAGTCCGCCTGCCATGACCATTCCATTAATTGTATTAGCCGTACTTTCTATTATAGGAGGGTTTGTTGGTGTGCCCGAAGTGTTTATACGTGGAGGTGAAAGATTTAATCAGTTTTTAGCTCCGGTTGTACCGACAGCTATTCATCATATTGAACATTCAACGGAATTATTATTGATGGCGTTAACAACTGTTATTGCCATCATTGCCATTATAATTGCCTGGCTTCGCTATAGAAATTATAAGGAAGAACAAATGGGTGCTTTTGGAAAATTGTTGCAGAATAAATGGTATGTGGACGAATTATATAATACTGTTTTTGTAAAGCCTGTAAATAAGTTAGGTGCTGTTGCTAACCGTTATTTTGAGCGCAGTGGTATTGATGCGTTGGTAAACGGCGTAGGCCGGTTGGTGAATTATGGCGGACGTCAAATGCGTTGGCTGCAAAGCGGGCAGGTGGGAAGTTATGTATTGCTGATGGTCATAAGTATGGTTTTGTTTTTTGTGCTACAGTTTTTTTTGAAGAAGTAAGCCCCCTGTCCCCCCGGTAAGGGAACTTAGGCGGAATAGAATCTATTTTTTCAATTAGTTCTTTATTATAATGTTGAAGTTGTGTAATCAGTAGAATCACTATTAACATTATTGAGTCGCACACTTCGGCTGCAACAAATATTATTAACCAGTTTAAATCTGAGTTCTCCGCCTAAGGCGGAGACAGGGCATGATCGTTTTATTATTAATATTGATTCCATTAATTGGAGGTATTTTGTCATTTTTTTTGAAAGATGATAAGGCTATTCGTATATGGGCATTATTTATTTCGATTGCTACACTGGCCCTGTCAATTATCGGATTGACTATTCTTAAATCTTCAAAGTATTTGCATTTCTCGGCTTCATGGTTAGGAAGTTTAGGAAGCAGCTTTACCATAGGTTTGGACGGTATGTCACAGGTACTTTGTTTATTAACAGCGGTTGCTTATCCTATCATTTTAATCGCCACCTGGAACACAACTTATAAGAAGCCAAATAATTTTTTTGCGTTGATGTTGCTAACACAGGCTGGACTGTTAGGTGTATTTACTTCTCTGGATGCATTGCTGTTTTATTTCTTTTGGGAGTTAGCATTAATACCCGTTTATTTTCTTAGCTCCGGCTGGGGAGGTGAACGTCGAATACCCGTGACATTTAAATTTTTCATTTATACATTCACAGCATCTGTGCTGATGTTGGTAGGATTACTATTTCTCTATTTTCAAACGCCTGACCGGTCTTTTGCGATCGAATCTTTTTATGCATTGAACCTGCCAAACAGTACTCAAACCAAAATATTCTGGCTATTGTTTATTGCCTTTGCGGTTAAAATGCCGGTTTTTCCTTTTCATACCTGGCAGCCAGATACCTACGAGCAATCTCCAACAGCAGCTACAATGGTATTAAGTGGCATTATGGTAAAGATGGGTGTGTTTGGTGTTATTCGCTGGGTGCTTCCGGTATTACCGGTAGCTTCCTATCAATGGGGAGATGTGGCCATGAGTATGGCAATAATAGGCATAATTTACGCCTCTGTTATTGCTATACAGCAGGATGATTTAAAACGGCTAATTGCGTATTCTTCTATTGCACATATCGGGTTAATGGCCGCCGCCATTTTTGCAGAAACAAAAAGCGGGTTGCAAGGAGTGATGATACAGATGTTCAATCACGGTATTAATATCATTGGATTGTGGATAGTAGTAGAGTTAATTGAGCGTCAATTTAAAACCAGGAAACTTTCACAGTTAGGTGGCATTGCGCAACAGGCGCCGGCATTAACTATGCTGCTGGTAATTGTTGCATTGGCTAATATTTCTTTACCATTGACCAATGCTTTTGTTGGTGAATTTATGATGTTCAATGGCATATTTAATTCAGAAGTAACAAAGTATAATATTTTATTTACAGCACTGGCGGGATTGAGTATTATACTTGCAGCCGTTTATACATTGAATATGATACAAAAAGTTTTTTTTGGTACTACAAATACACTTACGGCTACTACAACGGATATCCGGGTCAATGAAAGAGTGGCCTTAAGCGTCATTGTATTATTGATTTTTATTTTCGGCGTTTACCCGCAACCTTTATTAAATATAACAGATGGATTTATAGACACCATTTTGAAAGAAGTAAATGTTGCGCACCTGCTATTTAAATAAATATGAACGCATTAATCATATCTGCTGTCAGTGGTGTTATCATGATGTTTGGCGGGTTTCTGCTGAAAGATAAAGGCATTGTCCGGTCCATTGCAAATGTTTTATTACTCATCATTATTGCAGCTATTGTTTTTGATTTAAAAGATTATTCTTTTTTTAATATCAATACCAGGGGTATGATGGTATTTGACCGGTTTGCCCTGCTGTTTACATTAGTTGCTACGGTTTCAACTTTTGTTTTTTTCCTGTTATCTGGAAAAGATATGGAAAAAGTGGGTGTTCATTACAGCGATTATTTTGCCCTGATTTTTTTTATAATCAGTGGTATTATATTAGTCGCTTCGTTCAAATCTTTATTGATCCTCTTTTTAGGTATTGAGATTATTTCTATTCCATTGTATATTTTAACAGGAAGTGATAAAAGCAGTTTGAAAAGCAACGAAGCTTCTTTAAAATATTTTTTAATGGGAGCTTTTTCAACCGGGCTAATGCTAATGGGTATTGCCCTGCTATATGGCGCTACCGGTACTTTCAATACTTCACTTATGCAGGGAGGGGCTTCAGGAACTTCTTTATTAATCATAGGCATGATGATGTTGCTTTTTTCCATGTCTTTTAAAGTGTCTGCTGCTCCTTTTCATTTTTGGACACCTGATGTGTACGATGGTGCTCCAACTGTGTTTACTTCTTTTATGGCAACCATCGTGAAAGCTGCAGGTTTTATTGCTTTTATGCGATTATTTGATGAGGCTTTTGGCAACATTCGTACAGAGTGGAAAGTGATGGTGGCTATTATTGCTGTACTCACTTTATTTATCGGGAATATTACAGCGGTTTTTCAACAAAGTGTAAAACGAATGCTGGCTTATTCCAGTATTTCGCAGGCAGGGTTTATGATGCTTGCCGTTTATTCTTTAAACGCTGATGCAAAAGAAGGCTTGATCTTATATGCTGCCGCTTACTCATTAGCTACTATAGGCATTTTTGCTGTACTGGTAAAAATGCAGGATTATACATTTGAAGGCTTTAACGGGTTTGCAAAACATCAGCCGTTGATTGCAGCCACTGTTGTTATATTTCTCCTTTCATTGGCAGGAATACCATTGACCGCAGGTTTTTTATCTAAGTTTTATATGTTAAGAGCTACCATAGATAGTGGCAGCACATGGCTGGCAATTTTTGCTGTATTGATGGCTGCTGTCAGTGTGTATTATTATTTTCGTTTAATACAAGCTATGTATTTTAAGGAGGGAGGATTGGTAAACATGCAATTATCATCCGGCTTTAAATTTACCATGATCGTTTTAGCTGTTGTAACAGTTCTGTTAGGTATTTTCCCAAATCTTTTGACAGCCTGGCTATATTTTTAATCTGGTTTAAATAATTTGCCTTCATTATTGGTTTGTTCGGTAATTTAGTAGCACTGCTTCATGAAAATCTCAGACGTTTTTTCTTTGGCCTATCGTACGGTACGTGGTAATAAATTACGCACAGGTATTACTGTAGCTATTATTGCTTTTGGTATTATGGCTTTGATTGGAATTATTACAGCTATTCAAGCCATGAATCAAAAATTAACGGAAAGCTTTTCAACGATGGGAGCTACTGGTTTTACCATCAGGTATAAACAGAGGAACATACATTTTGGTAATGATAATTCAGATTTAAAGGTTTCAAAACGCACTAACCGGAAAGAAAAAAAATCTAATCTTGGAAAACCTATAAATATTGATGAAGCGGAACAGTTTGTAAAGTATTTTCATTTTGCAGGCCAGGCCGGCATTTCAAATGTAGGATCAAGAAATGCAATTGTAAATTTTGGGACAAAAAAAACCACTCCTAATGTTTTTATTTTTGGCGGAGATGAAAATTATTTGGCACTAAATGGCTTTTCAATAAATAATGGTCGCAATTTAAGCAGGCAAGAAGTGCAAAGTGCAAGCAATACCTGCCTGTTAGGACATGATGTAGCATCAAAGCTTTTTAAAAGAAACGTTAACCAGGCTGTAAATAAAGTTGTACGCATTAACGGGATTCCATATCGTGCTGTTGGTGTATTAGCCAGCCGCGGCTCTTCTTTTGGTTTTAGCAGGGATAATATTATTATAACCAGCTATACCAATATTAAGCGCAATTTTGATCCTAAAACATCATTTGTAATTGGCGTAATGGCTGATGATATTAACCAGGTTGAGCAGGCCATGGGCGAAGCAGAAGGAGTATTCCGGTCGGTAAGAAAATTAAATACGACTGAAGAAAGCAATTTTGTTTTAGACCGTAGCGATAGCATTGCGGAAAAAGCAATGAACAGCCTGGGCTTTTTAACTATTTCAGCTACTGTTATTGGCATGATTACATTAATTGGTGCTGCTATTGGGCTAATGAATATTATGTTAGTGTCTGTTACCGAACGAACAAAAGAAGTAGGATTAATTAAAGCCATTGGCGGAAAAAGTAAAACTGTAAGGCAGCAATTTTTAACAGAGGCAGTCATAATAAGTATGTTAGGAGCTTTTTTTGGAATTATTCTCGGAATTATAGTAGGAAATCTTTTTTCATTGGTTTTAAGCACTGGTTTTGTAGTGCCATGGAATTGGGTATTTTATGGGATTGTTATTTGTACTGTAGTAGGTCTTTTAGCAGGATTGTATCCCGCTTTAAAAGCAGGAAAGCTCAACCCTATCGAAGCATTGCGATATGAATAAAGGGATATTTTTTTTAGAATGATTTTTAAACCCTAAATAATTAATCTGAATAATTTGAGACGAAAAAAATTGCTTCAGTTTACTTTTGATGCATTTTTTTCAGTAGAATTGTGAACTCTAATTTTTTGATTTTATTTTTTTCAATTTTAAACTTAAAATTTACGATCATGGCAGAACAAAGACCAACTGCAGGTACAACTCCAGTTAAGGCTACATCAGTTCAACCCAAAAGAAGCAGTAACGCTATTTCATGGCTTGCACCCATTATTTGTATTGTAGTCGGTTATAGTATATGGCGATTTATCATGGGGGCACCGGATGGGTTCAAACAGCCCGATCCTGCAGGCGGCTTTTGGCCACATCACAAAGGACCTATTGGAGCTTTCCATGCAATTTATGAAGGTGGCATTATTGTGCCGCTTTTAATAGGTATGTTGTTAATGGTGATCGTTTTTTCTATTGAGCGTTTATTAACCATTCGTAAAGCTTTAGGTAAAGGATCCATTGCGGATTTTATTCGCAAAGTACAGTATCATTTAGCTAACCGTAATGTGGATGCTGCCTTAGCAGAATGTGATAAGCAACGTGGTTCGGTAGCTAATGTAATGAAAGCAGGTTTACGCCGCTACAAAGAAATGATCAACACTTCTGATATGGATGTAGATCAAAAAGTAATATCCATTCAAAAAGAAGTGGAAGAGGCTACGGCATTAGAATTACCTATGCTGCAAAAGAACCTGGTATTTCTTTCAACAATTGTGTCGTTGGGTACCCTCGTTGCACTTTTAGGTACTGTGCTTGGGATGATACGTTCCTTCTCTGCTTTAGGTGCAGAAGGTGGAGCCGGTAACGCAGGTGCATTGGCGCAAGGTATATCTGAAGCCTTATATAATACAGCTCTTGGTATTGGTACCTCTTCGCTTGCGCTTGTTATGTATAATATTTTTACTACAAAAATTGACTCTATTACTTATGGTATTGATGAATCTGGGTTTACACTAACACAAAGTTTTGCTTCCCTGTATAAATAGATATAAAATTTTTATGGAACTCAGAAACAAATGCATCTAACTATTAAATTTTTTATAAACAATGCCAGCCGTTAAAATACCCAGAAAAAGTACAGATTTTGATATGACCCCATTTGTCGATGTGGCTTTCCTTATCTTATCTTTCTTTATGCTGGTCACTAAGTTTAAAGCACCTGAGCCGGTGGAAATTACTACCCCTAATTCTGTTTCAACTATAAAATTGCCCGAAGATGATGCAATACTGGTAGAAATTGCCCCAGATGGCAGGATTTTCTTTTCTATGTTAGCTGAAAGCAAACCGGAAGTAAAACGCCAGGTCATTGAAAATTTAAATAAAACACGCAACCTTGGGTTAACTGAAGCAGAAATGCAGAATTATGTGAGGGTTCATTCAGTTGGTGTTCCTTTTAGTCAATTAAAAGGGCTACTCTCCCGGCCAGTGAGTACACATAAGGAGATAGCGCAACCGGGAATCCCTGTATTAGACTCTGCCAGTAATGAATTATTTTACTGGGTGAGAGACGCTTACACAGCTTTTAGAGGAACGAAGATCAACTTTTTAATTAAAGGAGATAACGCATCTAAATATCCTTCTTTTAAAAGAGTAATGGACGCTTTTAAGCGCAATGATATTTATAAATTTCAATTGGTTACCTCTCCGGAAGATGCGCCGGCAGGCACCGATCTTTATAAAATAAGACAAGGCGGCAACAAGGTAGCCGGCTAATATTTATTAAAATAAAAATTTACCATTATGGCATCCTTAGATACCGGTGGCGATGGTGGCCACCACAAAAAAGGCCCGGGAGTAAAAAAAGCAAAAAAGCAATCTACCCGTGTAGATATGACTCCCATGGTTGACCTTGGTTTTTTATTAATTACATTCTTCATTTTTACCACAACTATGAGTTCTCCTGCTGCTATGCAACTATACATGCCGAAGGATACAGATAAAAAAGAAGAGCAGAACAAAGCAAAGGAATCGGGTGCATTAACCATCCTGCTTGGAAAGGCAGACCAGGTTTATTATTATGAGGGTCAGTTATTACCTGATGCTTCTAATTTTAAATCGACCAATTTTAAAGGCATCCGCGATGTGATCATTAACAAAAAACGAACTACGCCTGTTGATGATTTGGTGGTGGTATTAAAGCCCAACGATGAAGCGAGCTACAAAAATACCGTTGATATTTTGGATGAGATGACCATCAATGACATTAAACGGTTTGCCCTGATTGACATCACACCCCAGGAAATGGAACCATTAAAAGCTACTGAAGCTTCAAATGGGGTAAAATAAAAATATTTTCTTTTATGGAATGATGTTAGCAATAGCATCTAAATACAAACAAGCAAAATGGAACCAAATAATTTAAACAGAAGCGGGGATGTTTCCGGCGATCCGAATAGAAATATCCTGACTGCTGACCCGCTTGACCTTCTTTTTGCCAACCGTAACAAAGCTTACGGCGCTTATGAATTAAGAAAAACGTATAATAAGCGTATTACTACAGCCCTGTTAATTACAGCGGGTATTCTTCTGCTTATTTTTCTTAGCTCGTTTCTGGTTAAAACATTGGCCGATCAACTTGCTGCGAAGTTAGACGTAAAAGAAGTGGTGTTGCAGGATCTTCCACAGGAAGAAGAAAAAGAACCCCCACCCCCACCGCCACCTAAACTGGAGCCACCACCTAAGGTAGAAATGACCAAATTTACACCTCCGGTTATTGTTAAAGATGAGGAAGTAAAGAAAGAAGATATTCCACCTGAAGTAGAAAAACTGGAGGATACAAAAATTGATGTAGTAAGCCAGGAAGGTATTAAAGACCAGGGGATAGCTGTGCCGGTGGTAGATGAAGGTAAAGCAGTGGTAGTAGTAAAAGATGAAACTAATTACGATCAGACTTTTACGAAGGTTGAGGTAGAAGCTTCGTTTAAAGGAGGTGAGGCTGCCTGGAGAAAATATCTTGAAAGAAATCTTAATGCAAGCGCCCCTGTTGATAATGGTGCTCCTACAGGGCAATACCAGGTAATTGTACAGTTTATTGTGGACAAGGAGGGAAATATCAGTGATGTAAAAGCATTAACCAATCACGGTTTTGGTATGGAGGAAGAAGCAACGAAAGTTATTAAGAAAGGCCCTAAATGGGAGCCAGCCATTCAAAATGGCCGCCAGGTAAAAGCATATCGTAAACAGCCGGTAACATTTATAGTATCTGAAGGCGAATAAATTCAATTTTTTTAATAAAAATCCCTCTCAATCGGAGGGATTTTTTATTTAGGTTCCGGCCTAATTTTGATCTGTATGAATACAAAACTTTCCGGGTGGGATGATACCATTGTTGCACTGGCTACACCACCCGGTATTGGTGCGCTGGGTATTATTCGTTTAAGTGGTAAAGGAGCTATTGAGATCGTTAACCAATTATTTCCTTCGAAAGACCTGGCAATGGAAGCTTCTCACACACTACATGTGGGGTTTTTAAAAAATGATGAGCGTGTACTTGATGAAGTTGTGGTTTCTCTTTATAAAGCCCCACGATCATACACCGGAGAAAATATTGCAGAAATAACCTGTCATGGTTCTTCCTTTATTCACCAACAAATTATAGAAGCATGTATTGAGCAAGGCGCCAGGCTGGCTAAACCAGGTGAGTTTACACAAAGGGCCTTTTTAAATGGCAAGCTTGATCTTACGCAAGCAGAAGCGGTAGCAGATTTAATAGCGAGTAATACCTCAGCATCCCATAAAACAGCACTCACCAATATACGTGGAGGATTTTCGCAGACATTAAAAATGTTAAGAGAACAACTCCTGACATTTTCAGCATTAATCGAATTAGAATTGGATTTTTCAGGAGAAGATGTAGAGTTTGCTGATCGCATTCAATTAAAAAATTTAATATCAAAAGCGAGGCAGCAAACTGAAGAATTGCTACGATCATTCAAGTTTGGGAATGTAATTAAGAATGGAGTGAATACTGCCATCATTGGTAAGCCAAATGCTGGTAAATCTACCCTGCTGAATGTATTGTTAAATGAGGAAAGAGCAATAGTAAGTGAAATGCCAGGTACCACCCGCGATACCATTGAAGAGGTAATGAATATTGATGGCATTCTATTCCGGTTAATAGATACTGCCGGTATAAGAAGTGGTGCAGTAGATGAAATTGAAACAGTAGGTATAGAGCGAAGCTTGCAAAAAAGACAGGATGCTGATATAGTGATTTATTTATTTGATGTAGCGGAAATAGAGGCACCGGAATTGAAATTAATAATAGCCGAAATGAATGAATTTGATTTTTTATTGGTTGGAAATAAAGTGGATGTAATTGGTGAAGAGGCAGCGAGGGAAAAATTTTCAACCACTGGAGAAATTATTTTTATTTCAGCAAAAGAAAATGCTCATGTAGATATACTAAAAGAAAAGATGGTTGGTCTGGTACTGCAGGATAATGTACAAACAGAAAATATTATTGTAACTAACGCAAGACATTATCATGCTTTGCAGGAAGTAAACCGGTCACTGACCGATATTGAAGAAGGAATGAAAAATAAATTAACAAGCGATCTGTTAGCGCTTGACATTCGCCGTTGCCTGCAATATCTTGGCGAGATCACAGGGGAGATCACCAATGAAGACCAATTAGATTATATTTTTAGTAAATTTTGTATCGGAAAGTAGTACCTAAAAACGACGAGACCCATTCAGGAGTTTCGTTGTTCAAAATCAAATATATTTTATAACCGGATGATCATTATACCACTCGTCTGTGTGTGTCATTGTTTAAAATTATAATTTTATTGTCTTCTTTTCCGGGTACTCTTTTTAAACCTCAATGAGGGAAATATCTCTGTTTTCTTTTGATTTAAATCCAGTTTTCACAGTCATTTTAAAAATAAAATTCACCGTGAATTGAATTTATTACTTAATTTTCTGTCATGCCTCAATCCCGTCAACTCGCCGCCATCATGTTTACTGATATTGTTGGGTATACAGCCTTGATGGGAAATAATGAACAAAAAGCTTTTGAACTGCTACGCAAAAACAGAGAGATTCAAAAACCGATCATAGAACAATTCGGTGGCCGGTGCATCAAAGAGCTTGGGGATGGCATTATGGCAAGTTTTCCTGCTGTAAGCAATGCTGTATATGCCGCTATAAAAATCCAGGAAGCATGTTACAATTCCAAAGCTTTTGAATTGCGTATCGGCATACACCAGGGTGAAGTGGTGTTTGAGGATGGCGACATATTTGGTGATGCAGTCAATATTGCTTCCCGCCTGCAGGCATTGGCACCTCCGGCCGGTATTTTTGTTTCAGAATCCGTTCATCGGGATTTATCCAATAAAAATGATATCAGATCTGAATTTGTAAGAGTAGAAAATCTTAAAAATGTAAAAGAACCTATCCAGGTTTATAAAATATTTTCTACAGGGAAAGAAACAAATGAGGCAAAGAGCCAACGACTTATTAAGTCATCCATTTTACCTGAATATGATTACGATATTCATATTAGTTACAGGTATAACGACAACAAATACGATGGATGGATTTCGGAATTCGTGGAAAAACTCAACCAGGAATTAAGCGCCACATTAAAAGACAGGCTTTCGATTTATTTTGACAAAAATCCTGAAAATAAGAGGGAGGAATTTCAAAATAATGAAGGATCGGTTACCCCAAAAATCAATTCGCTGATATTTATTCCAATCATCTCTCAAACATATTGCGATATCACATCTCCTGTATGGAAAAATGAGTTTAGAATATTTCAGGAAGAGATAAAAAAAGACAGCTTTGGCAGCAAAATAAAATTACCTAATGGAAATACTGCTTCACGGGTTATACCTGTAAAGATTCATGATCTTGATACCGATGATGTCAGATTACTGGAGTCAGAGCTTTCAGGAGGCATGAGATCAATTGATTTTATCTACCGGGAAGATGGGGTAAACCGTCCTTTACGACCTGTAGACGATGAGAAATATGTGAGTTCGGTTAAACCCATGTATCGTAACCAAATCAACAAACTGGCCAATGCTGTAAAAGAAATTATATCAGGCATCAAACTCTCAAAAAGCACGGCAGTTCCTGAAACAATAGCTTACCAACCAACTGCACGCCAGATCGTACCCAATGTTTTTTCTACGTCTGTATCACCGGCCATCAAAGTTCGCGTAATTGACCGGCAGCGACCTAGTATTTATCTCGCCTGGACTTCCGGCGATATTAAAGAAAGTCGTGAAGAGATGGCCATCATACTTCAAAAAGCAGGCTTCAATGTTCTTCCTTCAATTGATTGTCCGGCCGACGATGAAACCTTTAAAATAAAAGTCGCAGAAGAGATACAAAAATGTGTTTGCTCGCTGCATATGCTTAGTAGTGAATTTGGCAGGCGTTTCGAATCAGATGAAGAAATTTCTTTTCCCCAATACCAGTTTATGGAGGCTAAAAAGAAAATTGAATCAGCGGGACCGGATTTTAATGTGTTTGTATGGCTTGCCCCCGAAAGCAATAAGTCAATAAAACCTGCACAACAGAATTTTATTAAATATATCCGAAATAATATTACACGGAATATGATGTTTTCGAACAGTTATGGTCCTATGCAACTGGTAGACGACATACGAGTGGTAATCATGAAACAGGATGCAAAAGTGTATGATTCCAAAGACACTGATATCTTCTTTATTTTTAACCAGCAGGATGAAATTGAAGCACAAATCATCGTGGATGAGCTCAGCCAGGAATTTCCTGTGGAGACCATGAATATTCTTCCTGAAGGAGAAGATTCTTACCGGGAAATGTCTACCCAGCAGATCCCTAAAAGTAAATTGGCTGTAGTGTATTTCAAATATGCGGCTGATTGGGCGCTGCCATTCATCAAACAGATATGGAAACAGGTGGGTGGAGCTTCTTCTCCAACACCTATGTTCCTGGTTGGTGAAGATGATCCGTACAGTAACCTGGCCCGCAATTTTAAGGCGCCCCGTGTAATATCCTCAATTGTTCCTAAGGATACAATTCCTGCGGAAGTAAAAAAAGTTTACAGCAAGGTGAATTAACAAGTTATTTTTTTTGTTGACGTAGTGCACAGGATGGCGCTGAAATGCCTGAAATTATTGTTCGAATATTCCACGTGGATGGAGAAACAGTACAATATCCATTTATATATTGTGAATAACCGTGAACCAGGTT
>MWVW01000126.1_pt1 | contig 18487 bp, 12 predicted proteins | sample 1047191 | NCBI WGS metagenome assembly MWVW01 (sample SAMN06349985, study PRJNA376086) | soil metagenome | isolation source: MtG22-5 sample Antarctic (ecotone) | place: Antarctica
ATTGTGCATGCACCACAATCACCTTCTCTGCAACCTATTTTTGTTCCCTTTAAATTTTTATGGTAACGAACAAAATCTAAAACTGTACTTCCATTAGGAAGAGTTGTTTCAATAAACTGATTATTTAGGATGAATGAAACCATTAGTATTCAACTTTCTCAATATGGCTTTTTATTTGAATTCTTTCTAATGTCAAAGAGACGAGAATTACCCGACATTGTTGACTTGACACGTTTTTACTTCTTGATTGCATGAAAATAAATTTTCCTAATACTATTTTGGTCTTCTCTTTTGCAGATTGCTTCAATTGCCGGTAGCAGGTCTTCGTTATGATTCGTTTTGAGCTTTACAATCGCACTTAAAGCAACCGCAGCACTCCACCGAACAACCATCCCTTTATGCTCTGAATTAGTAAGAAGATGGTTTATTGCATCATCTAATTTATTCCGGAACAGGTGTGCAGTGTTAGCAATAACTTTTGCATTTTCCCATTTCACTCTCGGTGCTTCATTAGTCAAGTTTTTAGTGACAAATTGAAAGCATTGCTCATCGGCTATTGTTGGATTTTGTTTTGTTGCAAACTCTAATGCTTCAATGCAAGTTGCTATTGAGGAGTCTTTTGCTGTTTGTGTAAAAGATACCATTTCATCCGAACTGATTTTATTGTCCAGCAGCAATTGGCTCAACGTCTCTGCTTTTTGCTTTGCCTTTAATGTTTTATCGTTTACAATTTCTGCTATGTCCATGTTGTGCCCATGTTAACTGCTAACATCACAGTAGAAATAAGTCTATTGCCATCTATCTCGCGAAGGACCGAATTCCCTTGTTCCCCATTCAGTTTTTCTTACCTACACTTTCTCGTCCAAAAAACCTTTTGCTTTATATTCAGAGAAAAGCGTATCAGGGTCGGCAACATTTATACATACTCTTAAGTTCCCTGCTCTGCCATCTTTAAAGAGTTGTTCATCCTGCCACTGTAGATGCAAGTAAACATTATCCCTTACCTCTCCTGAATAATTGTCCGGGTCTTTTGCATAACGGAACTCCACTTGAAATCCTAATTGCTCAACGTAGTAACAAAGTGTATTGTCCATGTTGCGGACGTCAAAAATAGGAATTGCATCTTTGAGCTTTGTCATCTTATGCGGTTTCAGCATCAGCAATTTGGAGGGCCTGAGAAATTATCTCCAGCCCTTCATCAACCTGCTCTTTATTAATACACAATGGCGGTGCAATAAAAATAAATCCCCACCGTACAAAAGTGTACATGCCCAGCTCTTTAATTTTTATTGCCACGTTATTCATTACCGTCATTTGTTCTGCGTTTGCATTAAAAGGAGCCATTGGTTCTTTTGTTTTCCTGTTTTTCACCAATTCCAGACATCCCAACAATCCTGTATTTCTCCAGTCACCAATTGATGGATGTTGCTTTTTCATTCCTTCAACCCGTACATCAATATATCTCCCCATATTACTTGCATTCTCAATCAGTCCTTCATCTTCATAAATCTTCAGTGTTTCCAAAGCTGCAGCACAGCATACAGGATGCGCAGAATAAGTAAGGCCGAGCCAAAGCACATTATCTTCGTAGTGATTTGCAATTTTTTCAGAAACAATCAAAGCCCCCAAAGGAATGTACCCCGAAGTAATTCCCTTTGCGGTGGCAATCATATCCGGCACAACATGATGGTTTTCAACGCCAAACCATTTTCCTGTTCTGCCAAAACCACTCATCACTTCATCGGCTATGAATAAGATGCCGTGTTGATCACAGATTTCTCTCACCTGCTTCAGATAACCAACAGGATACTTAAGGCAACCTGAGGTGCCTGACTCACCTTCAAGCAAAATAGCTGCAATATTCTGCGGTCCTTCAAAGGCTATTACTTTCTCCAGGTGTCCAACTGCTTCTTTGAGTAAAGCCTCTTCACCATACTCCCAGCGGTAATGATATGGAATATCAAAGTGTACAAAGTTTGGTGCCTGTTGGGCATCAACAGCAATCCGTCTTGGATCGCCACCTGCAGAAATAGCACCTATAGAGGCGCCATGAAACGATTGATACCGTGTCAGAATTTTATGTCTGCCGGTATAAAGTCTTGCAAGTTTTACCGCATTTTCGATTGCTTCAGCTCCGCCGGTAGTGAATAATGTTTTCTTAAGCCCTTTTGGTGAAATGGAAGCTAGTTTCTTTCCCAATGCACCACGTGCTTTTGTTACACAACTTGGCGTTACATAAGCCACTTCCTGCATTTGCTTTACTACAGCTTCTGTTACCCGTTGGTTCCCATGGCCAATATTGACATTCATCAGGCCTGATGAAAAATCAATGTATCGTTTACCATCATAGTCATATAAATACACACCCTCCGCATACTTTACTGCAATGGGATTTTGTCCTTTCTGCTTGCTCCATGAGAAAAGGGTGTAGTCAAGATTATCGTTGATGATTTCCTGAGTTTCTGTTATCTCCTTTATCATTATTTTGAATTTTAAATTTGGAATGTAGAATGAGGAGCATTTAAATTTTATTCATTCAACATTCAAAATAATTACTTTGAAATTGTAAACCCAATCCTTTTTCTTTCGTCCCACTTTCTCTCCGCAGCTTTTTCTTCCAGTAAATTTTCCATTGCATCATAAATTTGGTTCAATTGCGCATCATGCTCTCCCAGTCTTTCCTTTATTGCCTTTAGTTGCATTTTCAAGTCACTTTCCTGAAGTAAAATCTTTTTTATCTCAATAAATGCTCTCATAATAGCAATGTTCATAGCGATTGCTTTATCGGAATTGAGAATTCCGCTTAGCATGGCAACACCTTGTTCTGTAAAGGCATAAGGAGTAATATTTGTATTTCTCTTACTTTGTGATGCGGTCACATTTTGTGACCGCATGGTCATTGAAGTTTCATATGTGGTCACAATTTGTGACCGCACATCTTGCCATTCAGCAGCAGTAAGTCTAAACATGAAATCCCTGGGAAATCGCTTAATATTTCTTTTAACAGCTTGATTTAAAACTTTTGTTGGCACCTCATAAAGTGCAGCAAGGTCAAAATCTAACATTACTCTTTGGCCGTGTATTTCATAAATTCTGTTTTGGATGCTTTTTATTATGTTCATGACCATTGTTATTATGTTGACTGTTGCATTTTAAATGCTGAATGAAGAACAGAACGTACCACCGCAATACTGCGGGGTGCTGCAAATAATGTTCAATAGAATTGGTGCAGCACAAGAGTGCGACGCAACAAATGATGCCATGAAAAACTATTGCTTGTAACAATAAAACAATTCATACCTCTAATTTATAATTCTGCATTTTTCTCAGCTCATCCAGTTCACGCCTGCCTCTGGGTTCCATTTAATGGTTGATTTTTTCAACTTGGTCCAGAATTCAATTGAGCTTTTACCAGTGATGTCGCCTACACCAAACTTGCTTTCGTTCCAGCCGCCAAAGGAAAATGGTTCCCTGGGCACTGGCACACCTACATTGACGCCGATCATGCCGGCACTTGATTTTTCAATAACATAGCGTGCCACCCCACCATTCTGTGTAAACACCGATGCGGCATTGCCATAAGGATTTTTATTTTCAATAGCAATAGCTTCATCAACAGTATTGGTACGCATAATACTTATAACAGGACCAAACACTTCTTCAGTTGCTATAGCCATGTGAGGTTTTACATAATCAATGACGGTAGGGCCCACATAAGTTCCTTTTTCTTTACCCTCTACTACCGTGTTACGTCCATCTACCAGCACCTTAGCACCTTCCTGTTCTGCTTCGGATATATATTTTTCAATCCTTTCCTTCGCTTCCTTGCTGATCACAGCGCCGAGGTTGAGCCCAGGAATTATCTTTTTCGCTTCCTCAACGATCTTTTTAATAATATGATCTACTTCACCCACGCCTACCATTGCTGACGCTGCCATACATCGCTGGCCGGCACAGCCACTCATTGATGCCGCCACATTTTGGGCCGTCATGCCAGGTATGGCATCAGGCATTACCATAAGGTGATTTTTTGCACCACCTAAAGCAAGGCATCTTTTAAAACTTTTAGTGGCACGCTGGTAGACGAGCTTGGCCACTTTGGTAGAACCCACAAAAGATACTGCTTCAATATGGGGATGATCGCAAATGGCTTCCACAATCTCCACACCTCCATGTACTATATTGAAAACACCATCGGGCAAACCTGCTTCTTTCAATAATTCTGCAAGACGGCCAGCGCTTAGCGGTACTTGTTCACTTGGTTTCAGGATCATACAGTTGCCTAGCGCTATGGCATTTGGTATGGTCCAGTTGGGCACCATGCTCGGAAAATTGAAAGGCACAATTGAAGCTACAACACCCAAAGGCACATGTTCGGTCCTGCATTCCACACCTCTGCTCACTTCCAGTACTTCTCCTGTAACCAACTGCGGCAGGGAACAGGCGAATTCTGTAAGTTCAATAGATTTTTCAATTTCTGCTGTAGACTCGCCGATAGTTTTCCCGTTTTCCTGTGAACATAATTCTGCTAATTCACCGAGATTTTTTTCAAGCAGGTATTTATACCGGAAAAAAACCTGTACCCTTTCTTTGATGGGTGTCCTTGACCAGCCTGCAAATGCCATCATTGCTGATTGTACAGCTTTATCCAGGTCATTGGAAACAGACAAGGGAACTTTGGATAAAAGTTCGCCATCCCCGGGAGCCACAACATCCAAAAAATTTTTCGTTTCACTCTCAACAAATTGCCCGTTTATATAATTCTGTATAGCAGGATAACGCATGCTTATTAATTTAGTAGAAGACAATTTAATGTTTTTGAATGGAAATTTAAAAATGCTCTTTACCATTCAAACATTCAAAGCCTTCAGGTAGTTGAATAATTTAAAGAGTAACCGTTTTCAGTTCAGCTTCTTCCCGGCGTTTTTGAAATAAATAATAAAATGCAAGAATAAGTACACCCAGGGCAAATGGTATCAATGCCAGGTGCTTCCCCTGGAAAGAGCTCCATAGCGGTATTTCATCAAAGCCAAAAAACTCACTGATCATCCATAATGAGTTTGCTGTAATCCACAATGTAATGGCCAGGTTATGGGCCAATTCGGATCGTATATTTTTTGTTCGCCAGGCGATAATAATAGAAATGATCAGTGTGGGGAAAATCATGATTAGGCCTAAGGTTTTCCATATTAGGCACCAGCTCAGATCTTTCAGCAACCAGAAAATAATATGCATATTTTCCATTTTACGGAACCTGGCGGGGATGATGTACATTGATTCTTTTGTTTGATTCATTCCTTGTAGTTGAGAATACAAAAGTACTTGCCGTTTTTTATTTCGAAAGAATCCGGCTAAACCTATGAACATTTGCTTCCTCCATGATTGGAAAATCATGGACCAGATATTGAACCAATTGATGTGCAAAAAAAGGCGCCAGTGCGGTACCTTTTGTGCCCATTCCGTTTAAGATGCCAATTTGTGGTATATGCGGATGCATACCTACAAATGGCCTCCTCTCTATTGTAGCCGGCCGAATAGCTGCTTTGTGCATCAATATTGTGAATGGGACTTTCAACCAACGTTTTAACTGTTCTTTGGTTTGATTCAGGAATGTTTCAGAAGGTCGTGCGTCTGCAAAGTCCCACTGATAATTGGATCCCACCCAAAAGGTATGTTGCACAGGCAATGGCGCAATCATCAAACCTTGCTTAAAAATATGCTGTTTGGGTAGCTCTTTACATTCTATGATAAGCGCTTCTCCTTTAACGGCAGAGAAAGGAAGCAGTTGAAACCAGGGATTTTTCGTGGAAGCAATGCCATCACATAAAATGATCTTACCAGCTTTTATTTCCTGATAAATAATTTCATTTTTCTTTATCTCAACTAATCCCGGATCAAAATTTTCTTCGTTAAAAGCTTGTAATTCAAATAGTTTTTTTCGCCACGATGCTAATAATATCTGCATATTTACGAGGTAAGCAGGCGCTATCTTGCCACATCCGAAATCATAACTGAAATGCTGGTTAAAATGATTTTGATCGGGAAAGGTGTGGAGAAAAGTATTTACACCAGCTATGCGGTTTACAAAAGCATCCCGCATCTGGGCTGAAGGGAAGAAGTCTATAATATCTTTTTGAAAAATAAAATGCGAATTAAGATAAACCCCTATTTCTTCATAACTATTTTGTGCAAATGATATAAGAACATCAATCATCCATGCCGATACATAACGGCGGCCGGTGACCGGATTGATAATACCTGCAGCCACATTAGATGCATTATTGTTAACTCCCTGATCAATGACTACGAAGCTTTTTCCCTCCTTATGCAAATACCATGAAAGCATGGTACCACAAATGCCTTGTCCTACGATCAAAAAATCTACCCGCATATAACAAATGTAGGGTAGTGCCGGTATGTAAAAAATCCGCTTTTATTGATCCACAATAATTTTTACTCCTTCGCTATGAGCCGAAAATTCCGGGGCGTACATCGATTGTATGGTGGTAATACCATTACTGAAGTAGCCTGCATGAGTTACGAATAAGGGATATTCAAAAACATAAGTTCCTTTCCGCAGAAAGTCGAAAAAGAAACTGGTGCTGGCATCTTTCGTTGTTTCATAATATCCGAGGCCACCTTGCCATTTATATCCGCTAAGTACATTGACGGGCTCCAGTGCCGTAGCACGCAGGTCTTTCATGTGTAAATATTCCATATCACGGTCTACACGCAGTTCTATACGTACTTTTATTTTAGCACCTACATTTAATCGAGTGCTTTCATTTACAGGAGTAAGGCGGGGACCACGATCTGTATTATTTTCTATAAAAAGTTTTTTTGACAGTCGTAAAGGAGTAGCTGCCGAAGTCACCTTATCCATGTCTTCAAAATATTGCCAGTATACTGCCCCCCAGGAAGAGCTCGATGTTTTTTGAAGCCCTGTATTGTTTTTTACCATAACAGAGATATTGCCCATTTCAGGTGTTACAAAGCGTCCTTCAATAGTTTTTTTAAAATAACCTGTTCCTGCTTCTCCTTGTTCTTTCTTATTATTTATCACACTGCTTCCCAGTTTTATATCTACATTATGATCGGAACTTAACCAATCGCTGCCCTGAAGTAAAAGTGCATAACATGCATCGGCGGTGGCTTTTGTTGTGCGCCAATTATTGGTTTGTTTATTTTTAAGCAACCATGTTCTGAGATCATCTACGGTTTTGGTATCATTACTGATTTCATTGAATGCTTCAATTAGCAGCGATTGAGTTTCTATCGGTGCATGCCACCAATACCAGCTATACCCAAAAGAATGGTCTTTCCAATACATTCCCAATTCGTCATGAATAATTGCTGTTTCTTTCAGAGATTTAATAATTGCCCTGGGCGTCTGTTTATCGTCTGACCTGTATAGTGCAAGGGCGATCATTCCCTGCATGTATTTATTTTGTTTCGACCAGTATTGTTGTGACTGACTGCGATAATATACATAGGCAACCTGTGCTGATTGAGGTAAAGATGTTTGACTAAAAAAACTTCTCATATATAAATATTGTATCTGAGAATAACCTGTATTGGGTTGATTCAGTTTAACCTTCATTTTTACCAGCTTTTCATAATCTTCTTTCATTTTTGCATCTGAATATTTTAAAGCACCGGCTACAATTGTTTCTAATTGTTTTTTATGATTTTCCGGTACTGCTCCAAGTTTTTTTAAGTGCCCCATTCCTGTAAGTATAAGCAGCGTCATATACCGGTCATCAGGTCCACCTTTGAACCAAACAAAACCGCCATTAGGTGCCTGCATGTTTTTCAGCTTTTCCAGGTTATTTTTTAATTCATTGTTCATGCGTACAAGATCAAACAGAAGTGCGATATTTTTCTTTTGCTGTTCTTCGCCTTTTGCAGCTAACACCCATGGCGTTTCCTCTAACAGAGCAGATTTTAATTCCTGGTTTTTTTGGAGATTGGAGAGCAAGGCTGATGTATCAAAGGTTTTCCAGGTAGCCACGATCTGTTTAATACGGGGAGCGGTATTGATGATCATACCAGCGAGTGCATTTGCATAATACCTGTTCCAGGTTTGCTCAGCGGATTCATTGGTGCCTTCCGTAAGATACGGAAGTGCCTGTATGGCCAGCCAGGCCGGGTTAGCTGTGAACTCAACTGCAAGAGAATGATTTAAAGCTGTTTCGCTACTATTCTTTAATAGTTTTTCAAAAGTGAAATTTTTAGTTGTTTCCCCCCTAATAGGTAAAGGCAGTGTTTCAGTGACAAGCACTTTATTACTAAGTACTGGCAGGATGGATTCTTCTCCATCGCTCCATTGGGGTTCGCCATCACTGCCAGGGTTGGACCTGGCAATTATACGCCAGGTCAAAACATTGGAAAATTGAAATGGCACTTCTATCGGAAATTTTATTGCTTCGCTCTGGCCAGCTGCTACGGTAAAATATTGATTGGGAAAACTATTCATAAACCAGCCATCTACAGATTGATTTGTGGTTGCATCTATTAATTGAAACTCAACCTGGCCTGTAAGTTCTTTATTTGTAAGATTGACCACTTTTGTGCTGAATTCCATTCGGTCACCTTGTCTTAAAAAACGTGGCGCATTCGGCTGAACCATTAGTTTTTTTTGTGTAAAGAGTTCTTTTTGCGACACTCCAAAGGCCAGCTCTTTAGTATGAGCAATGGTTTGCAATTTCCAGCTGGTTAATGATTCAGGAGCGGTGAATGTAAATTCAATGTTGCCCTGTTTATCTGTTTTGAGATCGGGAAAAAAGAATGCTGTTTCCTGTTGATTTTTCCGGATCTGAACACCTGATTGATCAAAGCTGGTCTTCTGTGTTGGTAAAATAGTATCCATTACCTGTTTGCTTTTTTCAATTGCTGAAGCATCTGTTTCCATGCTTTGGCTGGCCATTTTATTTCGCTCCATTGGCGCTGAAGTAGTTGCCTCGCCCTGCAATCTTATATCGGAAACTTCTTCCAAACCAATAATATTCCCATACAGATTAAATTTAAGCTGATCATATATTTTTTCGCCCTGTAAATATTCAGGTTGATTCAGCCATGTTAAAAAAGACTGTACTGCACTAAAGTTTTGTCCGCTCTGCCATTGAAACATTTTTGAAAACAAGGGCCAAATACCCGGTTTTTCCCAACTATGTGTGTTAAATTGATCAAGTGAAGCATCATACATACTGGCCAACATTTCTGCTGCTATTTTATCTCCTGTATAGCCTCTGAGTTTCACCTTCCATTTTTCTTCGCTACCCGGAAGTGTTTTGTCGCGGTAGGTTGTGTATTCAACAGACAAGTCTTTATTTGTCCATGGAACATTTATTATTTCAGTATATTGATAAAAGCGATTGTGTTTTACGAAGAAGTAATTTACCCCAAAGCCCCCCCGATCTTCTTCAGTAGCCTTGTATTCAAAAGATTTTTTTTCATTTTTAATTTTAGTGAATTCATTTTTTACTTCCTGTATTTGCGTGGATCTTTCTATTTGATAGATCAGGAAAACATCCTGCGCAGAAGAACCAATTACAACATTAGTTTTTTCACCTGGTTCGATTGGTGTGCTTCCCCTGGTCCATAAATATTCAGGCTTATTAAGCCGGTTATTTTTAGGATCATATAATTCAACAATCCGGACATCCTTAACTTCTTTTCCATCTTTATCTTTTGTAGTAATTTCAATTCTATAATAACCGGGCGTTAATTGAGAATTGGTAATGGGAAATTGAGAATTCATTTTGCTGCTATCGGTTTTCGTAAATACATTCACACCTTTTGTCCAGGTACGGTAATCGCTTTCATTCCTGTATTCATCATGCGGAAAATGAATAATAAATTCTTCTTTGCTTAATACAAACTGATCAGGCTGTTGCCAGTAGCGTTTGCGGATAAGACGCTGCTCGGGTAACAATGAAAATATTGCAACTGTAATTGCGGAGGGCTGGTACTCGCCATTCATGTTTTCTGGCCTTATAGAAATATTTTTAATCGAATCCAGTGGTAGTTTTTCTTCAAGATTAACTTTCAATAAAAGTGATTTGTAGGCTGCAGATACTATGCCTGCATTAGATCTTGATTCTCCATTGATATCAGTTATATCTATATTAATATGATAATCAAAAACGGGCTGCAGTTCAGGGTCAATTTTTTTATCTGGAATGGCTGTAAAGGAAATTGAAAAACTTCCGTCTATACCGGTTGTAGTACTCCCATGAGCAATTTCCATAGGCTCTGCCCTTGGCTGCCACCAACGCCAGTTTAACCAGCGATAAATAAACCTGGGCTGCCTTACAACCCGATAATTGACTTTTGCATTTGTAACAGTATAACCGGCATAGGCTTTTGCATTCCCCGTTACCCTGATACTATCACCCACTTTATAGCTTTCTTTTATTTTATCAATCTCCACATAAAATTTGGGACGCTTATATTCTTCTACTAAAAACGATGTGGCACTGATACCCTCTTTGTCTATGATCTGAAAACTACCATTCAATCCTCCTGATGGTAATACAAAGCGTCCATTGAAGGATCCAAATTCATTGCTGGTTAATTGTAAAGAATCTATGATCTGAAAATTGACATCTCTTAAATAGATGATTTTTTTAGCGTCAGCAACGATCCGGTTGCCATCTTTAGTTTTTTCAATTAGAATGCCTTTGAAATAAATAGTTTGTGCCGGGCGGTATATCGACCTGTCGGTAAAAAAGAAAATTCGTTTTGGTTCATTTAAGTTTTTGGGCCGCTCTTCATCATAATACTGGTAACTATAGATCATATCATCTAAAAAGAGATGATCTTTTCCATCAACTATTTCAAGAAAGAAACCGCGGTTGCTTTCATCTTTTCTGACTTTAGCTTTGAAGTAACCATGATCATCTGTTTTGAATGTTCCGATTTTTGATTTGCTGTATTTATAAGAAGCATAATCATAATGTTGAGTATATAACTGTACAGAAGCATTAGGAATGGGTTGTCCATTATCACGATTCAAAATATAAAACTGGTCACCTTTATTGACATAGCTGATATTAGACATGTAGAATAACTGGGCACCAAGCAAATTATTGGTTGGGTTGAAATGCGACTCTGAAGAAGCGATTAAAATATAGTCGCCAACTGGCAAAGCATCTATTTTTATTTCTACTGCATGAGGCTGAAGGTCATTTGTTTCGGGCAGTTGTTGAACCCAGGATTTATATGGAACAACTTTATTCAATTCACTCCAGTATTTTTCATCTACTCCATTTCGCAATAAATTTTTTATTTCATCAGAGGCTTTAATGAGCCGCAGGTTTAAGGTTGAGATGTTCCTGTATTTGACGAGGGCCCGCATTGGGCGATCAGGTATATTTACTTTTTCTACTTCAAAAGAAAATTCTTTTTTATTGATTTCCCGGAGCAGGGTTTTGATATTAGCCACAGCATAGTTTTTTGCTGCAGTATTCTTCAACCATTCCTCCAGGATTTGTTTTGCTTTGATTCTTGAAAAACGATTTGTGGTGTCTTTTACTGGATCATAGTCAGCAGCTAATTGTTCATAATAAAGACCGATAAGATAAATGGCTTCTAATGCAACAGGAGAGGAATGGGAGTTTTTAGCGATTCCTTCTAAAGCTCGTAGGTATAGTTCATCTTTATTTTCAACAACAGAGGCATCTCTTACGAATTGAATCCTTTGGATGTCAATATCGATCAGGGCTGCAGGGTCTTTATCTTTTAAATGAAACCGGATCAGGTCCTGGTATACGAGCAAAGCTTTATGCTGTAAGGATAAGGAATCAATTATTGGAAATTTTGTCTGAATAAACTCATTCGCAGGAGCAAAAGCTTTCGGATCTGTTATTTCGAAAGCATAAGCAGGTTTTTTTATATCCCTTTCACTATTTCTAAAATAGGTGATGGCTTTATGAGCAAGCAAATCGTACAACGTTGGCCGGAGATGCCTTACATTGCCTTTTACAATTATAGCATTAAATGATTCAAGTTTTGTTTGCTGCAGCAAAGATGCTTTTTCAATGGAAGACAGGTACAAATCACTGATTCGCTTATGAAAGTCTTCAGAAGTCCAGGTACTGATATCATCTTTAATAAAATTGATTGTATTTGTCCTGTTGTACAATTGCCAGCGATACTGTTGAAAATATTGCCAGTATAATTCAGCTGCCAGGCTTTTAAGGATAGAAACGGCCGGTTCTTTATTTTGCAGGATTTCTTTTTCTATCTCCCGAATAGAAATTTTAATATTATCTTCCCTGTTTTCCTGCTGCAGTGCAGTGATGTACACCAGTGACTTGATGATCTGTGCATCCTGTTTGTCAATTTTTGCCTGTGTATAGATTTTTTTTACTTCTTCAAGAGCTGATTTGGGAAGGTTCTTTTTCTGTATGAGGTTATCTACTGCTTTCCATTGCGCATCATAGGTCCTGATCGTCTGGGTACGGGCTGATAAATAAAATAAAAATGTAAAAGTGAATATCAAAAAAGAAGGTATGAATTTCATCATAAACATTATGTTAGCCTGCATTGTGATGCATGCACAAAGGAAATTACATAAACTATTTTGTTTGATACCGTAACTGAACAGTTTAAAACCATTTAACGATTTCTTATCATGTATAGATTAAACATTGGCAATATTCAATCTTCTATAGTTGTGTTTTGGAAGTAAGATTTATTATATACATTATTATATATGAAAGCTTCCGTATCCCGATCTTGTACTTAGTGAATAGGGCGGAGCCCTTACGATAGTAGGGGCTTCTATTTACCTGATTGCTAACCATTACAAAAATGATTTAATCATCAGGAAGTTTATAATCAAGTGGCCATACTATGGTATAAGCTTTGTATCGGGTTATATGTACCCATTTATGGATTATTTTATCACCTTTAAAATGAAGAGAATATCATGAAAAAGTTAACAACCTTATTAGCTGGCATTCTTTTAGCAATTTCAGTTTTTGCAGAGAATGTTACAGTTACCATTAATGGCAATAAAAATTTCCAGGTCGTTATAGATGGCAAAAGCTATTCTGCCAGTACATTCAGCACTACTACAGTCAATAGCAGAACACTGACAATTACTGACCTGGCTTTAGGCAAGCATTCTATTCAGGTTTATCGTACAACCAGTACTAACCGCAGAACAACAGTAATTTATTCATCAAATTTTACCCTCAGAGCCAATTATGATCTGAAGATCACAGTGAATGGCACCAGTGGAAAAGTTAAAATTGCCGAAACCAGAAATAACAATGCCTCCAATCCGGGAAATAACTCCCGTACAGCTATGAGTGATGCAAGCTTTAATCAAATATATCAAACCATTAGTCGTAAATGGTCTCCAGGAACAAAGTATACTGAGGCTAATAATGTATTTACTACTAACACAAATTATTTTACAACCGACCAGATTGGACAAATTCTATCCCTTATTACCACAGAATCTAACAGGTTGTTGTTGGCAAAAAAAGCGTATGACAATGTTGTGGATCCGGCAAACTACACCCAGCTATACGAATTATTCACTACACAATCTAACCGCGACGAACTGGCTGCATACATCCGCACATCTACCCCTGCAAATGGTACAACCCGAACTGCGATGTCTGATGTGAATTTCAACAATCTTTACAAATCGGTAAACGATCAATGGTCGACCACTGCAAAATATTCAGCAATAAATAATGCCTTTACAACTACAACTAATTATTTTACTGTAGACCAGGTAGGTAAAATCGTGTCGCTTATTACTTCTGAAACAAGCCGGTTGCAACTGGTAAAGAATGCACTGGACAATGTATTAACTCCGGCTAATTACACAGACCTCTATGACTTATTTAGCATTCAGGCAAATAGAAGTGAACTGGATAATTATTTGCGTAATAATAGATATACAACAACTTCAACAGAACCTGTTTCCAATACCACGCGTGTTGCCATGTCTGATGCGAATTTTAATACTCTTTACAAGTCAGTCAGTGATCAATGGTCCTCTAATTCAAAATACACTACAATAAACAATGCTTTTACCACTTCAACCAATTATTTTACAGTAGATCAGGTAGGGAAAATAGTTTCGCTTGTTACCTCTGAAACAAGCCGGTTGCCACTGGTAAAGAATGCATTGGACAATATAGTAACTCCGGCTAATTACTCGGACTTGTATGACTTGTTCAGCAGTGAGGCAAGCAGGAGTGATCTGGATCTTTATTTGCGTAACAATGGATATACCACAACCTCAACAGCACCAGTTCCCAATACTGCACGTGTTGTCATGTCCGAATATGTTTTTAATGATTTGTACAGGTCTGTAAATGATCAATTGTCGACTAGTGCCAAATATAATTCCGTAAATAATGCTTTCAGCACATCAACCAATTATTTCAATATTTACCAGGTAAAACAGTTGGTATCCTTAATTAGTTCTGAAGACAGCAGACTCCAATTAGTCAAAAATGCTTTGGACAATATTATCACCCCGGCTAATTATACAGAATTATATGATCTGTTCAAAAGCCAATTGATCAGAAGTGAGTTAGATGTTTATTTACGTAATAATGGGTATACTTCAACTTCAACAATTCCTGAAACTACTAATGTCACAAAGTCTGCAATGACTGACGCAACTTTCAACAGTCTCTATCAATCCATCCGCAGTAAATATCTTCCTTTAGGAAAATTTATGGCTGCAACAGACGCCTTCAATATATCAACTAATTATTTTACTACATCCCAGGTAAAACAAATAATAAGTTTATTGAGCTCTGAAACCAACAGGTTGCAGCTGGCAAAAAATGCTTATGATAATATCGTAGACCCTGCAAACATTGCCCTGCTTTATGACCTTTTTACCAGTCAGGCAAGCAGAGATGAGTTAGATGCTTATATAAGGAATTATAAATAAAAACCTTTGATCATTAAGTAAGAATGCCTTCACAACTGAAGGCATTCTTACTTAAAAGTGGTTAGCTTTTTAATATTTCTGCCATTGTTTTACCAATGTCCGCCGGACTGGAAACTACATGAATGCCACATTCTTCCATGATCTTCATTTTAGCAGCAGCCGTATCGTCCGCACCACCCACTATGGCACCTGCATGACCCATGCGTCGACCAGGAGGAGCGGTTTGTCCTGCAATGAATCCAACTACAGGTTTTTTATTACCATCGGCTAGTATCCAACGAGCTGCTTCAGCTTCCATGCCACCGCCAATTTCCCCGATCATCACAATGGCATCTGTTTCGGGATCGTTCATGAATAATTCCACAGCTTCTTTAGTGGTCGTACCTATTATAGGATCTCCGCCAATGCCTACTGCAGTAGAAATGCCCAAGCCGGCTTTTGCTACCTGGTCTGCAGCTTCATAAGTAAGCGTTCCTGATTTTGAAACTATGCCGATCCTTCCTTTTTTGAAAACAAAGCCGGGCATGATGCCTACTTTACATTCATCTGCCGTGATTACGCCGGGGCAGTTGGGTCCTATCAAACGTGTATGGGTGCTTTCTAAAAAACTTTTCACTTTCACCATATCCTGTACAGGTATTCCTTCTGTGATGCATACGATTAATTCTACTCCTCCATCAGCAGCTTCCATGATGGCGTCTGCTGCGAAAGCGGGGGGAACAAATATGATAGAAACGTTTGCGCCTGTTTCTTTTACGCATTCTGCTACAGTATTGAACACACGTCGGTCAAGGTGATTCATGCCTCCTTTGCCTGGCGTAACACCTCCAACCAGTTGCGTGCCATATTCAATCATTTGAGACGCATGAAAACTGCCTTCAGTGCCCGTAAATCCTTGTATTAAAACCTTTGATGTTTTATTGATCAGAATGCTCATAATTTTTATTTAGCTCACAAAATTGCCAGAGCCGCAAAAGTAAGGATTTGCAATATGAGATTTAAAAATGAAGGCCGAGATTAATGACTTGAATTTTTGCCCTATGAGAAGTATAAACAATAAATTATAGTGTAATTAGGATCAGTTAACCTCTTCCTGTGGTGGAATTAACTCTGGCGCATCATCGTGTGTGAGGTCTTCCATATTTCGCTCATTTGAAATCTTACCTGTTTCTTCAAGCTGACGCATATCTTTTGCATCTTTCAAAAATTCGGAGGCGAATATGAAATCATTGAGCCGTTGGTTCTTACTGAAAATGATTTCTTTATTATTTCCTTCCCATTCTTTTTCTCCTTCATACATATATACAATATTATCACCGATCTCCATTACACTATTCATATCATGTGTATTGATAACAGTAGTGATATTATATTCTTTAGTGATTTCCATAATGAGCTTATCAATTAAGCCCGATGTTTGCGGATCAAGGCCCGAATTAGGCTCGTCTACAAAAAGATATTTTGGATTAAGAACTATGGCACGGGCAATACCAACGCGTTTCATCATACCACCGCTTATTTCTCCAGGAAATTTTTTATTCGCCCCTTCCAGATTCACCCTGTTCAAAACTTCATTTACCCTTTCTATTTTCTTTTTTCGGCTCCAGTCAGTAAACATGTCTAATGGAAAAATAATGTTTTCCTGCACCGTCATACTGCTGAATAGCGCCGAGCCCTGAAACAGCATGCCGATCTGTTTACGGATTTCTTTTCTTTGATCAACCGACATTTGGACAAAGCTTTCTCCTCCATAAAGTATATCACCTTCATCGGGGCTGAAAAGTCCGACAAGACATTTCATAAAAACGGTTTTTCCGCTTCCACTTGATCCGATGATCAGGTTGCACTGGCCTTCGTTCATGACAGCGCTAACGCCATTTAAAACTATTTTTTCGTTAAAGCCTTTTCTTAAATCTTTTACTTCAATCATATATTATAATAATAGGGCAGATAAAACATAATCTGCAAACAATATAGTGATGCAGCTCACTACCACTGCCTTGGTGCTTGCACGTCCGATTTCCAGGGCGCCACCTTTTACATGATAGCCGTAGAATGCGGGGATACTAGAAAGTATAAATGCAAATGTGTAAGCTTTTACCAAGGAGAAAAACACATTGTAAGGCACAAAACCCTCCCGTAATCCTTTATCAAAAACGTCGCCTGATAGTATACCGGACATTACCCCGGCCACACGACCACCCCAAATCCCTAAAATCATTGCCAATACAATTAGCATCGGTATCACTACTAAAGCTGCTGTTATTTTTGGCAATACCAAATATGCTTTAGTGTTGATACCCATGATCTCTAATGCATCTATTTGTTCGGATACCCTCATGTTTCCCAGTTCACCGGCTATCTTGCTGCCTACCACACCTGCTAATACAATAGAAACTAGGGTAGGGGCGAACTCAAGGATCACTGTGTCTCTTACTATTTGTGATATAGTAGATAAAGGTATCAGCGGACTTACCAACTGGTAGGCTGTTTGAATAGTAGAGACTGCTCCTATAAAAAAGGAAATGATAGCGACTATACCTAAAGAACCTACCCCGATCTCCGAACATTGGTGCATGAATTCCTTCCAATACATTTTAAGATTTTCAGGCCTCGAAAACATACCCTTGATCATCAGTATATACTTACCTATCTCGTTGAAAAAACTTGCTATCATATTAATTACTTACGGGGTCTTTATAGGAACGTTTGAGCCGTTTCCACCATGGCGAACGTTTTACCATTTCATCAGGTGCTGCTTCACTTTTTGTTTGAGCATCTGCTACTGCAATGGTAGCCATATTTACAATATTGCGAACAGTGCTGCCCAACTGCAAAATATGTACAGGTTTTTTCAATCCCAACAAAATCGGGCCAATGGCATCGGCTGCGCCAAGTTCTTTCAATAGGTTGTAAGCCACATTCCCCGTTGCCAGGTTGGGAAAGATCAGCGTATTTACATCTTTATCAACGAGCTCACTGAAAGGATAGTTTTCTTTAAGTAATTCATTATTGAAGGCAATGCTGGCCTGCATTTCACCATCTACAATGAGGGAAGGCATAGCATTTTTTACCAGCTCTCTTGCCCTGGCTACCAGCCGGGCTTCTGCCGAATTGGAACTTCCAAAATTGGAATAACTCAGCATGGCTATGCGTGGAATAATATTAAAATTACGCACCTCTTTTGCTACAAGTAATGTGATCTCAGCCAGTTCTTCTGATGTGGGATTAAAGTTTACAGTGGTGTCTGCTAAAAACAGCGGACCTCTTTTACTCAGCATAAGGTACATGCCTGCGATTTTATCAGTGCCCTGTTCCACCCCAATGCATTGTATGGCAGGCCGGATGGTGTCTGCATAGTTTTTAGAAAGTCCTGAAATCATAGCATCTGCCTCACCGGTTTCTACCATCATACACCCAAAATAATTTCGGTCTTTCATTACTTTTTTCGATTCATAATAATTAAAGCCCTTGCGGTTTCTTTTTTGAAAAAACAATTCCGCAAACACATTTCTTTTCTGTTCCATAGCATCGCTGCGGGGATCATAAATGGGC
>MWVW01000127.1_pt1 | contig 18443 bp, 15 predicted proteins | sample 1047191 | NCBI WGS metagenome assembly MWVW01 (sample SAMN06349985, study PRJNA376086) | soil metagenome | isolation source: MtG22-5 sample Antarctic (ecotone) | place: Antarctica
TGAGAATAGATGCAATTGTTGTTTCAACGCAGCATGATGATTTTGACAGCGAAGGAAAGATGCTGGCAAAGATTAAAAATGATATGGTAAATATTCTTGTGCCACGGGTTAAATCAAAATATAAAAAGTATGCAAAACTTTTTAATTCCGATATTAAGTATCACATAAACCCAACAGGCAAATTTGTAATAGGTGGACCTCATGGTGATACGGGATTAACAGGGCGAAAAATTATCGTTGATACTTATGGTGGTAAAGGCGCACATGGTGGTGGTGCATTCAGTGGCAAAGACCCAAGTAAAGTTGACCGTAGTGCTGCTTATGCCACACGTCATATAGCAAAAAATCTTGTTGCGGCCGGTGTTTGCGATGAAATATTAGTGCAGGTTTCTTACGCAATTGGTGTTGCACAGCCTACCAGTATAAATGTAAATACTTATGGTACTGCAAAGGTTGATATGACGGATGGTCAGATATCAAAAGTAGTGGAAGCCATTTTTGATATGCGCCCTTATTTTATTGAGCAACGTTTAAAATTAAGAACTCCAATATATTCTGAAACTGCTGCTTATGGCCATATGGGTCGCAAGAGTGAATTAGTAACTAAAACATTTACTTCGCCGGATGGTAAAGAAAAAAAAGTAAATGTTGAGTTGTTTACCTGGGAAAAATTAGATTACGTAAAAAAGGTTAAACAGGCCTATGGATTAAAATAAAAACTAACCCTCTCCACCGAGAGGGTTTTTTAATTGTATTAAAAGTATTTTTGAATAGTGAGAAATTCCAGACAACCTTTTCATCAGAACAGACCAAAAAAAAGTTCATTGATCATTGGTCAAAAAAAAGTTATTGATGCAATGATTGCCGGTGAACAAATTGAAAGAATTTATCTGGCTAACAATATATATGGTAAAGCTGCTGATGAAATAAAAAGGGTTGCGGAGGAGCAACAAATACCAATAAATAAAGTTCCGGTAGAAAAAATAAATGGATTTAATGTAGAAAACCATGAAGGTTGTGTTGCTTTACGCGGAAAAATAAAATACCAGGAATTGCAACAGGTAATTTCAATTGTGGTAGAGAATGGTGAAGTACCCCTTTTTTTAATTTTAGAGGGCATTACTGATATTAGAAATATCGGCGCTCTTGCAAGAACAGCGTATAGTTGCGGCGTTCATGCTATTATTATTCCCGATAAAGGAGTGGGTGCTTTAAATGATGATGCCATTGCAACTTCAGCAGGCGCTTTGGAAAGAATTCCGGTGTGCAGGGTTACAAGCCTTATGAAAGCTGTGGATGAATTACATCTTAATGGTATAAAAGTTTTTGCAAGTGAAATGACGGCAGAGACTAAGATATTTGACATAAATTTTTCAGAACCATGTGCAGTAATAATGGGCAGTGAAGACAAAGGTATTTTTCCTGCATTGATAAAAGTTTGTGATGATAAATTCAGTATCCCGATGAAAAATAATTTTGAATCATTTAATGTTTCGGTTGCTGCCGGAATGATTTTATATGAGGTGATGCGGCAGAGGATGTAAAATTTCATATTCAAAGCAGCTTGATTATAATATTGCAACTATAATGAAAAATAAAATTCACCTCGTAGAATGTCCCCGTGATGCAATGCAGGGATGGAAGAAATTTATTCCTACTCAAAAAAAAATTGAATATATCAATGCATTATTAAAAGTTGGGTTTGATACAATCGATTTTGGAAGTTTTGTTTCGCCTAAATCTATTCCTCAATTAGCCGATACCAAAGAAGTCATTGGTCAATTGTCATTAGTCAATAGTAAATCAAAGTTATTGGCTATTGTTGCAAACGTACGTGGCGCTGAAGAAGCAGTTGTATTTGATGAAATTACTTTTTTGGGTTTTCCTTTTTCCATTTCACCAACTTTTCAAAAAAGAAACACCAACAGCACGATTGAAGACTCACTGCTGAGAGTTGAGGAGATCCAAAATTTATGCATAAATAATAATAAAGAATTGGTAGTATATATTTCAATGGGTTTCGGAAATCCTTATGGGGATGTGTATAATGAAGAAATTGTAATAAAATGGGTACATAAACTAAAAGCGTTGGGTATAAGGATCATTTCCATGGCCGATACTGTTGGATTAGCAACGCCGGAGCAGATTTCATCAATCCTGAATATTTTGATTCCCGATAATAGGGATATAGAAACAGGAGTTCATTTACATTCAACAGCAAATAACTGGAATGGAAAAATTGATGCGGCACTACAAGCCGGATGTAAAAGGTTTGATGGTGCCTTAAAAGGTATTGGCGGCTGCCCCATGGCTAATGATGAATTGGTGGGAAATATAAATACCGAATTTATGATACCGTATTTTGAAGAAAAGGATCTTTTGGAGGAGATAGATAAAGATGCTTTAAATGAAGCGCTGAAAATAGCTAATTTTATTTTTCTATAATAATAAAACATAATCAAAGCTGCCTGAAGGTATGCCTATGAACGTAATGCGACGCAACGATGATGCGATGAAAGACAAATGCCGGAAACCCAATTTTTAAAAAATATGCACGCCAAAGCTTTCCCTATCAATAACGTCCTTCCATTGGGCAATAAGGTTTTTATATTCAACCCCAACCTGCCTTATTTTTCTATCAATATCGTAAAGACCCAGGGAGTTTATAATGCCATCATCGTTGCGCAAGGCGCTATCCCAATCCACCTGGTCAATAAGGCTATACCACGTAAAACCGACAATAGGCACACCATCCTGTTTTAAACGATAAACATTTGCCCATTGCTTACGTAACCAGTGTACTGAGAATGGCTCAGTTATATTAGTTTCAGTATGCATTACAGGCAGCCTGTACCTGCGAAAATATTGGTGGGTGATTACATAGTACCCAAAAATTTCTCCGGCAGGGCTTGTATGGCCCTTAGGATGTACCATATGCTCATTGGTTATATAATAATCATTTCCCATTATACAGCGGCTCTTATCTTTCATCTGGTTATGTTGAAACCACATGTATTCAGCATCCGTCATTCCGTTTTCCATTAAATATTTATACATGGTTACATCCACTGAATGCCCATAGGTAAGATCAAGCGAAAGAAATCTTTTTTGATTTAAAAAGTCGCATTGAACCTGGCAGGAGGGGTCTTCCGCATGAAAATATTCTGATGATTCGCTTTGTATAAAAAATACATCAGGCTGAACTTTTAATATGGCCTGCGATGCCAGCACATTCGCCTTACATAAATGTTTTAATGCAGTAACAAATGAACGTTCATCGCTTTTACATTCATTCCACCAACCATATTGGCCGGAAAACATGGCAGCTATAAATATCTCGTTTATGGGAGTATAAAATTGTAAATAAGGATACCTGTTTGCAAATGCTTCTGCATATTCTGCAAAATACTGAGGCCAGTCAGGATTTTGAAAATTCCCCATCCAGTCAGGTATACCAAAATGGCAAAGGTCTACAAGAGGAATAATATTAAGCTCTTTCATTTTATTAAACACATCATCGCTAAAGCTCCAATCGTACTTACCCGGCCCCTGGTGTAAAGAATAATAAGGAGTTCCGTAACGAAGATGATCAATACCCATTTCCTTTGTCAGCCTGAAATCTTCCTGCCAATATTTATAATGGCCTGTTTTCTCCATTTCATCTATACGCTTAATGGTTCCGTCGGGTAAAGTAATGGTAGGGTAACTGTTCTCAATGCCCGTGGCAAACATGAATTTGTTTGTACTCATTCTTTATTTATTTTAAGCCCTTTATGGGTTTGGGGTAATATAGCAATGCCTGTTCCAATTATATTTTTAAATGTAAAACTGTTACCGACTATGGATGAGTAAACCGGTGAGAAATATTTTAGCGTTTTTGAAAGAGCAATTTTAGTAAATATTTTTATTATAGTATTGCGGAGCATAAAGATATTCTGAAACCGAAGGAGCCCTGCATCTATAAACTGTGCTTTGCTGGCGAAAATTTAGACGCACATTAATGCACTCTATCGCCTCTAACTTCGATACTTTTTATTATCTCAGCTTCATAAGCCAGCCATTGTTTCCATCTTGACCTTACCTTTTCTTTATTTATATAAGTTTCTGCCAATGTTATAAATAAGGTATAATGCCCGGCTTCACTTTCCATGAACTTCCTGTAAAAATTTCTCATGTATTCATCAGTTAACCCCTCGCTTAATCTTTTAAAGCGCTCACAACTCCGGGCTTCAATTAATGCCATAGTTAACAGGAGATCTAAAAAACGTTCTTCAGGGTTGCCTCCTTTTTTTTGAAATTCCATCAATTTATTTACATATTCATCTTTACGCTGCTTACCTAACTGTAGGTTTCGCTTTCTTAATTCTGAAAGCACCATTCTAAAATGTCCCCATTCTTCAGTTACAATAGGAGAGAGTTCATTAACCAATTCATCTTTATCATTATATTTTGTTATGAGCGAAATGCAACTGTTGGCAGCTTTCTGTTCACAATAAGCATGATCAGTTAAAATATCTTCTAAAGAAATGCTTGCTAAATCCACCCATCGTGGATCGGTTGGTAATTGCAAGCCTAAAATATTTTTTGTATCCTGTGAAAGATTATTCATGATCAAAAATACTTACAACTTATTACCAATAACTTATCTCTGATTACTTTTTTAACTATTTTACATTACCAATCAAATATGAGAATTGTTCCTTTTATTATTTTCAGTCTTATTACGGCAGCATTAATTATTATTCTAAATACTTCTTTAGTACTTCCTGCTCCCTTAGGCAAATTATTAAGCCCCCAGCATGGGATTTGGCAGAATGCTGAACCGGTTAATGAAGATTTTACGGCTAACCTTTCTTTTCCACAGCTTGCCGGCAAAGTAAATGTGTATTTAGACGAACGGCTTGTGCCTCACATTTTTGCCGAGCAGGAAAACGATGCATATTTTGTTCAGGGTTATTTGCATGCTAAATTCCGGTTGTGGCAAATGGAATTGCAAACCCTGTCAGCAGCCGGAAGAGCCAGCGAAGTAATAGGTGATGTCGCATTAAATCACGACAAGGAATTTCGCAGACTGGGAATGGTATATGCAGCTGAAAATTCTTTAAAAGAAGTTGAAAAAGATCCATTAATAAAAGCTGAATGTGATGCTTATACTGCTGGTGTAAATGCATACATTGAAGGTTTAACAGAAAGCCAGTTACCAGTTGAATACAAATTAATTGGTTATAAACCTGAAAAATGGAGCAACCTTAAAACTGCATTATTTTTAAAGTATATGTCCTACGATCTTGCATCCCAGGAAGATGATTTTGAAATGACGAATGCAAAAAACTATTTTTCAAAAGAAGATTTCGCAATACTTTCTCCTGCTATGAAGGATTCTGCAGATCCCATAATTCCGAAAGAAACAGTTTATCCAAAACCAAAAGTGGAAATTATCATCCCACCTTCGGCAGATTCATTATACTTTAATAATTCTGCACCTATTACTATTACTAAACAAAAACCTGATAAAGATAATGGTAGTAATAACTGGGCTGTAAGCGGAAAGAAAACACAAAGTGGATTTCCTATATTGGCCAATGATCCGCATCTGGGTTTAAACCTTCCTTCGCTTTGGTATGAAATGCAGATATCTACCCCGGATTTTAATGTTTATGGAGTAAGCTTTCCCGGTTCACCGGGTGTTATTATAGGTTTTAATGACAGCTGTGCTTTTGGATTCACTAATGGCGGAAGAGATGTAAGAGATTACTATGAAATTAAATTTAAAGATGACAGCAGGAAAGAATATTCGTTTAATAACCAATGGAGAAAAACTGACTTCAGATTTGAAAAAATAAAAATAAAAGGCCAGCCTGATTATATGGATACAGTTGCCTATACAGTTTTTGGCCCGGTAATGTTTGATAAAAATTTTACAGGCAATAGAACAGCTACCAATAAAAATTATGCAGTGCGATGGAAGGCACATGACCCAAGCAATGAGCTGAAAACATTTTACTTGCTTGATCGGGCAAAAAATTATTCCGATTACCAGGCTGCAATTGTAAACTTACATACACCAGGGCAGAACTGCGTATTTGCCTGTAAGAATGGTGACATAGCTATACGGACACAGGGTGAATTTCCTGCCAAATGGAAAGGTCAGGGAGATTTTATCATGCCTGGCATAGATAGCAGCTATATGTGGCAGGCAATGATACCTATGGATGAAATTCCATTCCAACATAATCCTGAAAGAAATTTTGTAAGCAGCGCTAATCAACTTCCTGCAGACAGTACTTATCCATATTATCTGGGGAGTAGTTACACTCCTTATCGCGGTATTACTATTAACCGCAGACTAAATACAATGAACATTATCACAATAAAGGATATGAAAATATTGCAAACAGATAATTATAATGTATTTGCAGAAATGGCAACACCGATATTTCTAAAAAATATGAAAGAGCAAGAATTGAGTAATGAGGAAAAAAAATACTTTGAAATTTTAAGAACATGGAATTTTAAAAACGATTTAGATTCCAAAGGAGCAACCGTTTTTTATTTAACATGGGAGCATTTTGAAGATACTGTTTGGAATGATGATTTTGCAAAAGCCCCAAAAGTAATTGTGAGGCCATCTGAAAGTACTTTACTTGAAGCGGTATTAAAAGATTCTTCTTTTAAGTTTTTAGATAATATTAATACTTCACAAACCGAAACCCTGGCAGATATGGTGACTTCTTCATTTAAAAAAGCAGTTATTGAATTAAAAGAAGCTGAAAGTAAAGATAAATTGGAATGGGCAAAGTATAAGGACACCAAAGTACAACACCTTACTAAGCTGGAACCATTCAGCAGGCTTCATTTACCAATTGGCGGGGGAACACATTGTATCAATGCCACCAAATCCAATCATGGCCCAAGCTGGAGAATGATTGTTTCCTTAACCCCCCAAACAGAAGCGTATGGTGTTTACCCTGGGGGCCAAAGTGGAAACCCCGGCAGTAAATATTACGATAATTTTATTGATACCTGGGTGGCAGGAAACTATTATCCGATATGGATCATGAAGCCATCTGAAGTAAATGATAAGCGAATAAAATGGAAAATGAGTTTTTCGAAATAACAAGTCTCGTCTTTGCGAGGAGGAACGACGAAGCAATCTTGCAATACTATTCAACAGAAATATAATCTAAAAATAATATTAGATTGCTTCTACCGCTAAGGCAGGATCGCAATGACGCGAATTAAGTATGAAATTTATTGTATCCATATTACTAACAGCATTATTAAGCTTTGCCACTTGCCTGTTTTTTCCATGGTGGACCATTGCAATTGTTGCTTTTATAGTTACTGCAGTAATTCCTCAATCACCAGGGAGAAGTTTTCTTACAGGCTTTCTCGCATTGTTTTTATTATGGGGGGTTTTAAGTTTTTTGATAAGTGTGCCGAATGAACATATTCTTGCGCATAAAATATCAATGATCATTTTAAAACTGGATAATCCATATTTATTAATACTTGTTACTGCCTTAATTGGTGGGGTTGTTGCTGGCTTTGCCGCTATGACCGGAAGCTTTCTTAAAAAGAAAAAAAATGCAACAGAATAATTCCTGTTGCATAAAAAATAGTTCCCTGTAAAAAAATTAGAGCAATAATATCAACAATAAAATAATTATTACTACTGCACCAATAGAAAGATAAATTCCCCTACTATTTGCTTTCAGTTCTTTTTTGATATCCTTAACTTCATTTCGTAAGTCTTTTCTTTCGGTTTTGGTAAGGCTGCTTTTATCCATCGCTTTTATTTCATTTAACCTGTTAAGCAATGGCTGTGCAGCTGCCTGTGCATCTTTACCGGGTTTACCAGGATTAACGGTAGCGAGGTCTAAGGGGCTGGAAATCGCAGGTACTGTAATTGCAAATAAAACTGCTATCATTACAGATCTTAATAAATTTTTTACATTCATAATAATAATTTTTAGATGTGTAGAGTTAAATTATAAAGTCAATTTACAACAAATATGTATCCAAATCCAAATTCCTGATAAATTATTTATTTTTAAAATTTTCAAATGGCATACACTGAGTAATTTTTTCCTGCTGCCCTCTTTGTCCATTAAATATAAACACTTTAAATTGCCACAATTAAACGCCCGATGACAATTTATTTTTATTTACGCTATAATACAAGGTTTGGGCAAACAATTTTTGTTTCAGCAAATATTGATCCCTTAGTGAATAATACAGCAGCAGATGCTCTTCCATTAACTTATTTAAATGAGGAGTTTTGGTTCGGTACAATTGAAATTGAAGGAAAGAATCCGCAAATAAATTACCGCTATATATTGCGTGAAGAAGGCAGTGTTGATATTTTAGATGCAGATAGGGATCGCATTATTGATCCTAAAAACTATAATGCAAAGGAAATTATTGTAATTGATATATGGAACTTCGATGGGTCTGTCGAAAATACTTTTTATACAAAACCTTTTAAACAGGTCTTGCTTCCTAAGCAGAGAAAAACGCCCACTTTAAAGGTTCCCAAATTTTATACGCATGAATTTAAGGTAAAAGCCCCATTATTAAATGCTGATGAATGGGTTTGTATTACCGGTTCAGGAAAATTGTTTAAAAACTGGGATGTAAAAAAATTATTGCCATTAAAGGCCGATGGAAATTGGTTTAGTATTAAAACGAACTTAAGTAAAGAAGAGTTTCCGGTTGAGTATAAGTTTGGCATTTATAATACTGCAACAAAAACCTTTATCTATGAACAAGGAAGTAATCGAACTTTACCGGGAGTAAATAAAAAGAAGGTTACTATATTGCACGATGGGTTTATCCGTATGCAAAGAACCTGGAAGGGTGCAGGAATTGCCATTCCTGTATTTAGTCTGAGAAGCAAAAAAGGTTTTGGTACAGGCGAATTCGCTGACATTAAATTACTGGTTGATTGGGCAAAGCAAATAGGAATAAAATTGCTTCAATTTCTCCCTGTTAACGATACAACAGCTACTCATTCTGCCAGTGACTCTTATCCCTACGCTGCAATCTCGGCATTCGCTTTACATCCACTTTATATAAATCTGGATGCTGTTGCAGGCACACAGCATGCATCGCTTATAAAATCATTAAATAAAAAGAAAAAAAGTTTACATCAGCAGCCGGACCTGGAGTATGAATCTGTAACTAAGTTTAAGCTTTCTGCGCTTAAGGAAGTATACCAGGCTAAAAAAGGCTCATTCTTAACTGATATTAATTACTTGAATTTTTTTGATCTCAACCGTAAATGGCTTGTTCCATATGCAGCTTATTGTTTTTTAAGAGATAAATATCAAACTGCAGATTTTACAAAATGGAAATCGCATAAAATTTATAATGAAAATGCGATTCAAAAATTGGTTTCTCCAGCGCAGCCGCATTATGATGAAATCTGCTTCTATTATTTTATTCAATACCATCTGCATCTTCAATTAAAAGAGGCAAGTGACTATGCTCATAAAAAGGGGATCATTTTAAAGGGAGATATTCCAATTGGCGTTTCCCGTAACAGTTGTGATGTTTGGGTTGATCCGTCGTTATACAATGTTAATGACCAGGCAGGTGCACCCCCGGATGACTTTGCAATAAAAGGACAGAACTGGGGCTTCCCAACTTACAACTGGAAAAAAATGCTTGAAGATGATTATGCATGGTGGCGTAAACGCTTTGCACAGATGAATAATTATTTTGATTCATTTCGTGTAGATCATATCCTTGGTTTTTTCAGGATATGGAGTATACCGATACATGCTGTAGAAGGTATTTTAGGAAGGTTTATTCCTGCAATTCCCATTCATATAAGTGAGTTTCATAAGAACAGGATATGGTTTGACCATGATCGCTATTGTAAGCCATTTATTACTGAAAATATTTTACAGCAACTATTTGGTGAAAATATAAATGAAATAAAAGAAGTTTATTTAGATAAAAGAGAAAAAGGAATATATCAATTAAAAGAACAATTCAATACGCAACGAAAAGTTCAAAAGTATTTTGCTGAAATTATTACAGATGATCAAAAGATAAAGGAAAGATTATTTTACCTGTTAGGCAATGTTATTCTAATTGAACACGAAGTATCATATCCTGATAATTATCGGGTACAGCAGTTTCATTTTAGAATTTTGATGCAGCAAACATCTTCATTTCAACACCTTGATCCCTATACTCAAAAGCAACTATCTGATCTTTATATAGATTATTTTTTTAAACGGCAGGATGAATTATGGAGAAAAGAGGCAATGCAGAAATTGCCTGCGCTAAAGGAAAGCACCAATATGCTTATATGCGGTGAAGATCTGGGAATGGTTCCCCATTGCGTACCTGAAGTAATGAAGCAAACCGGTATTTTAAGTCTTGAGATTCAACGTATGCCTAAGGACCCGGCAGTAGATTTCTTTCATCCAAAAACAGCTCCCTATCTTTCTGTTGTTACACCTTCTACACATGATATGAGTACAATAAGGGAGTGGTGGGAAGAGGATAAAGCGCTAACGCAAAAGTTCTATAATTATATTATGGGGAACTATGGTAAAGCTCCCGATAGCTGCGAGCCCTGGATCAATAAGGAAATTATTCTGCAACATTTATATTCACCTGCCATGTGGAGCATTTTCCAAATTCAGGACCTGTTGGGGATGAGTGAAAAATTGCGCAGGCAAAACGCAGGTGAAGAAAGGATCAATCAGCCGGCAGATGCAAATCATTATTGGAAATACAGAATACATATTACCCTGGAAGAATTGCTTGGACAGAAAGATTTTTCGAAAGAATTAAAAACTTTAATTACGCAAAGTGGAAGAGCATGAAAGTTAAATATAAATCATACAATCTCCGCTTTAAACACCCGTTCGGTATTTCAAGAGGCACAAAAACGCATCAGCCTACATTTATTGTTGAATTAGAAAACTTTGGAATAAAGGGTTATGGAGAAGCACCTGAAATTGATTATTACTATATACCTGTAACAAAAATGATTGAGGACCTTGAATCGAAAAGAACTTTTTTGGAAAAATTTTCTTTCACCGACCCGGAGCGATGGTGGCATTATTGCCATCATCTTTTTCCACAAAATTCTTTTTTAGTATGCGCCCTTGATATGGCTGGCTGGGATATATATGGGAAAATTAAAAAGAAAAAGTTATATGAGCTTTGGGATTTGGATATTTCAACAAATCCATTAACCGATTACACTATAGGTATTGATTCCATTGAAGTAATGATCAATAAGATGAAAGAAATGCCATGGCCTGTTTATAAAATAAAATTAGGTACTGAACATGATGTAGAAATTATTACTGAATTAAGAAAACATACAGCATCAGTTTTTACGGTAGATGCCAATGCAGCATGGAAGGCTGATGAGGCGCTGGAGAAAATTACTGCCTTTAAAGATTTAGGGGTGCAGTTTGTTGAGCAGCCCTTGGCAAAAGCTGATTGGGAGGGGATGAAATTTCTGTTTGAAAGATCACCCTTACCATTAATTGCTGATGAAAGCTGTGTAGCAGAAATTGATGTTGAAAAATGTTATCAGCATTTTCATGGCATTAATATTAAGCTCACAAAATGCGGCGGGCTTACACCTGCCAAAAGAATGATAACTAAAGCAAGAGAATTAGGTATGAAGGTAATGGTAGGCAGTATGAATGAAGGTACAGTGGGCACTTCTGCAGCTGCACACTTATTGCCGTTACTTGACTACGCTGATATGGACGGCACGTTGCTTTTGGCACAAGATGTTGGAACAGGCATCACCATTGATAAAGGAAGAATTGTTTATGGTGAAGGGAATGGTACAGGGGTAGTAGTAAAAGATTTTTAGAATATCTTTCAATTTATATTTGGTGAATTATTTGAGGTTCAACAAACTTTATAATTCATTAAAGAGCTAAACAATTAAAAGAATTACGGTGAATGTCACTCAGCAGAAGAAAATTCTTAAAAAGTGCGATATTACTGCCGCCTGTTTTCACAGAAAGCGCTTCACTATTTGGAACCCCGGTAAATTTTTTTGAACAACAAAAGAAATTTAAACGGGTTCGCCCCGGAGAGGCTCTTTGGCCGTCAACTGAAAAATGGAATCAATTAGATAAAGCAGTAAAAGGTAACCTCGTAAAAATTGAATCGCCATTGGCTGTTTGTAAAAAGCCGGCAGGTAATGCAGCATGCTCTCAATTTTTTAAAAGCTTACAAAATCCATATTATGTCGGTGATAATCCTGCTCTCACACAAACTTCGGGTTATCTTAATGCATGGGAGTCTAAGCCCAGCGTATATGCTGTAGCAGCAAAAAGTACTGCAGATGTTGTAGCAGCTGTAAATTTTGCCAGAATTCATAATCTGCGTTTGGTGGTAAAAGGTGGAGGACACAGCTACCAGGGTACTTCTAATTCGGCTGATTCATTACTTATATGGACAAGAGCAATGAATAAAATTGTTGTTCATGAAAGTTTTGTTGCTCAAAATTGCGGAGCAAAACAAGCGCCGCAGCCTGCCGTAACAGTAGAAGCGGGTGCTATGTGGATGCAGGCTTATGGAGCCGTAACTACCGAAGCAGGGAGGTACGTTCAGGGTGGAGGTTGTGCAACGGTTGGTGTGGCAGGGCTTATACAGAGCGGTGGCTTTGGAAGTTTTTCAAAAAATTATGGTATGGCAGCAGCAGCTTTACTGCAAGCTGAAATTGTAACGGCAGATGGATCAGTAAAGATTGCAAATGCCTGCAATAATCCTGATTTGTTTTGGGCATTAAAAGGAGGTGGTGGCGGCAGCTTTGGCGTAGTTACAAAGCTTACCTTACGAACCCGGGAACTACCGGAAAATTTTGGTGCCGTGTTTGGGAGCATCCAAGCTAAAGATGACGCATCTTACAAAAAATTGATACAACAACTACTGAATCATTATAATACCCGGCTTTTAAACCGTCATTGGGGTGAATCCATATCTTTTCAAACGGATAACAGTATAAATTTTAGCATGGTATTTCATGGGCTGTCCCTGCAAGAGGCAAAAGAATCGTGGCAACTTTTTGAAAGTTGGGTGAAAGCATCACCGCTCAACTATACGTTTAAAGATCCACTTACCATTATTGAAATCCCAGCCCGTCATTTATGGGATACTGCATTTCTAAGACAAAACGCACCTCATCTTATTGTTGTTGATGACAGGCCGCAGGCTCCATCAGAAAATATTTATTGGGCAGCAGACAAAGAACAGGCAGGGCAATTTTTATATGCCTATCACTCAGCATGGTTGCCTGCTTCGTTATTGGAAAAAAATAAATTACCTGAACTTGCTGATGCAATATTTTCAGCCAGTCGCAACTGGTCGCTTTCCCTGCATTTCAACAAAGGTTTGGCCGGAGCACCACAAGAAGAAATAGAAGCTGCCCGGGATACTGCCATGAATCCTGCAGTGCTTAATGCTTTTGCACTTGCCATTATTGCCGGTAATGGTGATCCTGCTTTTCCTGGTATAACAGGACATGAGCCTGATATAAGTTCTGCAAAAAAATATGCTGTAAAAGTTGATAAAGCAATGAAGGAATTACTTCAGGTTGTACCCGCTGCCGGTTCATATTTATCTGAAAGCAATTTCTTTCAAAAGAATTGGCAACAATCTTTCTGGGGTTCTAATTATACCAGATTAGCCAGGATAAAAAAGAAATATGATCCCCAGGGCCTGTTTTTTGTTCATCATGGTGTAGGCAGTGAAGTATGGAGTAAAGATGGTTTTACCAAAATTTCCTGATAGGAAAACAACAAATCATTCATAAATTCTAAAGGAAATGGTACAGGGTTAGTAGTAAACAATTTCTAACTTTTTACTATTTGGTTATCTCCCAGGGTTCAGTATCGCCTTTTATTATTCTAAAGATGGGATGAATTATCTTTTTAGTCAGATCGGGGGTATGACCGGGGCTTCTTGTAATTTTTTTCTTTAAGTGTTCCAGCTCATATTCAATTTGCCCGCTGGTAACTTTTATCTTCTGCTTCTTAAATGTCCAGTCAATTTTTGTGGTATCAAATGTAAAATTTCTTTTTTGTGATTCTTTGTGAATTTCTGATAAGTAATAATTTATTGCACTTACCGGATCCGTACAGCATTTAAACCTTATGAGCTGGGGATGTTTACGATAACCTTTGGTTTTATTTTCCAGCACCTTTTTGGCTAAAAGGCTTTCACGCCATAATGCAACCAACCCTTTTGTATCCATTAACGATGGATGTAACGACCATAGCCTCATAAAGTTTAACGGATGAAGTTAGTTAGCCAACAATTTATTTTTTTGCCTGATATATTCCTCCTGCGTAATTGCACCTTTTTGCATAAGTGAAAAAAGCTTTTCAAGTTCATCGGAAACTGCCATATTATGTTGGGATGCAGCCGGCATACTTAATTTTATTGCATCGGCAAGTTGTTGGGCCTGGTTTCTAACCTGTGTTCCTTTATATTCCTCCTGTGAAAAAGTTATGGTGTCTTTTAGAAGTTTGGGGTCCTGGATCATTGTATATGTTGTTTCACCTAATTCTGCAGCAGTCTGTATTTCTACATCGCCATATCCAAACATACGTCCCAGAAGGCTTTGTGTATATTCAACATTATTAATTTTCTCCAGCGGACTTTCTTTTGAATACCTTGTAAAAAAACCACTTTCATCTATTACTCTCATATTGGTTACCGCCCATAAGTTATGCTTCCATTCCAGGTAAAGATATCCCGGTACAAGCAGTAATGCCAGTGCAATCATAAGCGCTATAGAAGTGTCTTCTATAAAATAAAAAAGAAGCGCAACAATTACCAAACATGCAAGAAAAGGCACGATGAGTGTCATCCAATGCTGCCTTGTAATAAGTAAAAGTTTTTCTTCCTTTTTTAATTGAGTTCTCATTAATTATACTTTTAGGTTTATGGTATAGAGGAAAGTTAAGAGATTTTTGAAAATAAATGCATGTGAAGCCACAATTCATTGGCCTTTAAATAATACTTTTAAATTTAAAGCACTTAGCGTATGACACCGGAACGCAATAAACGACTGACTTCTGTTTTAAATAAAAGGCAGTTTGATCTTACTGTTGTTCTGGAAAATGTTTTTGATCCTCATAATGTTTCTGCGGTTATGCGTACCTGCGATGCTGTAGGCATACAGGATGTTTACATTTTAAATAATAAAATCCCCCCTCATAAAAAATGGGGCTATAGGAGTTCTTCTACTGCGGCTGAATGGCTTACCATCCACCAGTTCACTGATATAAATAAATGCTTTACCGAATTAAGAAAACGATACAAAAAACTTTATGCTACGCATTTAAGTCCACATTCCACAGCGCTTCATCAACTTCATTTAACTGAATCTCTTGCATTGGTTTTTGGCAATGAAACATTTGGAGTAAGTGAAGAGATTACAAAGCTGGTAGATGGAACTTTTATAATTCCACAGGTTGGGGTAATTAAATCATTAAATATTTCTGTTGCCTGTGCTGTTACATTATATGAAGCATTCCGGCAAAAACAGGCTGCAGGGCATTATGATAACCCTAAACCCGTGGAAGAGCAATTGAATGCATTGAAGAAGGAGTGGGGCATTAAGTAAATTGGGATTGACATGCAAAAAAATTTTGCCCGTGAGGGTTGTAATTATTAAAGAAGTGTAATTGTAATTGTACTGCTTCTTTTATTAGATGCCTTTGCCCGTTTATGTTGGGGATACGGCTATGGAAAAAGTTTTAATGTAGTAAGTAAAAGAGGTTATCCTTTACCTTGCTCTTGCAGAAGGATCAGCTACGATTAAAAATCTAATAATATTTGCAAGTCTATGCTATTGTTCGTGCAACTATCACACAAGGCTAGTGAAACCAACAATGGCAGAAATATCCTTTACTCCCGTAAAATCTTCTCCATAGTCTTTCCTTTTGCCAATTCATCAACTAACTTATCTAAATACCGAATCTTTTGCATGAGTTTGTCTTCGATTTCTTCCACACGATAACCACAAATTACACCAGTAATTTTCGAAACATTTGGATTGATTTGGGGTGCCTGGTCGAAAAAGGTTTCAAAATCATTCTTCAATTCGATTTGTCGCTGCAATGCTTTCTGATCATATCCGGTTAGCCATCGGATGATCTCATCTACTTCAGCCTTGGTGCGGCCCTTTTTCTCCGCTTTTAAAACATAATGCGGATAAACACTTGCAAATGACATTCTATATATTCTGTGCTTTTCCATTTTTTTTATAACATTATCTATGTTCTTTTTTAAATACGTTTGAGAAAAAAATTAGTCCAAATTTCCCCTAATATAAATATATGCAGTTTCAATTATCCCTGTAACATATTCTTATCGAAAATTAAGAGAAGCATAAAGTCTTCGTCTTTGCGAGCCGATAATTTGAAAAGAGGTAATATGCTATTATTAAGTAGGCGAAGCAATCTCATATCGATGTTTACTATGAGATTGCATCCGGCGCACAGAAAACATTTTGCGATGTAGTTTACAAAGCGCCTCGAAAGACATGGGTACTATTCGCAATTTTATTATGTTGTTGGTGCACCTAACACAACGCTTATTGAACCCCTCTAGTTAGCGCAAGAATGAGGCGAGGGTTTTGTGTGTTTGCTTCTTGTGCTATTGTATTTTTCAGATATTAGATAATTTAAATTTTTATAATTCTTTTAGAGGCACAAGAAGCTACGCTGCATGCTAAGCCTCATTCTTGCGCCAAGGAAAGGAGTATTCATAAGAATAATGTTATTTCAAATTTACATAAATTTATATGACTATAAATGTTTCACTTCTAAAACAATTATGGATAATGTCCTGAGTTACAAACTCAGGACAGCAATACTTTTATTATTTAAACATACTAAGGATAGCGTGGGGTAAAGTGTGTGGCATCTTGTCCTTCCTGGATTGATCACCTCTGCCCTTTTCTTTGTTTCTCTTACGTGGCGTTGCAATTGTCAATTCTTATAATGATAGTTAGCAAAACGGATAAAATTGTTCCAGTCAAATGCGGTTAAATTATGAATGCCTTCCCTGTTATGGTAACCAAGAAATGAGCGAATAATGGCATGGTTAATTGCCGGAGGTGTTGGTGTAAGTGCAGGTGGCTTTTTATATAAAGCATAAACCTTTTCAGCATGCTTTAAGGATAGGTAAGATCCTTTAGGATCAGCCCATAGATCCTTGCTGGCACTGGTTACATACACCGGCCTTGGTGCAATTAATGCAATCAACATGTGTTGGTCTACGGGTAAAGCGTTTTCATTGTCGTTGTACTTTTTATAATTATTGGCAAACCAATGGGGAAAACTGGTGTTGATTACTTTTACTGTTTCTCCAAATTGTCTTCTTGATAAAGCGGCCCCGGTATTGCCGGAACAATTTGAAAACACCATAGCAAAGCGCTGATCTTCGGCCCCGGCCCATAAAGCTGCTTTCCCGCCCCGCGAATGACCAACTATAAAAACTTTTTTTGAATTAATCGCCTTATCAGTTTCAAAATAGTCCAATGCCCTGCTGGCTGCCCACGCCCAGGCACCAATTGCTTTCATTCCATTAGCAGCAGTTAACTGCTCCGGGTAAAGTTGTAATACACCATTTTGATACTTATCCTTAAAGTCAGGTGCTGCATCTTCTACATGAAAAGCAGCAATAGCATAACCACTGTCAATCACTATTTCAGCAGGCCAAAATTCGCTTAATGTATCTCTTGAAGGATCCGTATTCCTTTTTCCACGGTTATTGATTAGTAAAAAAAGGGGAGCTGGAGTTTTAGGATGATTGGGAACAAACATCGTTAAATGAATATCTGCTGACTTAGCCATTTTCCACACGGTAATGGTAACTTCTTTTAAATGTGCTTTGCCGCCCATGGCATTTGATACGTCATTTGTGACCATGTAATGTATGCTATCAAAAGCCTTTGGCATTTGACCATAAATGTTTTTTTCAAAGAGCTGTAGTACTTCTGGTCTTCTGTTTTTTTCCCACGATGATTTATTAGTCACCTTGCTTCCGGTAGCAGTCTTTAATAATTCAGGCAAAGTATAAAATGGCACTTTAGCCTCATCATAGTTTTGTGCAACCACCTTCATTATCAGGAAGAAAAACACACAACATATTTTAAGTCGCTTCATCATAGTTTTACAATTTGCCACAACACCGCAAGTTCATATAGAGTGCAGTAAGTTTTTTAAATGCTACCTGCTGCTTTTTCCGCCCCCACAATGGCGCAGATATGCAGCTTGGCTTTGTGCGGCTGGGTATCTGTGCCTTAAGAAGTACTTCAAACAATTAAAGTATCCAACATTATAATTTCTAAAAGGCCTTTGCCTCCATAATAATCTATTGCACTACTGTATTTCCATTCTTCAGCCTTTGTTACAAACCCGGCTTTTACAGGATTG
>MWVW01000128.1_pt1 | contig 18344 bp, 16 predicted proteins | sample 1047191 | NCBI WGS metagenome assembly MWVW01 (sample SAMN06349985, study PRJNA376086) | soil metagenome | isolation source: MtG22-5 sample Antarctic (ecotone) | place: Antarctica
ATGTGGAACCCCGGGTTCGTATTTTTTTAAATTGATTGGATTAAGCCTATATGATTTCCCTGTTACATCAATGATTGAATTGTCTTTGTAAGGGTTATTTGAACTTGATGTACTCACTTCAATTTTAATATTGTTTAGGATGTTCCCTATTAGTTTTTCTTTCTGTTCTTTCTCAATCTTTATTTTACTATTTGTTTGTTTCTTTTTGTTGTTCGATGAAACAATAAATATTAATGCTACAACGACTATTGCACCAATAATATATAACAAAGAAGAACTTGATTTTTCTTTTTCGCTTTCAATTTTTGGTATTTCTTCAACCTTTGGAACCTCTACAATAGGAATAAGAAATTTACTAAACAAATATCCTGTTTTCCCGTTATACTCAATTTTGAACCAAGATGAATTAAGTTTTTTGATGACAATTACTTTTTCCCCATTTTTAATTATCCCAAGTGATTTGTATTTAACACTTGGTCCACTTCTCAATTTAGAATCAGAAGTTGTTTGATACAAATTCTGAGCATTCAAATTAATGGTAACGGCAAGTAACAATAATGTAAAGAATGTCTTGATTGTTTTTATGCTGTACATTTCTTTTTGTGAAGCGTGGGTTTGTCTTCTTCCTCTAAAATACTTTATTTTTAAATCCTTAGGAGTAAAATAAATCTGGGACTTATCGGCGGTACTACAGCTGGTTTTTTTCTGCAAATAGATTAACTTTAAATATATAAATAAATTTTTATGACAGCAACAGCAATCAGACAAAAACTTAGTAACTATATAAAAACAGCTGATGAAGAAAAAATAAAGGCTATTTATACAATGGTGTCAGACGAAATTAATACAGAAGAAAATGAGTGGGATGAATCTTTTGTAAAAGAATTAAACCGGAGAAGTAAAAGCTTTACGAATAATACCGGCAAAACCTATACATGGGAAGAGACCAAACAGGCAGCTATTAAAAGTCATATAGACCTTGAAGGTTTTTAAAAACCTTCAAGGTCTGCTGTTAATCTTAAATGAATAATAAAAAACTTGTAGTGATCGGCGGCGGAGCAGCAGGTTTTTTTTGTGCGATAAATGCAGCTGCTTTTAATCCTGAGCTTGAAATTACAATTATTGAGAAGACCACAAAACTGCTGAGTAAAGTAAAAGTGAGTGGTGGAGGGAGATGTAATGTTACCCATTCCTGTTTCAGTATTGCAGAAATGATAAAGAACTATCCCCGTGGTGAAAATTTTGTAAAGAAAGCTTTTCATCAATTTTTTACAACTGATACTATCAATTGGTTCGGGAAAAGAGGTGTGCAATTAAAAACAGAAGCTGATGGACGAATGTTTCCTGTAACCAACTCTTCGCAAACTATTATTGATTGTTTGATGAAGGAAATTAATAAATATGGTATTAAGATTTTAATGAACAGGGAAGTGAGGAAATTGTCAATGGTCAATGGTCAATGCTCAATAGGGTTAGCAAATAATGAGGAAATGTTTGCCGATTTTGTTTGTGTTGCTTCTGGAGGTTTTGCTAAATCAGTTCAGTTTAACTGGTTGAAAGACTTAGGTCATACTATTGAAGAGCCTGTACCTTCTTTATTCACTTTTAATATTCCTGCAGACCCTATAAAAGAATTGATGGGTATCTCTGTTGAAAAAGTACTTATAAAGATCGTTGGAACTAAATTTTCTCAACAGGGACCGTTGCTGATAACCCATTGGGGATTGAGTGGCCCTGCGGTTCTAAAGCTTTCAGCATTTGCTGCAAGGGAATTATACAAACCAAACTATGATTTTAAAATTATATTAAATTGGTTGCCTATATACAATGAGCAAACATTAAAAGAAAAGTTTTTGCACTTAAGAAATGATATTGCTTCGCAAAAAATAGTTAATAGAAATCCATTCTTTCTTCCTCAACGTTTGTGGGAATATTTTTTACAACAGTCACGCATAAATCAAAATATCCGCTGGGCTGACCTTCCTGCGAAGCAGCAAAATATTTTAATTAAGATTTTATGTGCGCAGGAGTTTCATGTAAAAGGTAAAACGACTTTTAAGGAGGAATTTGTAACTGCAGGAGGAATAAAACTGATTGAAATTGATGCCAACACAATGCAAAGTAAAATTGTTCCCAACTTATTTTTTGCAGGCGAGGTAATGGATGTAGATGGAATAACAGGAGGCTTTAATTTTCAACATGCCTGGACAAGCGGATGGATTGCTGGAAAATCAATTGGAGAAAATAAGGATTTTGTATAGCTAGCCCTTATTTTACCGGCTTTATCAAATGCTTTATCGCTGGAGGGTTATCATACATGGCGCATACAATACAATCGTTTTTTTTCTTCTCTGCCATTACAAAATTTAGTTCACTGCCAACAGCAACAGATGATAAAAGACATGGATTAGCTGCAACAAAAACATTTTTATAAACCGGTGTGCCCGGTGATTGCTGCCACGTAGATTGGGTGATTTGGTAATAAGCAGAATCGAGCACTTGTATCACTGTACTGGCACAGCTGCGAAAAACGAGTTTTCCTCTTATTGGCTTGTTCGAGGCAGTTTTATGGCAGGTTGAATAGCCTGCTGCGATGAAAGCAGTAATGATAAATAAATATTTCATATAATCTGGATATAAAGTTAAAGAGAATAGCAGCTTTTGATTACATCCATTCGCCATTTTTACTTTCCACTAAATACAATACATAATCCGCCAGTTGTTTTGCGGTATCATATTTTATATAGGGTAATTCAACATTACCACCGGCAGTTATAAAATTTATTGTGGCCAGGTGATGTGAGCGTTGATAAAGGTTTTGGTTCAATTGTATTTGTTGCACTTTCTTCCAGGTTAATAATGTAAACTTTCTTCCCCACATGCCTGAGTATATTTGCAGCCCTTCTTCATTTACATGCCACCGAAAAATTTTATACCATTTGTATGCATGCCATCCAAAATAAATGAAGAATAATATTATAGTAATACTCCATATCCCTATCCATAAATATAATATCCCAAAGAGAAGCAGTGTGATGGGCAATCCCATGATTAATGTTTTTCTTTTCCAATAAGCCGGTTCTATTTGTAAACCTTCACCAGGCTTTACAACCGTGGATTGCTGGTAAACAGGAACAAGGGATAATATTGTTTTTAGTGATGTAACGGGGATTTGTATATGTTGTTTACGCTTTGTTTCATCATGGCCAATTGATTGCACATGTAGTATCCAGAAATCTATTTTTCTTCTCAGCCAGTTTGCTCTCCAGCTCAAAATCTGTATCTTACCATACGGAAGAATTTTTTGATGATTCGTAAAGAGTCCGAATGAGATCTTCCACGTGTTGCCATTATCTTCAACATTAAAATTGTAATATTTAAGTATGGTACGTATAATAGATGTGATAACAGAAACAACTGCCACTATTATAAAAACAATTCCTGCAACAAAAAAGGTTTGATTAATTATTTTGCCGGAATAAGTTCTGATTAATTCCACTTCATCAAAACTGAAAATCCTTTTTATATCATCTAATGCATTAAGGCTTAAGCCAAGTAAAATAACAAAGGCTTCAAGATGATTGGCTGATAAGCTTAGTTTAAGCAGATCAGCATTATTAAGTTTGTGCACCAACGCATTATTAATAACATGCGTATCAGGGATTTTACTTTCAGAATTTGATAAAAGCAGTTGCTTTAGCAGCTCAGCTTTTTTTATTGGCAATGCATGGATTTTTACTTCCATTTTTTCGCTGCCAGAACTATCCAAAGTAAGTTTTGTAACATTAAACAGTTGTTGCCACAGGCTTTGCTCTAAATTAACAGCATGAATATTTTGTATCGGAATAGAAAGTGCCTTCTTATGTAACCATCCTTTGTTGAGTATAAAGTTATTATTATCAATATGAAAACGATAAAACCAAAAGCTGAGAATAGTGTCTATAACCGCTACAATACAAAAACCTAACACGATAAGCATTACTGTTGAACCGGTTTCGTCATTTTTCTTTTTAAGAAATATGAGAATTAAAACAGGCCAGGCAATTTTTAATAAATTGAATGCTGTTTTCATCAGCATTATAATAATTGCTGCAGGCGATTGCCGCTGCGGGATGTGCCAGCTATCGTATTTATCACTGAGGTTTTCCATTCAATTGTATGCTGATCCACTCTTTTATTTGTTCGGCAGTCTGCATGGTAATTCCCCTGATAGTAAAATCAGCTTCATCAGAGCCTGCAGTATAAATGGAAATAGAAGCAAGGCCGAATTTTCTTTCTATTGGTCCGGTTTGTAAGCTTACATGCTGTATCCTTTTAAGCGGCACAATTCTAACCTTTTGCATAAGCCAGCCACGTTTAAACAGAATGTCTTTATCACGTAAGGCATAGCCGCTTAATTTAAAACTTAAGCCAATAGAAAGCCAGCCGAATATCGATAAGGCAATAAAAATAGCAGATGCTGTAAAAATGATAACAGGCAATTGTATTTTCTTTATAAAATAAAACAAAAGCGCAGCTGCAATAAGAATTATTACCCCAGATATGCCGAAGCTGATCCTTGAAACTTGTAAATATGCTTTTTCAAGAGGATTAAAATGTACGTTTTCTACAGTCGGCAACTCCTGTGGTAAAATGGTAGTATTGGAAAAATTCATTGTGTAAAGTTAAATTCAATAAAATAGAAATGAGCCTGTGAGCATATATCTTATTACAAAAAAAATCCCACTGCTTTTGCAATGGGATCACATAAATTTTAAAGGGAAAACTATTCTGCTTTACCTTCTGTTGATTCCTGGATATCTTTTGCTTTTGCTGCCTTATCCTCAGTGTTCTTAGCATCATCTTCATCTGTCACAGCAGTTGTTTCTTTTGGTTTAGCTGCTTTTTTTACTTTAGTGGCTTTGGCAGGTTTACCTTTAGTAACATCAGATGGTTCTTCAGCTTTGCTTTCCTTTGCGTCTGTATTGTTTTCAGCCTTAACTTCAGGAATTACATTTGCCTCAGCAGTAACCTGGGCAATTTCCGCTGCTTGATTATCTTCTGTCTTTGCTTCAGGGGCTTCAGTTTTTATTTCTTTTTTTGATTCTTTAACTTCAGATGGTGCTTCAACTTTTGTGTCATGAGCTTCAGGTTTCGTTTCAGCTTTTGGCGCCTTTGCTTCTGTTTTCTTTGCGGTAGCATCTCCTTCATCATCCATTTTTTTCTTAAGATCAGCCAATGCACTTAAATCGCCTAACGTGGTTTTTTCAACTTTACTTTGAATGTTCTTTACTGCTTTTTTAGTGCTCTCATTTTCTGCCCTTTTCTCCTTAAACTCTGCCTGCTTCTCTTCTTCTTTAGCCTGCTGCCATATTTTACTATGACTTAAAACAATCTTTTTATCATTGCGGTCAAATTCAATAACCATAAACTGGGCTATCTCATCAGCGCCAATCGTTTTATCATCTTCTTTAAATAAATGGCGGGCAGGTGCAAAGCCTTCTAATCCATAGGGAAGCTGAACTACTGCTCCTTTATCATCCCTTCTTGTAACCGTACCTTCATGCACACTTCCAACATTAAATGTTTCTTCCAATGAGTTCCATGGGTCTTCTTCAATTTGCTTATGCCCTAATTGAAGTTTGCGGTTATCTTTATCGATACTCATAATAACCACATCAATCTCATTGCCTGTTTTGGTATACTCATTGGGGTTATTAAAACGCTTAAGCCAGCTCAAATCACTTATATGTATCATACCGCCAATGCCCTGAGATAATTCAACAAATACACCATATGGAGTGATATTTTTTACCAATCCTTTGTGCTTGCTACCTTGAGGAAACTGTGATTCAATACTGCTCCATGGATCCTGCGTCATTTGTTTTATTGAAAGACTCATTTTCCTGTCTTCCTTGCTTAGTGTTACTACTTTAGCTTCATGCTCATCACCCAGTTTAAAAAACTCTTTTGCATTGATAGGAGTGTTAGCCCAGGTAATTTCACTTACGTGAACGAGGCCTTCAACACCAGGGAAAATTTCAAGAAATGCGCCGTAATCTTCTATATTAACCACCTTGCCTTTTACAACTTCGCCTTCTTTAATATTTTCAGGCAAAGTATCCCAAGGGTGGGGTGTTAATTGTTTTAAACCAAGACTGATACGCTTTTTATCATCATCAAAATCCAAAACCACTACATTAAGTTTCTGATCCAGTTTCAATACTTCTGATGGATGATTTATACGTCCCCAACTGATGTCAGTTATGTATAATAATCCGTCTAAGCCGCCAAGGTCGAGAAATGCACCAAAATCCGTAATGTTTTTGATAGTGCCTTCTAATACCTGACCTTTTTCCAGCTTGCCCATAATTTCAGCACGCTGTTGTTCAATATCACTTTCAATTAATGCCTTGTGAGATACTACGGCATTTTTAATTGTTTCATTTATCTTAACAACTTTAAATTCCATTGTCTTGCCAACAAACTGATCGTAATCAGTAACCGGCTTAACGTCTATTTGAGATCCCGGTAAGAATGTTTCCATACCAAAAACATCAACTATAAGTCCGCCTTTTGTTTTACTGGTAACTGTTCCAGTAACTATCTCCCCGGTTTTATGCATCTCAACAATACGCTGCCATGCACGGGTTGTACGGGCTTGTTTTCGGCTAAGATGAAGATTGCCTTCCCTGTCTTCTTTTTCAGCCACAAGCACTTCTACTTCGTCACCAACTTTAAGGTTAGGCATATCACGGAATTCGTTCAGAGAAACCAATCCGTCACTTTTAAAACCGATGTTTACAACAACATCAGTTTTGGTAAGCGCCACCACAATACCATTGATCATTTCGCCATCATTGATCTGCTTAAAAGTATTTTCATAAACATGATCATACTTTTGTTTTTCTTCTTTGCTGTAGCTAGTTACATTACGTTTGTCAACGCTCCAGTCAAAATCATCATGAGGGGTTTGTGGTGGAGGAGCAAAAGGTTCCTTCTTTTCTGAGGCCGGTTTTTCGGCAACAGCAGTTTCTGTAGTTTCGTTTTGCGAAGTTTGTTCAGAATCCACGGCAGGTGCATTTGTTGTTGCTGTATCCCGGGTATTATCAGGATCCTGTCCATCAGCATTTTGGCCTTCCTGTACGGCAGGCTGGTTAATAATATCGTTACTCATAAAATTGTAAATCCCAACGGTTTTAAATTGGGAGTGCAAAGGTAATAAATAGTGGGTAAAGTAAGCTGTTTTAGTTATGTTTAAATAATTTTGAGGCTAGCTTTAGTTCTAACTATCTTCAGTTGTATCCTACCCGATTAGGGGGAATTCTCACTATTAAAACATTTTTTTCTTCACTTAAAAATGCATTTCAATTATATTAATGTAAATCCTAAATTGCATTTTCGATTATTTAGCTAATATTAGTAAAATGAAGCCTTGGATAGAGAGTTTACAACAAACCAATATTTTAAAATCTATTTTATACTTTTTTGTAGGGATTTTCAGTTATCCCGGGCTTGCTATCATCAATAAATTAAAAATATCCGGCACAGAAAATTTAAAAAATCTCCCAAAACGAAATGTATTATTTGTAAGCAATCATCAAACTTACTTCGCTGATGTAATTACGATGTTACATATTTTTTGTGCGGTAAAATGGGGCAAACATAATAGGCTGGGAATTCCATATTATCTTTTAAATCCTTTTACAAGAGTATATTTTGTTGCTGCAGAAGAAACTATGAAAAAGGATTTTATAAGCCGCTTATTTAGAATGGCTGGCTGTATTACAGTAAAGAGAGCATGGAGAAATGAGGGTAATGAAGTTCAACGAGGGTTAAATCCCGGGAATACCAGGAGTATTACGCAGGCATTAAAGAATAATTGGGTGATCACTTTTCCTCAGGGCACTACTACTTCATTTGCGCCGGGGAGAAAAGGTGCTGCATTTATTATCAAACAAAATAAGCCAATTGTAATACCTGTTGTTATTGATGGGTTCTCAAAAGCTTTTGATAAGAAGGGATTAAAGCTGAAAAAGAAAGGCTGTGTGCTGAGTGTAAAATTCAAAGAGCCTCTAAAGATTAATTATGATGATAAGATGGATGTAATATTGGAACAATTAATGGAGGCCATTGAGCAAAGTAAAAAATTTATGTCAGAGCCCAAGCAGAAGGTTCATGGCTGATAGTTCATGGTTTATAGGTGGGGCTTATTAACTATTAGCTATGAACTATGAACTGAATAAAGCTTTCAATTCCTTTGCATCCTTAGGTTTCATTTTTCCCCCTAAAATCAATCTTATTTGTCTCCTGCGCAATGCACCTTCAAATAATTTTATTTCATACTCTGTTTGAGGTTCAGCAGTCATTACTGGTTTAGGTTTTCCATGTGGGTCAAGGGCTACAAATGTATAATAGGCCTCATTACTTTTATATTTATGCTGCCGGATAATATCTTCTCCCCAAACATTTAAATGAACTTCCATGCTGGTATTAAAGGCTCTTGTTACCTTAGCTTCAATATGAACCACATTGCCAAGCCTTATTGGATTTGTAAAAGATATATTATCTACAGAAGCAGTTACTACGGGAGAACCTGAGTGTTTTGTGGCTGAAAGAGCGGCTCCAATATCCATCCAGTACATCAATCTTCCGCCCATCAAATTTCCAAAAACATTGGTATCGTTGGGCAATACCAGTTCCGTCATTATTATTAAACTTTCTGATGGCTTTTTTCTTTCCATTTTTATTTTTTTGTAAAGATACCTTTGATGAGTATATAAAGTAAATAGAGGACCTAAAGTATATAAGTGGATAAAGTAGATTATGCGTTAACTAATCCTTAATTAGTAATCAATTATCAAATCAGTAATTTCGGTTTCCAAATTTTTATATGGTCTCTTTTGATAATACTGAATTGGCATTTGCCTACAAAACAACCAAAGAATTAAAGAAAGCAAAATTCCTTTTCTCTTCTATGGGTATTGGGTGGCTGGTAAAATTAGGAACACGGTTAACTCCCTGGGCTATAAAAGCTCACCTGCCCATAAATGGTATTATTCGAAATACTATTTTTAAACAATTTGTGGGCGGCGAAACATTGCAGGAAACTGCAGGAGTTGCAGATAAATTAGCGCAATATAATGTGCAGGTAATTTTGGATTATGGTGTTGAAGGGATAGAAGGTGAGGATAGTTTTGATAAAGCTGCTGATGAATTTATTAAGGTTATTCAATATGCAGCAACACAGCCAAGTATACCTTTTATCAGCATCAAGCTTACCGGCTTTGCAAGGTTTGGGTTGTTGAAAAAGTTAGATACAGCAGCAGATAATAAAAGCGGCGTGGAAGGAAGAATAAATATTGAGGTTTTAACAGACAACGAAAAAGCAGAATGGAATAAAGTTGTTATTCGGTTGATAAAGATTTGCGAAGCAGCGCAAAGAAATAATGTAGGTGTGTTAGTAGATGCTGAAGAAACATGGATACAGGATCCGGTGGATGCACTCACTATGCAAATGATGGAAAGGTTTAATAAAAGCAAAGTGGTTGTTTATAACACTATACAGCTTTACAGGCATGATAGGTTACAGTTTTTTAAAGACAGTTTAGCTGAAGCGCAAAAGAATAATTTTATTTTAGGTGTTAAACTGGTGAGAGGGGCTTACATGGAAAAAGAAAGAAGACGAGCTACAGCCATGAATTATCCATCACCTATTCAACATGATAAGGAAAGCACAGATAACGATTATAATGCAGCAATAGAATTTTCCATGGAACAACTTGATAAATTATTCGTAATTGTAGCATCTCATAATGAATACAGTAATCTTAATGCTACACAACTTCTTCAGCAAAAAAATCTTCCACTAAATCATTCTCATGTACACTATTCTCAATTGCTTGGCATGAGTGATAATATTACTTTTAATCTTGCCAAAGCAGGATGTTCAGTAAGCAAATATTTGCCATTCGGGCCGCTAAAAGATGTTGTTCCATATTTAATGAGAAGAGCACAGGAAAATTCATCCGTAAGCGGTCAAACCGGAAGAGAGTTGCAGCTTATTAAAAAGGAATTGAAAAGGAGAAGACAGAAAGCATAATCTTCTATTGAATTTTTACGATTCTGTTTTGAACCAGTGCAAAAACTTTATCAGTTTTTTTCGGATTTATCTTATAAAGCCCGGTAAAATGGCTGAATGCGGGCAGTATTGCATAATCTTTGGTAAAGTAAAAACATGGAAAGCGTAAAGACTGCTTTCCTATTCCATTCATGTAAATGCCGGGATGAACATGGCCTGAAAAAGTGAAGTTGGTATTAGAAGATTCCTCTTCGCAGGTTTCATTAATATCATGTGTAAAACAAAAATTATTTACTGAAAGTTTTTGTTTTGTTACATCGATATTAGCCTCTTTATAATATTTTTTTGCAAGAATATCATGGTTTCCTCTTATAAGCCGTATTTGTAAATGAGCAAGATCATTTCTCCATTTTAGGAACATATCCATTTCTTTATTGGCATGGCTGTGAAAAAGATCACCTACAATAAATAGTTGCAATGGGTTAAAGAATTGTACCTGCGCAAATAATCGCTGCAGGTCTTCTTTAAATATGTTTTGCGGAACACCAATACCTGATTTTCTAAAGTGCCCTGTTTTACCAAAATGAAGATCAGATAATATCAATGCTTTTTCTTCTTCCCAAAAAATGCAACGCTCAGCGGAAAGCCAGAGGTGGTTATTTTTTAAAATAAATAATTGCTGTTGCATGTAAAAAAAATAAGCTTATTGCGTGAACTGGACCAGGTATAAATGATATGGCTTTTCATTATTAAACTCATGAAACACTTTAACCTGGTGATTTTGCAAATGGAGTTTATCGGTTATGTAAAAATTATCTTTTTTAATACTATCAGTTAGTTGTAGAATATCATTTCTACTTATATTTAGGTGAAATGCAAATCCATCCAGATTACCTACATCACTTCCGCTAAGTATATACATAGGCTTATTTTTTGTTATGTGGGATATTATTGAAGCATCTTTTTCTAGTTGTCTTAAACTTTCTCCCCGCTGATCTACCACAAACCAATTGAATCCAATTCGCATTAATGCCAGGGCAAGTGCAAAAACAAGTATTTTATTCAATTGTGATTTAAAAAAGATAAGGCATACGCCAACAAAAGCTATACATAAAGCCATTGATTTAATCCAGACATAATTAATAGAATTTGTCATTTTAATAAACGGAAATAGTAAACAAACCGCAGGCAGTAACAGAAGCCAGCCCCCAAAAACATATGAAATGAATTTATTTCTCCAGTCCTCCGAATTTTTATATTCATAGTAAAAAAAAGTTAACACTGTAAATAACAAAGGAAGTATAAAAAAAAGATAACGGGCATATACCTCCGGAGAAGACCAGTAAATAATAAAGTTGCTTAAAAAAATAACAGCATTATAAAAAATGAATGGGTTACTGTTTAGTTTTTGATAAAAACCTTTCCGAAATAATAATACTAACAGTATCATCCACGGAGCATAATGGTATAAAAGCTTGAAAGGATATGTTATTACATGAAGAATGATATCACCTATCGAAAATTTAACGATTGTTCTGTCAGTACTTTCTGTAAGCAGTTTTTTAAAAAGTAGAAGAGGCTCAAAATTATTTTTTTGAAAATAGATTAAATAATAACCTCCGGTGATTATCAGAAATAATAAAATGCCTGTAAAATGCGATAGTGAGAATAGCAGCCTGATTCGTTTTGTATAAATAAAATATATAGTTAAGGTAATACCCTGGCATACAACCGCAGACAAGCCCTTCATCAGGAAGGCTATAGCTGTTAAGAAATATGTTATGAGAAATAATAATTCAATTTTTTTCTTTTTATCCAGGTGGTATACAAGCATCATCGAAGTGTACATTATCAATCCAAAAGAAATATCTATTAACCCCTGCAGTGAATCATAAATCAGTATTCTGCCATTAGTTAAAAATGTAATAGCGCTTAGCAGGGCCACTGTATTATTTACGTATCTTTTTACAAAATAGTAAATACAAAACCCCATGATAAAAAGAGAAATAATAACAGGTAATCTTAGTGCAAACGATGAATAACTTCCCAATACATGGAATGAGGAAGCGATTATCCAATTGTATAAAGGAGGTTTATTTAGATAAGGTTGGGCGTACAATGTTGGTGTAAAATAATCGCCGCTTATTCTCATTTCTGCTGTAACTAAAGCCCTGCGGCCTTCATCAGTTCTGTTGTCAACAGGTAACGTCCCCAGGGCTGCCAGATATCCGTATAATAGTAAAACGATAACCAGCAGGAAAAGCCAGTTATTCCATCGGTTAGTATTTTCAATTTTATTTATTCCGGATAATAAATTCACTTATGTTTGGATTGATCAACTCATTCTTTCTCTTATCAGTTTTTTTAACTGGGCAGAAAATGTGTTGTAAAAATAAATATTCATTTCTCAAGTTGCATCTGCATACGCTTTACCCTGTCTTCCAGTTTTTCTGATGAAAGATCCTGCCGTAAGCTATCTACTTTAACCGGGAAACAAAATGGGGTTAACCGCTTTGGAAATGTAATGATGATATTCCCTTTTTGAATTCGTTCCAGCATATTTCTTAAACGGGCTTCCTGCATTTCCTGTTCCATTACTTCATTATGTGCCTGTCTTAGTAAAAGATTATTGGGATCATATTCTGCAAACACATTATACAACAACGATGCAGAAGCCTGGATATGTCTTGCCTTTTTTTGTTGCCCCGGAAGCCCCTGGAAAATAAGTCCGCCGATAACAGCAATTTCCCTGAATTTTCTTCTTGCCATTTCTGAACTGTTCACGCTTTTATGAATATCATTCAATAAATTGTTTGGAGAAAATAATTCATATACATTAGAATCATCAACCGGTATTGGTTGATCGCTCAGAAGTTCAAAGCTGTAATCATTCATCGCTAAGGAAAATGTTATTGGTGTTATCTGGCTTATTCGATATGCCAATATAGCTGCTATAGCCTCATGCACCAGTCTTCCTTCAAAAGGAAAAACGAAAAGATGATAGCCATCTTTGGTTTCAATTTGCTCTATCAGCAGTTCATTTTCTTTTGGTATATGAGATAAGTATTGTTGTAATTCGAAGAGAGGTTTCAAGACGGTAAGTTCGTCGCAAGTCTTCCCCTTCAGGAGAGATTTAGAGAGGTCAGCGGCCTCGTCAAATTTCTTTCTCAGCATAAAACCAAGCTTTGCTGAAAGCGGCATTCTGCTTCCCTGCCAGCTGGGCACCATAGATTTTTGCGAGTTGGATTTTCTTACCAATACGGTCATGTCTTTTATCATTACAAACTCCAGGTTTCTGCCAGCCAGCGTAAAAACATTCCCCGGCTGCAATCTTGAAACAAACCATTCTTCAACAGCGCCAATAAAGCCACCACTGATAAATTTAACCTTCATCATGGGTTCACCAACAATCGTCCCTATGTTCATGCGATGCCGCATGGCCATCCTCCGGTTATTTATTTTATACATACCATTTATTATCTCTACTTTTTTAAAATCATCATATTGCTGCAGTGCAATGCCACCTGCAGTTATAAATTGTAAAAGCTGATGCCATTCATCTTCTGTAATTTCACTATAACAATGTGTTGATATTATTTCTTTATAAAGTTCCTCTTGGTTAAATCCATCTGAAATAGCAAGCGTACTTAAATATTGTATCAGTACATCAAAGCATAAAATTCTTGGCTCACGATCCTCGATAAATCTTTTTTCTGTGGCCTCTTTCAATGCTGCGGCTTCAACTAATTCCAATGAATGGGTTGGAAGAAAATAAATTTTACTGGTAGCATCCGGCTGATGTCCGCTTCTTCCTGCCCGTTGTAAAAATCTTGAAACGCCTTTGGGTGAGCCAACCTGTATTACCGTTTCAACAGGCCTGAAATCAACTCCTAAATCAAGACTTGAGGTACAGACAACCACTTTTAATTTTCCTGTATGCAGATTTTCTTCTATCCAGCTGCGAAGCTCAAGCTCAACGCTTCCATGATGTAAGGCAATAGCCCCGGCCAGTTCGGGAGCCGCATTTAATATTCCCTGATACCATTGCTCACTCATTCCTCTTGTGTTTATAAAGATGAGTGTAGTTGTACTTTGCTCAATAATAGGGATCACTTTGTGAACGAGTTTTATCCCAATATGTCCTGCCCAGGGATACGTTTCTATCTCGTCTGGTATTAAAGATTCTATCTCAATTTTCTTTTTTATTTCTGCGGTAACTACCTCACCCCCTTCCCCTCTCCACATGGAAAGCGGGGAGAGCAGCACTTCCCTAGCTTGTTCTAGGTTTCCAATGGTTGCTGATATTCCCCATACTTGCAGCTTCCGGCTTCCGGCTTGAAGCTTATTTAATGCTACCAATCTTGAAATAGCCAATTCTACTTGTACACCTCTTTTACTTCCCAATAATTCATGCCATTCATCTACAGCAATAATTTTTAATGTTTTAAAAAAATCAGGATAATGTTTCTGTGCTAAAAGCAGCTGCATGCTCTCAGGAGTTATGATTAGCACTTCCGGCATTTGCCTCTTTTGTTTTTGCCGTTCACTTATTTCTGTATCACCATTTCTAATGCCTATTTCCCATTTCATATCCAGCTCTTCTATAACTTCTTGCATTGCACGGCCAATATCTTTAGCCAATGCACGTAAAGGTGTTATCCATAATAATTGTAATCCGTTCTTCTGTTTGGTTTTGTAATCGGTTGAATGATTATTAATAAAATCTATTATTGCGCCAAGAAAAATAGAATAAGTTTTTCCGCAGCCTGTTGGCGCATTCACCAATCCTGATCTTTTTTCAATTATATGCTGCCATGTTTCTTCCTGGAAAGCAAATGGTTGGTTCCCTTTAGCTGCAAGCCAATCTGAAATGATGCTATATCCCTTGGTTTTTATTAGTATCAAGATATTTTTTTATAAAACTGATTATCCTAAATATCTGTATTTAAGGAAGGATAAAGGATACAAATGTTATAGGTTCAGCTTTTAATGCCTTGGGTTTACTATTTCAATAAAAATAAGGCTTATCGAATTAGTTCAAAGAAATGCGTAACTGGGTATTAAGTTTCTGTGGACAACTTTTATTAAGAATTAAAATAAATAGATTTCCTTTGCGCCCATATTGGTATAAATACCTTTTTAAATTGTATTCATACCATCTTTCCTTGTACCCTCCGGATTGCTAAGAATTTTCCCTAAAAAAGAAACTTCATCACAAAAACCAACAATCTAATTTATTCCATATGGGAATGGTTTGTACTAATTTATAACTGCAATTGTAGAGTTTTAAAAAGATTCATCTATTCAAAAAATTAGAATATAGAATCTATAAGTCAAAAACCATTCTTGTGAAATGTGGGTAACTTTAATTAGGATACTAAAAAAATAACATTCCTTTGCGGCCTGACAGGTATAAATACCATAATAAATAGTAGAAATACCGTATTCCTTATTCAAACTATCCAATAGTACCTCCTTTAATGAGGAGCGTGCATGATATTGTTATAAACTTAATTAAAAACAACAGGGATGGCAGGAGTAAACGCAGCATAGAATATAATCCCTGGACAGATAAAAGGTAAACAAAGATTATTAAAGAGGGTAAAGTCAAATCAAGTTAAAGCCTTGCGTTTCTACGCTGAGGCTTTTTTTTAAAAACAAAAACAAATGAGAAAATTATTTACCATATTATTATTCTTAACAGCTTGTTCAAAAGAGCACATAGAAAAACCAAACCTCTTTACAGCTTCTGTATCTATCAATCCAACTTCTAAAACATTATTCTATGATGTTTTTTACAGCAATGATAAAGTTTACTGGTTAACAGCAAAACATATTGTACCTGCAAAGCAATATGGTAAGCAGGATATATCCTTTGATTTTAAGGTAGAAAATATATCCGGTTGCCCTCGGCAAATTGATTTTAGAAAACCATTATACGGCTGTATGAGGGAAACGCTAACAGGCACCACAACTGATTTTGAAATAAAAATGTATTGGGATGTAATTATAAAATAAAAAAACCCTTCACCGTAAATGAAGGGTTGCAAATATTGTCTCACAATTAAAAAGCAAATGTATGCAACAAAACAACGCAAACCACCTTCCAGAAAAAAATTCTGTTGAGGTTTTACAAAATCCACCAAATGAAAGTTCCTTTTCACTCAATGGCTTTGAACACGCCCAGAGGTAGCTAAAATTTAATGGTACAGAATGGGTTAATATCACAAATCTTGATACGGAACCTGATCCAAGTTTAACCAAAGGTGGATGTAGTTTAGAGAATGTTTTCAAATTTGATTATGGCACTAAAGGCAGAACTCCAACGCAATACAGAATGGTATTGAATGGTAATTGGGGTACTGCTGATCTTAATGTATTGTTTAAATCTGGCACAAACACAGGTTGCTGCGCTGCCACTTACCCAAACGCAGGCATTGGTTGTAAGATAGAGGAAGAAGATTGCTCTTTTTCACAGGGTTATTGGTTTGCAAATAACGTAAATCATCGTAATGGCATTCATCCATGGTATGTAGATGCAACAGATCCTTCTCTTGGCTTAAAAACCGTAACGATCGGCGGAAAGACATATACCAATGCAGAAGGACTTGCAATATGGAATTCTTCTAACAAAGGTGGTATAGAAGATTCTAAAAAAGCATTTACGCAGCTTTCTGCAATTTTGCTGAGTGGTGTTGATATTGCAGCAGATGTTTCTCTTACTACTGCTGTTGCTACAATTGAATGTTGGCTTTCAACTCAATCTAAATTAACTGATACTTTTTTACCAAATCAATCTAATGGTAGCATAGCCAATTGCGGTAATGCAAAAAATGCAGCTGATGTTATTAGTACTTGGATTAATACCCATCATTGCGCTGAGTAAATTAGTAATTAATTATTTATACCGGGTCTCTAAACTGACCCGGTTTTTTTATTTTATACATTATCAAACTATTTTTGCAGGATATTGTAAAACATGTATAAAAAAAGATATTTTCTTTATTTCCTGTTATTTACTATAGTATTTTCCAACGCCTGTAAAAAAGAAGATGCTTTAGGTAACAGGGATTATAAAACGCTGGGCTCATCAGCACATAGTCTGCTCTCTACCGATCCGTATTCCGAATTACAAATTGAAATTCACTATATGCCCGGATATGCAATTGACACCTCCAGTATTAATAATATGGTTAATTTTTTAAAGCAACATATTAATAAGCCGGGAGGAATAAATGTAAATCAGCAGCAAATTGAAGCCAGTGGTAAGTCTGCTTTGGCATTAAGTGAAATTGTAAGCATAGAAAAAAAGAAACGCACTATTTATACGGGTAATAACAGTATTGCTGTGCATGTATTAGTAACTGATGGATATTATTCTTCAAGTCCTGCTTCAATAGGTACTTCATACTGGAACACTTCGATATGCATCTTTGGAAAAGCAATAAATGATAAATCCGGTGGTGCAGGACAGGTTACCAGAACAGCATTAATGAGTACAATTCTTCAACATGAGTTAGGGCATTTAATGGGTTTGGTAAACCAGGGTTCATCCATGCAAACCAATTATATTGATGCAGCTAATGGTGCTCATTGTACTAATAACAAATGCCTGATGTATTATTCCATTGAAACAGGTACAACGGCTAATTCCATACCTTCGTTAGACGCAAATTGTATAGCTGATCTTAAAGCTAATGGGGGAAAATAATAATTTGCTGAAATAATATTATTAATTATCCTGATTATTTACCATACATTTTCAGCATCGCTTTTAAATCTTCAAGTGTATTTATCTCGTCCACCTTTTTATCTTTTCTCCACCTGCTCATCCTGGGGAAACGCAAAGCCACACCACTTTTATGGCGATTACTTGCAGCAATTCCTTCAAAGGCAATCTCAAATACAAGCTCCGGCTTTACAGTTCTAACAGGGCCGAATTTTTCAATCGAATTTCGTTTGACAAAATTATCAACCTGCGCAAATTCTTTATCTGTTAATCCTGAATAAGCTTTTGTAAAGGCAATAAGCTTATCACCATCCCTAACAGCAAATGTATAATCAGTATATAAATTACTTCTTCGGCCACTGCCTTTTTGGGCATAGATCATTACACAATCAATTGTTAGTGCATCAATTTTCCATTTCCACCAATCGCCTCTTTTTCTGCCAACCTGATAAATTGAATTTTTTCTCTTCAACATTATCCCTTCACTGTTCATTTCCCTCGAGCTTTTTCTTAGCTCTGCCAAATCATTCCAATTGGTAAAATTAATTACAGAAG
>MWVW01000129.1_pt1 | contig 18266 bp, 17 predicted proteins | sample 1047191 | NCBI WGS metagenome assembly MWVW01 (sample SAMN06349985, study PRJNA376086) | soil metagenome | isolation source: MtG22-5 sample Antarctic (ecotone) | place: Antarctica
ATTGATACCCATTCTATCAAAAATAATAGAAAGCTCATTCATTAATGCAATGTTCAGATCTCTTTGTGTATTCTCAATAATTTTTGCTGCCTCTGCAACTTTAATGGAAGAAGCACGGTGTACACCTGCATCAACCACTAATTCATATACACTGGCTATTTCCTGCAGGGATTCTGCATCACAACCTGAAACAACTTTTATAATAGTCCGTATGGTATGTTTTTTATCGCCTGGATTAATACGCTCCGGCGAATAGCCCGTTTTAAAATCTATAATGTTTTTTAACCCGGATAAGTTTTCGATAATGGGCAAACAATCTTCTTCCGTACAACCAGGATAAACGGTAGATTCAAAAACAACATAATCACCTTTCTTAATTACTTTGCCAATTGTTGCTGATGCATTTTTAACGGGAATTAAATCGGGCACTTTATGTTCATCAACCGGGGTAGGAACTGCTACTATAAAAAAATTCGCTTCGCGTAAAACGTCTAGTGAATTAGTGAATGTAATATCACAACCTTCAAAGGCTTCTTTTTCCAATTCATTGCTGGGGTCAATACATTGCTTCATCATATTTACCCGTTTCTCATTTATATCAAAGCCTATTACAGTAAGTTGTTTTGCAAATTCCAATGCGATGGGTAAGCCAACATACCCTAATCCAATAACACCCAACTTTGCCTTTTTATCAATTAATTCCTTGTACATTTTTTCAACGCGTTTCTTTTAACGAACTGTTTTTAAAAATTCTTTTGGTTGCTTATGCCATTCTTCCTGAGGCAGTGATTTAAAATAATCGTATGTGATCTTTAAACCTTCTTTACGCCCCATTGTTGGTTGCCAGCCTAAAAGCGTTTTTGCTTTTGTTATATCCGGTTTTCGCTGTTTGGGATCATCAGCAGGTAATGGCTTATAAATAATTTTTACATTATGACCCGTTAGCTCCAGTATTTCCTCTGCAAATTCTTTCAGTGTAATTTCATCCGGATTGCCAATATTAACCGGCAAATGATAATCGCTTAACAACAAACGATAAATACCTTCAACTAAATCATCAACATAACAAAATGAGCGGGTTTGAGATCCATCGCCAAAAACCGTAAGATCCTCGCCACGCAAAGCTTGCCCAATAAAAGCAGGCAATGCACGGCCATCATTCAGCCTCATTCTTGCACCATAGGTATTAAAAATGCGAATGATCCTTGTATCAACATCATGAAAAGTATGGTACGCCATAGTGATCGATTCCATGAAGCGTTTGGCTTCATCATAAACACCGCGGGGGCCAACCGGGTTAACATTGCCCCAATATTCTTCTGTTTGCGGATGCACCAATGGATCGCCATACACTTCGCTTGTGGACGCTACCAATATTCTGGCACCTTTTGATTTAGCTAAACCTAAACAATTGTGGGTACCCATTGCACCCACTTTCAATGTTTGAATAGGAATTTTTAAATAATCAATTGGACTGGCAGGAGAAGCAAAATGAAGTATATAATCTAAATCGCCCGGAATATTTATAAACTTGGTTACATCGTGATGATAAAATTCAAAATTGGGAAGCCTGAATAAATGTTCTATGTTTTTAAGATCACCGGTAATTAAATTGTCCATCGCAATTACGTAATAATCTTCTTTAATAAAACGATCGCATAAATGTGATCCTAAAAAACCGGCGGCCCCTGTGATCAGTACTTTTTTTTGCGGCATTATACAGTTCCTTTTAATTTAGTGGAAGAAAGACGGCCAATGCTTTCATAATAAAAACCAAGTTCTTTTATAGCCACAGTATCAAAAAGGTTCCTGCCATCAAAAATGGCCTTGCTTTTCAAGTTGGAAACTATCCGCAAAAAATCCGGCGTTCTAAACTCATTCCACTCCGTAGCAATTATTAAAGCATCAGCACCTTTTAGTGCATCATACTGACTTTCTGAATAATTGATTTTATCACCGATTGCATTTTTTACATTGGCCATTGCCTCCGGATCAAATGCTGTCACCGTTGCTCCTTCGTTTACTAATGCATCTATTATATAAAGAGCCGGCGCTTCGCGTATATCATCGGTATTTGGCTTAAAAGCCAATCCCCACAGAGCAAAATGTTTCCCTTTCAAATCATTTTTAAAATAAGCCTTGATCTTTGGAATAAGATGCAGTTTTTGTTTTTCATTTACATCCATCACGGCATTCAATATCCGGAAATCATATTTTACTTCTGAAGATGATCTAACCAATGCCTGTACGTCTTTTGGAAAACAACTTCCACCATACCCGATGCCCGGAAACAAAAAGCGTTTGCCTATACGATCATCACTGCCAATGCCACGGCGTACCATGTCAACATCAGCATCGAGCCTTTCACACAATTGTGCTATCTCGTTCATAAATGAGATTTTAGTAGCTAAAAAGGAATTGGCAGCGTACTTCGTTAATTCGGCGGAACGTTCATCCATAAAAATCACTGGATTTCCCTGCCGTACAAATGGAGCATATAATTCATTCATCAATTTAATAGCTCTTTCAGATTGCGTTCCAATTACTACACGGTCGGGCTTCATAAAATCTTCTACTGCTACGCCCTCACGTAAAAATTCGGGGTTGCTAACTACATCAAATTCGCCACTATAATTTTTTAAAACAGCGTTGCGTACTTTTTCTGCCGTGCCTACAGGCACTGTACTTTTATTAATGATGATCTTATAATCAGTTAACAGCTTACCTATATTTTCAGCAACGCTTAAAACATATTTAAGATCAGCAGAGCCGTCTTCTCCGGGGGGAGTCGGCAAGGCAAGAAAAATTATTGCGGCCTCTTTTATACCTGCTGCAAGGTCTGTTGTAAAATAAAGCCTTTCTTCTTTTAAATTTCGCTGAAAGAGTTTCTCTAACCCAGGTTCATAAATGGTTATTTGCCCATCTCCCAGTTTTTTTACTTTAGTTTCATCTATATCAACACAGGTAACTGTATTCCCTGTTTCAGCAAAACAAGTCCCCGTTACTAAACCAACATAACCGGTACCAACAACTGCAATTTTCATTTGTACTTATTAATTGAGGAATTTTAAAACATTTGAAGTGATATAATGCAATTGTTCCTCTTCCATTTCAGTATGTATAGGCAATGAAATAACACGTTCTGCTAACCAATCGGTGACAGGCAGGTTTATAGCACCTGTTCCAAATGAAGCAAACATTTTCTGCCGATGTGCGGGCACTGGGTAATAGATCATAGAGGGTACGTTGTGTTGCACAAGATAATCATGTAAGCCGGCTCTGTCAATACCCTCAAGAACTAAAGTATATTGATGGAACACATGTTTGCAATAATCCGCCCGGTATGGGGTAATAATTTTTGGGTTCTCTAAAAAAGCCTCATCATAATAATTCGCTACTTTTCTACGCGATTCAATATAACTATCCAGGTATTTTAATTTAATTTCCAAAACAGCAGCCTGAATGGTGTCCAGCCGGCTGTTGCAACCCACTATATCATGATAGTATCGTTTACTCTGCCCATGATTAGCAACCATTTTTAATGTAGTTGCCAACTCATCCTCATTCGTTGTTAGCGCACCGCCATCTCCAAAACAGCCTAAATTTTTAGAAGGGAAGAATGATGTGCTTCCCACCGTTCCAATAGAACCGGTTTTTTTTGTACTGCCATCTGAAAAATAATAATCGCTGCCAATGGCCTGGGCGTTATCCTCAATTACATGCAAATTATTTGCAACAGCAAATTTAATCATCTCTTCCATCTTTGCTGCTTGCCCATATAAATGAACAGGCACTATTGCTTTCGTTTTTGGAGTAACTGCTTTTTGCAAAGCTTCAATGTCAATACAATAAGTTTTTGGATCAACATCAACAAACACAGGTTTTAAACCCAATAATGCAATGACTTCTGTTGTCGCTATATAAGTGAAGGAAGGAGTAATTACTTCATCGCCCGGCTGAAGACCTAAAGCCATCATTGCAATCTGTAAAGCATCCGTTCCATTGGCACAGGGAATCACGTGTTTCACTCCAATATAACGTGATAAAGCTTCAGCAAAACTTTGTACTTGCGGGCCATTAATAAATGCTGAACTTTCCAGAACATTTAATACAGCAGCATCCACTTCGGTTTTAATTTGTTTATACTGTTGTTTTAAATCAACCATTTGAATAGGGCGCATGAAAAAAAATTTTTGTTGCTACGTTGACGTCCGTTCCAATCTATATAAAAAACATTTCCTTTTAAACTGATCGTACGGGCGGGCAAAATTAGCAAAATATGGTTTGAATCCTACTAAGCATTTACATTTGGGTGCATTTCAAATTTTCGCCGGTTGGTGGAGACGCCAACCGGGGCGACTGTCGTGGGCAGTGTCCCCACTGCCCACAATTATAATGAGCAACCGAAAAATGGGAATGCACTCTTACATTTTACGCAATTGTAAATAATTATTCATTTTGTTAATCCTTTATAATTTTTTTCTCCGATGTTATCAAATGGCTGTTCATTTTGCTGCATTTTGGAATCCAAAAGCACGGCAATGGGTCGGCGGAAGAAGAGATTTATTTCGGGACCTGGCAGAAAAAATCAATCCTTCAGATCAGATAATCTGGATGCACTGTGCTTCAGCGGGTGAGTTTGAACAGGGAAAGCCGGTAATAGAACGCCTAAAACAAATTTATTCCCATAAAAAGATTTTAGTAAGTTTCTTCTCTCCTTCGGGATATGCAGCAGGGAAAAGATATGATAAAGCAAACCTGGTTTGTTATTTACCTCTTGACACAAAAATAAATGCTGATCATTTTTTAAAAATAGTAAGGCCTCAATTAGTCATTTTTGTAAAATATGAATATTGGTATCATCATTTAAAAGCAATCCGGGATCATAACATTCCATTGCTATTAATTTCTGCCATTTTTAGAAGAGACCAGGTTTTTTTTAAAGGATATGGAAGCTTTTATAGAAAAATTCTGCAACTGTACACCAATATTTTTGTACAGGATGAAGTATCAAAAGATTTATTGAATGCCATACATATTTCATCTGTTGTTAGTGGAGACACCCGCTTTGACAGGGTGGCAGCTATTGCAAATAGTTTTAAAGATGACATCTCCAATGATATGGAATTTATAAAAATGTTTACCGCAAATTGCAAAATTTTAATTGCGGGAAGCACGTGGCCAGATGACGAAAACATAATAGCACAGGTTCTTGATGAAATGCCAGACATTAAATTAATAGTTGCGCCGCATGAAATAAATAAAAACCACATAAATAGCATTTCGGCCTTATTTCCTAAGTCAATTAAATACTCGGCTTGCAAGCAAATAATTAAAGTAAAAAATATTCCCGGAGCTAATATTTCTAATGAAAAAAATAATGAAAAAGCATCGACCTATTTAAAAAAATTTCAGGAAGCAAATGTTTTAATAATAGATAATGTGGGCATACTTTCCCAGATATATCAATATGCTTCTATCTCTTACGTTGGTGGTGGTTTTAATAAAAGCGGTATTCATAATACCTTAGAAGCAGCAGTGTGGGGAAAGCCTGTAATTTTCGGGCCTAATTATCAAAAATTTAAGGAAGCAAGAGAATTGATTAAAACGGGCGGGGCTTTTAGCGTCAATAATGTAAATGAATTGAGCCAGGTAATAAAAATTTTATTATCTGATGGTATCAAATTGAATCAAAGCGGTAACGCTGCAAAAAATTATGTATTAGAGAATCAAGGAGCCACAGAAAGCATTATAGCTTATATTCAGGAAAACCGCCTTCTCACCAGTTGATAAAAATGTTGAACCAATTCTTTATTATCATTCCAACCCAGCTTTACTTTTAATTCACGGTTCATCCAATATTCAGCTTCGGGTAAAATATGAAAAGAATTAATTGTTTTTATACTTCGCTCATACATGTCCTCATCGCCGCGGAATAATTCACTTACAAAAGAAAATTTATCATTGATACCGATTCCTTTGCGTAAATCTTTGATGGGAGCATCTTTCAATTTATGTGCAAGCTCTCTTTTCTCATCTTTCAATTTATCATTCAGCGATTCATTTTTTGATCCTATAGCCTCATGTAATTCTTTCGGTAGTGTTTGCTGTAATAATGTCGGGGTTTCAGCCATTGCATCAAATGGCAAATAAGTAAGATGACTGGCAGGAATTTTTTGCTTTTCTTCTTTTGCCCTACGGGTTTCTATAATTGTTTTTTGCGGTGTAATCGGTTCTTTTAAAGATTCAACTGTTTTATTTTCCAAATGTTCAAACGTAACAGGTTCCAGGCTTTTAATGATCTCAATCCGTGGTTTTGGCACATCAACTGCCTGAACACCAGTTAGCTTCTCTTGCTTTGGTTGCTTTATATTTTCTGCCTTTTCATTACTACCAGCCTGATTCATAACGCTCACAGGCATTATTACAGAAACTTTTGAGGTACCTATCGAAACATTTTTTTCATTAAGCTTCAACAGTTCGTTCTGAAGCAATTGCACAGTGATAAGCATTTGCGCAGCATTATCATTTCTTGCTTTTTGTTCTGCCAATTTATCAATCAATACCTGAACCCGTTCCATTTGTTTACCCTACTTTTGACGGCTGTTAAAAAATGTAACTACATAACGTATTAAAAAGTTTAAAATTACAAACAGTTTCTAAAAATTTTAAGTTTACTGCCCTTCAAACATATGTTTATTGAACCACATATCAAAGGCGCTTGCCGTGGATGGATTGAAGTTGTTTGTGGCTCTATGTTTTCAGGCAAAACAGAAGAATTGATCCGACGTTTAAAAAGAGCAAAAATTGCTAATCTTAAAGTGGAAATTTTTAAACCAGCCATCGATACAAGGTTTGATGAAGTAAAGATCATTTCTCACGATGAGAATTATATACACTCCACTCCAATAGACAATTCGCAAAAGCTTTTGCTTTTTGCTCAGGATGTAGATGTGGTGGGCATTGACGAGGCGCAATTTTTTGACGACGGCATAGCAGATGTATGCGATCAACTGGCCTGCCGGGGTATCCGGGTAATTATTGCCGGGCTGGATATGGATTATTTGGGTAATCCTTTTGGCCAAATGCCTTTTCTAATGGCAAAGGCAGATTATGTTACCAAGCTCCACGCGATTTGCATGAAATGCGGTGGTATGGCTAACTATTCTTATCGCAAAATTCCTAATGAAGACAGGATAATGTTGGGAGAAAAAGATGTTTATGAGCCACGCTGCCGTCATTGTTACAACTTAGGTGCTGAGATCGATTAGAAAAACTTTTAGGGAAACTTGCCTAACTTTAAAACATGGACGCCGTAAGAAAAATAATTGAACATTCAACCAACCCACTTACTATTGATCTGCCGGAAGAATATAATAACCGTAAGGTGGAAGTTATTGTGTTGCCTTTGGAAGAAATTCAGGAAAAGAAAGATATTAGCAGGTTTTTTGGAAAACTAAAATGGAAGGGTGATGCCCTGGCAGAACAAAAAAGACTTAGAAATGAATGGGACTAAGTATTTGTTTGATACAAATGCTTTGATAAGTTTCTTACAAGGAAACCCTAACCTTCAAAATTTTTCAACTCCCTTTGTTTATTTATCTGTTATTTCTGTAGTAGAATTCTTATCTTTTTCTGGCTTGTACCAAGAAGAGAAAGACTTATTGGATGAATTTATCAAAAACGTAGAAATAATAGATTTAAATAATTCGAATGCTACTTTAACCGATATTATAATTAATCTCCGCCATTCGTATAAAATAAAACTGCCAGATGCAATTATTGCTGGAACTGCTATTTACAAAAATGCGGTGTTGATAACTAACGATAAGGATTTTGCAAGAATAGATTCTCTAAGCACTCAAACTTATTGAAGCGCTTTTCGCAAATATGGACGCTCTTTAAAAAAGACCTGCTGCTTGAAGTTCGCCAGCAGTACAGTTTTTATGGCATTCTTTTATATATAGGCTCTACCGTATTCGTTATATTCATGGCTATCGAAGCACCGGAAAGCCAGGTGTGGAACGGATTATTTTGGGTCATTCAATTATTCATTTGTATAAATGTGGTTGCTAAAAGTTTTCTCCAGGAAAATCGTGGACGAATGCTTTACTTTCAATCGATAGTAAGTCCGCAGCATTTTATTTTAGCTAAACTATTGTTCAACTCTTTATTGATGCTGGTAATGAGCGGCCTGAGTCTATTGTTTTTTAGCTTATTCCTTGGCAACCCGGTAGAAAAAATATTACCATTCGTTGGCTTGGTTTTCCTGGGAGGATGGAGCCTGAGTTTAGTATTTAGTTTTTTAGCCGCTATAGCAGCCAAAGCCCAACAGAATGCGGCCATTATGGCTATTTTAGGTTTCCCAATAATTATCCCGCAATTAATCATGCTAATAAAGATCAGCAGCGCAGCCCTTTCGCAACTCGGCGTTTTTCTTTTTACCCCGGTTTTAATGCTGTTAGTGCTTGATGTGCTCGTAATATTATTGGCTAATATTCTTTTCCCTTTTTTATGGAAAGACTAAATGCTATATTGAAATAGTTGAAAAAGTTTATAGGTCACAAACTTAATCAACCAAATCAACCCTAATCAACCTTTCAACTATCAACCCCTTACCTTATTTTTGCTCCCTGATTGTGAGTAGTGAGTGATCAAATTTCAAAACACTGCTCATCTTTTATCTATGACAGCTTGCAACTCATGGCTAAAGGTTTACAGCTTTGTATGAATAAATGGTGGTGGAAAATATTGTGCATCTGTTTATTGATTTACACGTTCATTGCCGGCTTATTAATGGATGTTCCCCGCATTCCTATCTTGAATGAAACAATACGTAATCTTTATTTTCATGTATGCATGTGGTTTGCCATGATGATCTTATTTACAATCTCAGTTGTACATGCTGTAAAATATTTACGTACAAACAGGTTAAAATTTGATATTATTTCCCGCCAATATGCGGTAGTGGGAATTGTGTTTGGTTTACTGGGTTATATTACCGGCGCTATTTGGGCCTCTTATACCTGGGTAGATCCCAATAAGGATGCTTCAGCATCTTTTGCAGCTATTGCCAGGGAACCTAAATTAATTGGTGCAGCCATCGCATTGCTTATTTATTTTGCCTATCTGGTTTTGCGGGATTCAATTACTGACCTTGATAAAAAAGCCAGGGTGAGCGCAGTGTATAATATTTTTGCTTTTGCTTTTCTTTTTCCTTCTATCTGGATCATCCCACGTTTATTGCCAAGCCTTCACCCTGGCGGCGTAGGGACGGAAGGAAATCCTGCATTGGAATTTAAAGATTTAGCCCCTAACATGCGATTCGTTTTTTATCCCGCTATTCTTGGATGGACTTTATTAGGTGTATGGATCACTACCTTAAAAGTGCGGCTTACGTTTATAAAAGAAAAACCCTTGCTTGATCAATGATTCAAAAAATTTTTTTTGTGCTTAGTCTTTCTTTAGTTTCTTTTTTTGTTTTTGCACAAAGCAAAGTTGACATGGCAGATACAATGCGCAGCAACGGTAAAATTTATGTGGTGATAGCTATTATACTTACCATATTTGCAGGACTTATTTTTTATTTAATCCGTATAGATAGAAAAATAAGCAAAATTGAAAAAGACTCATCTTAACCCAATTATACAATTTTAAATAACATCTCATGTCAGCAATTCAAGAGTATAGCTTCTTTCAAAGTGTGGTAAAAAGTTTTGATAAGGCAGCAAATTTTACTAAATGGGATCCAGGTGTATTAGAGCAGATAAAAGAGTGTAATTCTGTTTATCAAATGCGTTTCCCCGTGCGCATGGACGATGGCCGCATAGAAGTGATAGAAGCGTATCGTGTTCAACATTCGCATCATAAAGCGCCCTGCAAGGGAGGCATACGCTTTGCGGCAGAAGTAAACCAGGATGAAGTGATGGCACTCGCAGCTTTGATGACATACAAATGTGCTATTGTAAATGTGCCGTTTGGTGGTGCCAAGGGGGGAATTAAGATCAGGCCAAATAAATATTCTGTTTACGAATTAGAAAAAATTACGCGTCGTTATACTTCAGAGTTAGTCAAGAAAAATTTTATTGGTCCGGGTACTGATGTGCCGGCACCAGATTATGGAACAGGTGAAAGAGAAATGGCATGGATCGTTGATACCTATCAGAGCTTACGTCCTGGTGAAATTGACGCGGCTGGTTGTGTTACTGGTAAGCCAGTTACGCAAGGTGGTGTTCGCGGGCGTAGAGAAGCTACCGGCTTAGGCGTTTTTTATGGCTTGCGTGAAATTTGCAATATGCCTGATATTATGGAAAAATTCGGGCTTACCGTGGGTGTAGAAAGCAAACGCGTTATTGTACAAGGGTTAGGAAATGTAGGTTATCATTCTGCTAAATTCTTTCAGAATGCCGGTGCAAGAATTGTTGCCCTGGCAGAGTATGAGGGTTCCATTTATAATGATGAAGGATTGGATATTGATGAGGTGTTTCACCATCGCAAAACAACCGGTTCTATCTTAAACTTTCCGGGAGCTACTAATTTCGCAAAGAACACAGATGCGCTTGAATATGATTGTGATATTTTAATACCGGCAGCTCTGGAAAATGTTATCAATGCCGAAAATGCTTCACGCATAAAGGCAAGAATTATCGGTGAAGGAGCTAATGGTCCATTAACACCTGAAGCAGATGAAATATTTATCACGAAAGGGATTTTAGTGGTGCCCGATATGTACCTGAATGCAGGTGGTGTAACCGTTTCATATTTTGAGTGGTTGAAAAACTTAAGCCATGTTCGTTACGGGCGTATGGAAAAACGTTTTACAGAAAATTTAAACCAGCATATTTTGGGTCAGATTGAAGAGCTGACAGGGAAACGTGTAGTTGACAGGGAAAGACAATTTATCATGCACGGGCCGGATGAAGTTGATCTTGTATATAGCGGCCTTGAAGAGACTATGACTGAGGCTACCCGTGAAATTATGGAAGAGTGGAAACGCAACCCTCAAATACCTAATATGCGCACAGCAGCCTTTGTAGTGGCTATCAATAAGGTGGGAACAAGTTATGCAGAATTAGGCATTTTCCCATAACACATAATCTTATAAATAAAGACAATTTGTGATGCAGGCGTTTTTTTACAGGCTTTTGTATTGCTATTTCATTTTTTTTATGCCCCTATATGCGAAATGAATTTACTTCCACTCTGGCAACTCATTCAAAAAAATCATCTCACCACCCTCCTTTCTCCATGCCATTGTATTATTTCCATTGGTAATTACAATAAACTCTACCGGTAACCTGACATTATATCTTAACACCTGTTGCAAAACATTTTCACTTAACACAACACCTGGTTCTTTACATTCAATCATCATCCAGGGCTGATGTTGTTGATCATAAATTAAAATGTCAAAACGTTTTTTCATGTCATTTAATATGATTTCTTTTTCCAAAGCAATCAATGTGGAAGGATATTTTAAAACTATGATAAGGTAATTAACAAAATTCTGCCGCACCCATTCTTCCCCAGTCAGCAACAACCAAATTTTGCGGATAGCATCAAAAATATATTGCTTATCCTCTTGCTGTTTTATTTTAAAATCCGGCTCCGGATACTTTATCTGTATCATTTATCAAACCTACATGCAAATAGTGAGCGGTGTAATGATTAAATTGCAGAAACGATTATGAAGACAAAACAGGACATTGTACAGAACTGGCTTCCGCGATACACCGGCGAAGCACTGGAAAATTTTGGAAAATTTATTTTACTAACCAACTTCAGTAATTACGTTCGCATGTTTTCCGAGTGGACCGGTGCCACCGTTACCGGCGTTGATAAACCTATGCAATGTGCCACCGCCGAGGGTATCACTATTATCAATTTCGGGATGGGTTCTCCCACCGCGGCAACTGTAATGGATCTCTTAACTTCCATTGAGCCGGAAGCTGTTTTGTTTTTAGGTAAATGCGGTGGATTAAAAAAACGTAATAAACTTGGCGATCTTATTCTTCCAATTGCTGCCATCCGCGGTGAGGGAACTTCCAATGATTACTTTCCTGTTGAAGTACCTGCCCTGCCTGCGTTTGCGTTACAAAAAGCCATTTCAACCACTATCAGGGATTATGAAGTTGACTATTGGACCGGCACAGTTTATACTACTAATCGGCGTGTATGGGAACATGATGAAGAATTTAAAGAATACCTGCAAAAAATTCGTGCCTACGCTATTGATATGGAAACAGCTACCATTTTTTCTGTAGGTTTTTATAATAGGATTCCAACTGGTGCCCTTTTATTAGTTAGTGATTCACCTATGACGCCGGAAGGTGTAAAAACTGAAGAAAGTGATAAAAAAGTAACTGAACAGTTTGTTGAGCGTCATTTAAAAATAGGTATTGATTCACTCAAGCAATTGATCAATGGTGCAAAAACAGTGAGGCATCTGCGTTTTTAAATGTTGCGACACAATATTTTTTACACATGACGCCTTTACTAGCCATAGAAAATTTATCCATCAATTTTGTAACACAAGGTGAAACCACGCAGGCTGTAAAAAAAATTTCACTCCAGGTAGCTGCACGAGAAATTCTTGCGTTGGTTGGCGAATCAGGTTCAGGAAAATCTGTTACTGCACTTTCAATTTTACAATTATTACCTATACCACCTGCGCAGTTTGCAAGCGGACAAGTTATTTTTAATGATGGAAATAAAAGCGTTGATCTAATAAAATTGCAGAATAAATCGTTGCAGCAAATTCGTGGCAACCGCATTGCAATGATCTTTCAGGAACCAATGACCTCGCTTAACCCGGTAATAACCTGCGGCAGGCAAGTAATGGAAGTATTATTACAGCATAAAAAAATAACTGCCTCCCGGGCAAAGGAAAAAACAATTGAATGGTTTGGAAAAGTAAAACTGCCAAACCCTGAAAAAATGTTTGACCGCTATCCTCACCAACTAAGTGGCGGGCAAAAACAAAGAGTGATGATTGCCATGGCAATGTGTTGCGAACCGGCTCTATTAATTTGTGATGAACCTACCACAGCCTTAGATGTTACCGTGCAAAAAACAATTCTTCAGTTAATAAAAAATTTACAGCAGGAAGCAGGAATGGGTGTAATATTCATTTCTCACGATCTGGGTGTAGTAGCAGAAATTGCAGATAGGGTTGCTATTATGTACAAAGGAGAAATTGTAGAACAAAATGATGTGAAATCTATTTTTAAAAACCCTCAACATACATATACAAAAGCCCTGATCGCCTGCCGGCCAGCCTCACATCCAAAGGGAGAAAAATTACCTGTCATTTCAGATTTTTTTGAGCCGAAAGAAAAACATGTTCCATCTCAAAATAACAGGTCCCAAAAACAAAAAATCTTTTCAGATATTTTGGCAGAAGTAAAAAATGTATCTGTAAAATTTCCAACGAAGGCTAATTTGTTTGGCAAAGTTTTATCTTATACAACAGCAGTTGATAACGTGAGTTTTAATCTTTATAAAGGTGAAACCTTAGGCCTTGTTGGCGAATCGGGTTGTGGCAAAACAACATTAGGAAGAACTTTATTACGACTTATTGACCCATCTCGTGGTAACATCATTTATAATGGAACCGACATAACATTACTTACCAAACAGGAATTAAAAACGTTACGGAGCAATGTACAATTGGTATTCCAGGATCCATACTCTTCATTAAATCCTCGCCTTACTATTGGTGCCGCTCTTAGCGAACCACTGCAGGTACTACATATAGAAAAAAATAAAAATCAAAGAAGAAAAAAGGTAACCGAATTATTAGAAAAAGTAGATCTTCCAAACACTTATACCAACCGTTACCCGCATGAATTTTCGGGAGGTCAGCGACAGCGCATCGTTATAGCACGGGCTTTGGCACTAAATCCAAATTTATTGGTTTGCGATGAATCGGTTTCTGCCCTGGATGTAAGTGTGCAGGCCCAGGTGCTGAATCTTTTAAATGATTTAAAAAAAGACCTTGGCCTGACCATGCTATTTATTTCTCATGATCTTTCCGTTGTTCGTTATATGAGCGACCGAATTATGGTAATGCAGCAAGGAAAAATTATTGAAAGCGGCGATGCAGAAGAAGTGTACCAGAACCCGCAATCGGAATACACCCGGCAATTGTTGGCTGCCATTCCAAAAGTCAGGATGTAATGTAAAAATGATTTTACATTCTTCATTTGTTCTTCTTCACGATAAACTACAATGGTACCAGGTCTAAATTTTAAAATACCAAAGGATCATTAAAAGAACAAGTAAAAAGATAACTGTATCATACAAATCTTTGCCGTAATCTTTTCCAATGCTTTTTTGTTTTACAATTGTACGTTTTTGTTTCATAGCGGGTAACTTTTAGCGTTAAGGGAATACGCATAGAGTATTGGATGCTATGATTTTTCAGGATTGGAAATAGTATAGAATAAAAAAATATTTGAGAATAACTTGAAAATAATTCTTTTAATAATTCCAAAGAGCTTTTCGGTAGGAAGAGGATTAGGAAGAGGATATATTACTTGTGTAAACCTAATAAGTAGATTCTTCAATTACAATAGGAAATTTACGATTGTGGCATAGCTAAGCATAAAAAAGATTAAATAAAGCCTGTTTTAAACCCGTTAGCTAAACATAAGGAAACTTGCACAATGATAATAGAATTACAAAATATAAATAGAGTCCTCCTCCCTTAGGATAAACTCTGCCAATGCGGCTTCCTCAACGCTTTGAAGCTGGCATTAAAAATCTAAAAATCTATGCGCTGAATTCTAATTTTCTTGCCTTACCTTCGCTGCCTTCAAAAAAGCTAAGTGACCATTCCCCGGTGCCGTAAGACCGCGGTTTTGGATACTGAAAAACAACCTGCATCTTATACTTTGGTTTGTGTCATAAAGCTCATATAAAAACAGTTATAGTCCATGAAGCTTTCACAATTCAAATTTGATCTTCCCTTAAATCTTATTGCCCAAAACCCTGCAAAACGCCGCGAAGATGCCCGCATGATGGTAGTGCACCGCAAAACAGGCCAGATTGAAAACAAACACTTTCGTGATATTCTTGATTATTTTGATGATAAGGACGTTTTTGTTGTCAACAATACAAAGGTTTTTCCCGCAAGAATGTATGGGCGTAAAGAAAAAACAGGTGCTAAAATTGAAGTATTTCTTTTACGGGAATTGAATAAAGAGCACCGCCTGTGGGATGTAATAGTTGATCCCGCACGTAAGATACGCGTAGGTAATAAATTATATTTTGGAGATGAAGAAGACCTTGTTGCAGAAGTAATAGACAATACTACCAGCCGCGGTCGTACCATTAAATTTTTGTTTGAAGGAACTGATGATGAGTTTAAATTGATTTTAGAAAAACACGGTGAAACACCTTTACCAAAATATATTAAGCGTAAACCCGATGAGGAAGACCGTGAACGTTATCAAACTGTTTATGCCAAGCATGAGGGCGCTGTAGCAGCACCCACGGCAGGTTTACATTTTAGCCGCGAATTGATCAAGCGTTGCGAAATAAAGGGAATTCGTTTTGCAGAAGTCACTCTCCATACCGGTCTTGGTACTTTTCGACCTATTGAAGTGGAAGACCTCAGCAAGCACAAGATGGATGCTGAATATTATCGTATAGAAGAAGCGTATTGCAAAATTGTAAATAAAGCGAAGGAAACAAACCATCGCATTTGCTCTATTGGCACTACTACTATGAGGGGTTTAGAATCTTCTTTTACAGCACAAGGATTATTAAAACCGTCTGAAGGCTGGACAAACACTTTTATTCATCCTCCATATAATTTTAATATTGCTGATGCATTGGTTACTAATTTTCATTTGCCAAAAACAAGTTTGTTGATTATGACATGTGCATTTGCAGGTTACGACCTTACCATGGAAGCATACAAAAAAGCAATCAAGGATAAGTATCGCTTTTTTAGCTATGGTGATTCTTTGCTGGTTATATAAGAGATCCAGCCTCCCAAACCCCTCCCAAGGAGGGGCTTCGCATCAGCGCAGACCCACATATTATACTCTAACAAAAGTCCTCAACCTTTTTCTAAAAATTAAGAGTTTTTGTTTGTATGATGAATAGGGTCTTCCTGTAAATGCGTAATCCACACTGCATAAGGATTTGGTGATAATTAAATAATAAAAAAGCCCCACGATGGCACAAAATATGTTCAAAGTGGGGCAACATTATTATTTAAATCCATGACAAATTTACTATTTCCGCATCAACAATTGCTGCACGAAAGATTTTTACAAACAGATCTAGGACAGTTGTATTTATCCATTCCTTTTGATGCGTTGGCAGCTACGTCAGACTGTGAGAAAACTTTCTAACCCAAATAATTCAGGCTGTATAAATTCATTTAAACGCTATTTCGCTGGTATAAACAGCCTTAAATAAAAATAACGGATACAGTTTAAAAAAAATGATGGCTCATTGTGGTTGTAAATGGCTTTGATAAAAGCGTTTTTTAAAGCGCAGATTACTCTATTGTAATCTGGTGTCCAGTTTTGGATTTGTTGCATCATTTTTTCAAACCCAAGTATGTTTTTGGTACGCATAAAGTTGTAACAAAACATGATCAGGTTCATTTCTCCGTTTACTTTTTGTAAGCCTTTCAGCAATGTATGAGTGTAACCCCAATGACGTTTGATGCTGCCAAAGGGATGCTCGCATATTGCCTGTCTTCGTTTGTAATATTGCGGGTTTTGTTTGATGTTGCGATCATTGATGTCCACCGCATCCTGGTACTCGCTTCGCTGGATGATGCGTTTAGGAAGTTTGGTGCACCGGTTTTTTAATGCACAGGTTTTGCATGCATCGGTGCGGTAGGTTTTAAATCTGTAACTGGTTTCACCGGCCTCTCCTTTTTTATTATGCCATGTACCCAGCGACGTTAGTACAGCGCCTGCAGGACAGATGTAGCTGTCTGATGTCTTATCATAATTAAAACTTTCCGCTAAAAACTCATGGGCTATGTGTTTAACTGAGGGTTGCTCTTTATAGGCTACATGGGTTATCATATTATCCTTGTGGCACTGCTGCAACTCTGCGCCAGTATGATAGCCTTTATCGGCAAGTACCATTAGGGTGTCTTCGTTTTGTAAGCCTGAATTTTCTTTGGCTTGTGCAGCTGCCCGGTGCAATGCTTTGCCATCATTGGTGTTGGTGGCCTCGGTATGTACAATCAGATTGTGTTTGTCGTCTGCCCCATTCTGTGTGTTGTAGGCTACTTCCACAATACTCTTTACTATGATGATACTGCGGCTGTCCGGGTCGGTGGTGCTGATTTGTTTATCACCGGTATCATTTAATTGCTGTTGAAGTGTATCATATTTTATGGTGCGTTCTTTTAGTTTGGCAAGACCCTGCGTTATTTTTTCTTTTTTTATTTGTAGTTCATCAGCAGCAATGGTGGCCTCCTGCTTATCCAATTCATCCAACTCTTGTAAATATTTAGCGGTCTTATCTTCTATAAACTGCCGGTGCTTATCTATCTTTTTTTGATTGTAATTATTCTTACGGCTGTTCACGGCTTTAAACTTGCTGCCGTCTATTGCTATAGTTGTTTTGCCCAGCAGGCCTGCATCGCCTAAAAACTGTACATACAGCCGGAACATAGATTGCAAAGGCAGCGCATGCACTTTACGAAAGTCGGCAATGGTATGATAGTTGGGCTGCAGGCTTTGCAGCAGCCATTGCAATTCTGTATTGCGACTGCATTCTTTTTCCAGCTTGCGGCTGCTGCGTATTTTATTGAGGTAGCCGTACAAGTACAGTTTTAATAATACTGCAGGGGCATAAGGAGGGCGGCCTTCACTCTTATGTACGGTATTACCAAAACCTAATTTTTGCAGATCCAGTTTATCAATAAAAGCATCTATAAGCCGTACCGGATTATCCGTACTTACCACCTCTTCCAGTGTAGCAAAATAAGTTTGATGACGGTCGCTGCCTTGTATAAATTGCATACCAGCACACTGCAATAATTATACACCTTTGGAGCTATTTACATAGTGTGTATATTTAGTGGGCAACATAGATGTTTTTTCACAAACTGACGTTGCCTGCTCCCAAAGGCAGCCTTAGCGGCAAAGGCTGTAAGCCCTGGATGGATGTAAAAGGCGGTATTGCCTTACAGTTTTTAAAACATTATTTATGCCTCAGCGATGAGTTGTTGATACAGCGGATCAACACCGACTGGAGCATGCAATATTTTTGTGGCATACAGCTAA